>CESG01079755.1_pt1 | contig 24177 bp, 19 predicted proteins | sample 531121 | NCBI WGS metagenome assembly CESG01 (sample SAMEA2621287, study PRJEB7988) | marine metagenome | biome: marine biome (ENVO:00000447); feature: mesopelagic zone (ENVO:00000213); material: "saline water (ENVO:00002010), including plankton (ENVO:xxxxxxxx)" | depth 800 m
CAAAAACCAAGCGGGATTTGTGTTTGAATTTAAATCCGTCGATGAATTAGATAACCTCACCCTCGAACAAGCCTGTGAAGTGGCGCTCCAGCAAATCGAGAAAAAACAATACGTTGCAGAGTTACATACCCTTGGTATTGAAACCGTCTACCCGATCGCCATTGCCTTTGAAGGCAAACGGGCGTTGGTGCAGGTGGTGGAGTAACTTTCCCTCTTTGGCCTTACTCGCCTTTTGTAACATGTTTTTTACAACATGTTTTTTAGGTGGCCGTTTTATTTTTTCTTGCTGTGCGGGCATTCACTTTTTTGGCGAGAAATATCACCTATAGTTAGTATTCAAAGAGCCTTAAGCTGAGTAAAGTAATCTTAAGCTCGGAAATATAAATTTAAGCTCAGTAAAACAAAAGGTAGAGCGAATATGAATATGATTGGAAAAAGCCAAAAGCCATTCTTGGGGCTGGTGTTTTTAATGGCCCCTGTTTTTGCCGTAGATGCAGGCATGTTAATGGACTTTAATCAAGGCGCTGGGCACGACTGGCTTGGCTGGCAGTGGCAGGATGATGTGGCGTATGGAAATCAAGGCTGGGTTCTGATGGAGACCGCGGCTTTGGGTAAAGGAGCAAACTATAACTGGGGATATGGCCCACGAGTATTCAACAAAGGCGGCTATACCCCTGAACAAATCAATAAAGTGGCTATCGATAACAGCACATTTGCTCCGTCTACCAGCAGTGGGGGCAGCTTCAAAGTTTACGAAACCCCGGAAAGCACCGATCACCGTACCGCTTGGTGGGTCTGGTATGATGGCCAGCCACTGTCTGAACGTGGAGTCACAAACGACAACACCGACCGAATGAGCTTCTACCTGAAAACAGAAGGCATGAAAGAGCTGGACAAAAGTGGTGGTAACGAAGTTCTGGGAACCAATTTTCATATCGGCACTTACTTATGCTGGCGCGATCCATCGAAACCCGCTTATGGTTCCGGAGATGGTTGCCCATATGAGGGGCCTGGAAATCAGCATTATTACCATTATCTAACTATCGAATCGGATATGTGGTATCACGTTCTTTTGGATCAGCATCCGCAACACCGTAGAGGATCGAAAGAAAGGGTTCCTAACAACCCCCCATATAGTGAGGCGGGTAAACACTATTTTGCACAATTAAATCAATATTACATAGAAATTCGCTGGGGGCAGCCTGAGCACACCGCGATGTATCTTGATGAGATTCAATATTATGCAACCAGCGATAGCGAAGAGCCCGATCAAAATGAAGAGTCTATCACCTCATTATGGGTGGGCTACAAGGCCAGTAAGAATGAGTGGCAATTGGGTTTTCATGACATGTCCTGGGCATCGCTAGGTGACAACGCACTGAGTACTTTCGAGTTGCGCTGGTCTGCTACGCCTATTACTAACGAAAACTATGACAGCGCCCACATTATCGCGCCTAAGCTATATTCTGGTATCCAATATGTTGATGCGCGCAATCCACACTATTTCAGACGTCCCAATGGTTGGGGAACCTTGGCATTTACTACCTTTGAAGTGCCTCCGCTGGAGTTGCAAAAGCTGAATACAATCTATTTTGCGGTTAAAGATGTTTCTGCGCTAGGAGAAAACAAAGGCGGGCGTTGGCCGTGGAACAAAGGTGATGGGCATGATGCAGCAAGCCCATTCATCAAAACCATTGATTTTGCAATTAATGGTGCCAGCCTAAAGCCTAAAGCGCCGGTCAATCTAACCGCTGAAAACGTTGTTACGGAATAGACCGAAGTGAAAAAGGGACGTTTATGAACATAGCGGTTGCTGTTTTTGCTCATAATGAAGAGAAAAGTATCATTCGTTGCCTCAAGCTGACAAGCTATACATCACGGCATTAGCACAGATGTCGATAGCGAAAAGGCCAGCCAGGAAGTGCAGCCTATCTTCTGCCCACTGCCGACGGTGCTCGTAGCTCTTCTGATACACCGCGATATGCAGTGGCAATAGGGTGTGTCGCTTAGGCTGATTTGGCTCTGGCGAGAGGTTGGCATCCTTGATTCCTCAGGCTTATGGTAACTCAACACTGTCCAAATTAACAGCCAGTCTCAACTTTGGCAAGTGTGGACTTACTTTACAACCACCTGCATCGTGTATCTTATTGTTTAAATTACATTTTTTAGATGACCATCTTGTTGTTTCGTTATCACACCCGCTGTCGGTGGGGAGCCACGTCGTGGTAACGAGGTGGCTTAGTGTCTATGAGCATCCATATATTTACGTAGTAGTTGGTTGATGCGTGTCTGATAACCTTGGCCTTGGCCCTTAAACCAATCCAATATATCCTCATCAATACGCATGGTCACACTGATTTTTTTAGGAACATAAAGCTCAGCTTGTTGGAAGAAGCTTTCGTTATACTGAAAAACAAGCCATCCACCCAAATACTCGCACAAAAACATCAACATAGCGATGCACATCCAGCCATTGAGAACCACTACCAGCTCAACATCAACAAGCCTGCACGACGGTAATCGTATCTCAATCACAAATAACAGCCGATAGCTTTTTCTAGTCCACATTTTTACGCCACCAAACCATCTCTCATTGCACAGATTCTCCCAGCCAGTACAATGTGCCTAGCAAAATCAACTCAAGGAGAGGCGCATGAATAATTCTGCGGTTGGCCTGATAGCCATTCTCAAAGGTTATCAATATTTATTTCATCCCAAAACACGTACGATTGCGTGGGCACCCGTTGCTATCACTCTGTTTTTGTATATTGGTGCATTCAGTTATTTATTTAGCCAGCTTGATCTGCTTCAAGACACCGTGCGCGATACGCTTCCTAACAGGGATTTCATCCCAGACATATTGATCAACTTTTTATTCTGGCTGATTTATGTATTTATGTCTCTGGGTATCATGATGGTGGTCAACTACACCTTTGTTGCCATCGCAGGGGTCATTGCCTCGCCGTTTTCGAGTTTCTTATCTGAAGAAGTATTAAAAGACTTGGGAGATTTAGAAGAAAGCCATATATCCTGGGCTAACCTTGTCGGTATGATCCCGCAAATTCTCATGCGCGAGCTGAGTAAGATGTGGCGGATGTTTTTAGCCCTGCTTTTGGTATTGCTATTAACCTTTATTCCATTGGTGAATGTGTTATCACCGCTGTACTGGTTTTTATTTGGCTGCAGGATGCTTTCTTTGCAATATATCGACTACCCAGCCGATGCGCAGCAAATTCCGATTAAAGACACGATGAAAGCCATGGGTAAAACGCCATGGGCTCGCTACACCTTTGGGGCAGGCCTATCCGTTCTAGTGCACATCCCTATCCTTAACTGCTTGTTAGTACCGGCTGCTACTGCTGGTGCCACCTGGTTATGGAGTAAGCATATTAAACCAACCGCTCAAATTGGTCGGGCATCCACGGCAGTTAGTGCCGCGCCAAACACAAGCGAGATTTCGCCAAAAGCGGAGTAGTTGGCAACAGCCTGCAATACTTAGTTCAACATCGAGGCACTAAGTAGCTGTTGGGTGTATGGCTTTTGCGGTGATTCAAAAACCGCACTAGCCTCGCCCTGCTCGACCAACTCACCATCCTTCATAACCATAACCCGATGACTCATCGCCCTAACCACCGCCAAATCATGACTAATAAACAGGTAGCTCAGCTGATAACGCTGTTGAAGGCCTCGAAGTAACGCAATCACCTGCGCTTGGACAGAGCGATCTAAGGCCGAGGTCGGCTCGTCTAACACTATCAACTTTGGTCGGAGCGCTACTGCGCGAGCAATGGCTATGCGTTGGCGCTGCCCACCTGACAATTCGTGGGGATAGCGGTAGTAATAGTCTTCGGTAAGCTCAACATCGATCAAAGCCTGAATCACTTGTTCGCGCCGAGCAGTTTTATCCAAATCAGGGAAATGCAGGCGCAGGCCCTCTTCGATAATGTCGCCAACGGTCATACGCGGACTCAAGCTGGCAAAGGGATCTTGAAAAACCACTTGAAACGCCTTACGCAAAGGTCGCAGCTGTTTCTGGTTCAAACCATCAACCGGCTGCCCATCAAACAAAATGGCTCCGTCACTATCCACCAGCCGGAGTAGCGACATGCCTAACGTGGTCTTTCCCGATCCACTCTCACCGACGATTCCTAAGGTTTCACCCTGTTTTAGCTGCAACGTCATATTTTTTACAGCCTGGTGAGCAACCACTTGGCGACCAAACCAGCCAGCCGACTTGTAGTAGGCCATGTTTAAATCATGGGTGTGTAATAAAACCGCGGCATCCTCGGTGACAGGATGCGGCTTGCCTGATGGCACTGAATGCACCAGCATTTGTGTATAGGGATGTTGGGGCGATTCGATGACCTGCTTTTTGGTACCCGTCTCGACTAACTTTCCCTGCTGCATAACACAGACGCGATCAGCCGTGTAGTCAACGACACCCAAGTCATGGGTTATCAACAACATCGACATTCCCAGTTGTTGCTGCAATTGCTTTAACAAGTCCAAAACCTGTTGCTGAACCGTTACATCCAAAGCCGTTGTTGGCTCATCAGCGATCAACAAGTCCGGCTCGTTGGCCAAGGCCATGGCAATCATAACCCGTTGACGCTGCCCGCCAGACAGCTCATGTGGGTAGGCATCTAGAAAGCGCTGATGATCTAGCCCGACCATTTCCAACAAACTTTGCACACGAGTGCGCACATCCTCTTTTTTGGCGCCACCATGCAATATGACCATTTCAGCAACCTGGCGATACACTTTGTGCAATGGGTTCAGGGATGTCATCGGCTCTTGAAAGATCATAGAAACCGCAGAGCCGCGTAGCTCCCTTAACGTTTTCTCGCTGGCATCTAATACTGAGTGCTCATTGAGGTGGATACGTCCAGTTGGATACACGACCTTATCCTCGCCCAGCAGACGCATAACCGACAGGGCGGTGACCGATTTGCCTGAACCGCTCTCCCCCACGAGGGAAAGCGTTTCGCCTCTCTCGACCGAAAAACTGATATCATCAACGACTCGGTTGTCACCGCTAGCAGTGCGAAATCCAATGCTCAGATTATCTATGCGTAAAACACTCATATCAGGACTCCATGGCTAACGTCTTGCGCGGATCAAATGCATCACGAACCGCCTCACCAATAAAAACCAGCAAACTCAAGATAACCGATAGTACTGTAAAGCTGGTAAATGCCAGCCAGGGTGCATGCAGGTTTTCCTTGCCTTGGCGCAACATCTCGCCCAGCGAAGCCTGATCGGCAGGTAGCCCTAGCCCCAAGAAATCCAGCGCCGTTAGCGACGTTATGCCACCTGTCAGGACAAAAGGCATCAGGGTTAGGGTTGCCACCATCGCGTTAGGCAAGACATGACGCCACATAATGACCCAGGGGCTAACTCCCAAAGCACGAGCAGCCTTAACATATTCGAAATTACGCCCGCGTAAAAACTCTGCCCGAACCACGCCCACCAGCGTCATCCAACTAAACAACACCATGATCGCCAGCAGCCAAAAAAAGTTGGGCTCAACAATGCTGGATAGAATAATCAATAAATACAGTGAAGGCAAACCAGACCATATTTCGATAATCCGTTGGCCAATGAGATCGACTTTTCCACCAAAGAACCCCTGCAATGCTCCAACAAAAATACCAATACACGAGCACAACAAGGTTAAGGCCAAACCAAAGAGTATCGAAATCCGCAACCCGTAAATGAGCCTGGCAAACACATCCCGCGCTTGATCATCAGTTCCTAGCAGATTATCTGCTGTGGGGGCCGATGGTGCAGGATCCGGCAAAAAGTAATTATGGGTGTTGTAGCTGTGCTTGACCAAAGGCCAAAGCATCCAGCCTTTTGGCTCAATCAAATCGACAACATAGGGATCTTTGAAATTGGTTTCCGTTTCTAAGTCGCCACCAAAATGCGTCTCAGGATAGAAAGTAAAAATGGGAAAGTGCCAATCGCCTTCGTAGCTCACCACTAAGGGCTTGTCATTGGCAATAAACTCGGCTCCCAGGCAAAAAACAAACAAAACCGCGAAAATCCATAAAGACCAATAACCACGTTTGTTGCGTTTAAATTGCTGCCAGCGACGCTGATTAATGGGAGAAAGTGCCATTTAGCTTCTCCCTTCAAAATCAATTCGAGGATCGACCAGTACATAGGTCATATCCCCAATAAGATTTAGCAGCAAGCCAATCAGCGTAAAAATATACAGCGTTCCAAAAACCACCGGATAATCTCGATTGACCACACTCTCATAACCAAGAAGCCCCAAGCCATCCAGCGAAAATACAATCTCAATCAGCATAGAACCGGTGAAAAGTATGCCCACCAACTGACCCGGAATACCAGCAATTACGATCAACATCGCGTTGCGGAATACATGGCGGTATAGCACTTGGGTGTCATTCAATCCCTTGGCTTTGGCGGTTAACACATATTGCTTGCCAATTTCATCGAGAAAGGAGTTTTTAGTGAGCAGCGTTAATCCGGCAAAGGAACCAATTACCAAACAGACTACAGGCAGAGTAATGTGCCAAAAGTAATCGACTATTTTCGCTCCCCAAGTTAACTCATCCCAGTTATCACTGACTAAACCTCGGAGTGGAAACCAGTCAAAGTAGGTACCACCAGCAAAGAGCACAATAAACAAAATGGCGAATAGAAAGGCGGGAATAGCATTGCCAACAATTACCACCATACTGGTCCACACATCGAAAGAAGAACCATCACGTATCGCTTTTTTAATACCCAACGGAATCGCAATCAGATACATCAATAAGGTCGACCATAATCCGAGCGATATCGACACTGGCAGTTTTTCAATAATGATGGATATCACCGACTGATCACGATAAAAGCTGTCACCAAAATCAAAGCGTAGATAATTCCACAGCATCGAAAAAAAGCGCTCATGAGCCGGTTTATCAAAGCCAAACTGCTTTTCGAGGCGCTCGATCAGCTCCTGCTCCAATCCCTGACTACCGCGATAGTTTGACTGGGTACCAGCAGCGGCTACGTCCGCCAGCCCGCCGCTGACCCTGGATGTTGCATTGACATCGTGAGCTTGAATTTGAGCCATCATTTGCTCAACCGGGCCACCTGGTGCCGCTTGCACGATCAAAAAGTTGACCAGCATGATTCCAAGCAATGTCGGGATCATTAGCGCCAAACGCTTAAGGATATAATGTCCCATCATGTCAACAGCACTCCTTTCATTTATCTGAATGGCTGGGTTGTTGTTTCACCCACCAGGCATAGAGATCCAAGCCATAGGGTGGAATGATCTCCGGCCGCCCAAATTTATTCCAATAACCCAGACGATGCGAGCGAATATGCCAATGAGGGACGACATAGTTGCCCCACAACAGCACCCGATCTAAGGCTCGTGTTGCTGTAATAAGCTCCTCGCGGGTTGGCGCCATAATCAACTTTTCAATCAGATCATCAACCACGGGACTTTTTATACCCGCGAAGTTACGCGAACCAGTTTGATCGGCAAACTCACTTCCCCACATATTTAACTGTTCATTGCCAGGAGAGAGAGACTGCCCCCACGACCATACAATCATGTCAAAATCAAAACTCTGGAAGCGTTGCTGATATTGCGCCACATCGACGGTTCGAACTTTGGCATCGATACCAAGCCGTTTTAGATTACTCAAATACGGTAATACAATGCGTTCAAACGCTGGCGAATACAATAGTACTTCGAACTGAAATGGCTTGCCGGTTTTGCCGTCAATCAGTTTACCTTGCTCTACCACCCATCCGGCTTTTTTTAATGCCTTAGCCGCAGCGCGCAACGATTCACGCATATAGCCGGAGCCATCCGATGTAGGTATGTGGTAGGGTTGGGTAAAAAGTTCTTGCGGCAGTTGTTCACGATATGGTTCGAGCAAGGCCAGTTCCCCCTCGGAAGGAAGACCTGATGAGGCTAGTTCGGAATTGGAAAAGTAAGAGGTGGTGCGGCTGTACTGACCATAGAAAAGAGTTTTGTTGGTCCACTCGAAATCAAATACCTGAGCCAAAGCCCAGCGCACCGTCGGATCACTGAATTTATCGCGACGAGTGTTAAACACAAATCCCTGCATGCCAGTCGGCTGAGAGTGTGGGAGCATTTCTTTGATGAAGCGCCCTTCTTCTACAGCGGGAAAGTCATAGCCTGTTGCCCATTGCTTTGAGTTATTTTCGGCGCGGTAGTCAAATTGACCTGCTTTAAGTGCCTCCAAAGCCACGCGCCCGTCCTTGTAATAATCAAATCGAACCTGATCAAAATTATAACGTCCGCGGTTAACCGGCAAATCGCGGCCCCAGTAATTTTTATCACGCTCATAGGCGATCCATTTACCCTGCTCAAACGCGCTTATTTTATAGGGCCCACTACCTAATGGTGCTTCGAGGGTGGTTTTGTTGAATGTTTTGTCTTGCCAGTAGTGCTTGGGTAAAACTGTTAGTTGTCCCACAATCAGCGGTAATTCAGCATTACCTTCAACAGCAAAGTCAAAGCGAACAACGCGAAGAGACTCAACAACAACAGAATCAACATCATTGTAATAGGCTTTAAATCCAGGATGCCCATCTTCCATTAGGGTCTCAAAGGTAAATTTAACGTCTTCCGCGGTAACGGGCTTACCATCGTGAAAGCGAGCCTCTGGGCGCAACCTGTAACGCACCCACTGGCTTTTTTCCCCAACCTGCACAGCTTCAGCCAGCAAACCGTATTGACTAAATGCTTCATCCAACGAAGCAGCCATAAGCGTGTCATACATTAACGCCAATTCATCAGCCGCCACCCCTTTTAAGATAAAACCATTCAGGTTATCAAAGGTGCCAACAGCCGCTTGCTTGATCTGCCCGCCTTTCGGTGCCTCTGGGTTAACGTAATCAAAGTGCTGAAAGTCTGCAGAATATTTCAAGTCTCCGTACTTAGCTAGTCCATGACGCCAAGGTAATTCCGCATCAGAAACGACGCTGCCAGCCCAAACCAGATTTAGACTAATGCAAGCAAAAACGCATACCAAACGAAGCAACATATTGCCTCCAGGTTGTGTAGTTAGGAATTTACGAGTTAAGGGATGTAGTTTTCAGCCAGTCTTGGCACCTGGTCCAAGGATCGACGCTATCACAGGCATCCAGAGCCAGCATGCTCCCGAGAGGTTTGGCCGTTAATTCGGTGAGTAGTTCATCCCATTGCTTGCCAGCGCCACAGAAAGTATCGCCGAAGGAACGGTCTCCTAAAGCCACCACACCATATTGAAGATTTGGCAATAACGGAAAGCGCTCTCTTAATTCATAAAAAAGACCAACCAGGTTCGCCGGAATATCTCCACTCCCAGTCGTTGAGCACACAATTAACAGGGTGTCCATTTTTTCATCGGTGATGTCTTCGAGCACGGCCTGCGCTGTCACTACCACTTTATGCTGGTGTGACAACTCCTGAGTCATTGCATCAGCTATGCTCTGCGCTTTTCCTGATACAGTACCAACAACCAGTCGAATATTCGCCATAATCTGCTCCTCTCGGCTTTATGTTGCCTGTCTGCGCTAGCTGCCTTTCGCTAGCGCTTTTTACCTATTTTATGCTGCTTTTCCAAACGCTTTTTGGTGTGTTGCTGTCTTGGCGTTAGCTTTTGGCGTTTGTGAGCAAATGGGTTCTCCCCTTCTTTAAGCTCAATTCTTAAAGGAGTCCCGACCAACCGCAATTGACGCCGGAAGTGATTGAGTAAATAACGCTGATAGGCTTTGGGTAAAGACTTGGTTTGATTACCATGAATAACAAATAACGGGGGATTATGTCCACCTATGTGGGCATAACGCAGCTTAATTCGGTGTCCACGCACCATTGGTGGTTGATGTACTGCCACCGCGTGCTCCAGAACCTGATTTAATTTCGACGTAGATATTTTTTTATTGGCCGAGGCATGGGCTTCATGCACCGAAGAAAAGATATCGCCAACCCCTGAACCATGAAGCGCCGAAATAAAGTGCAAACGAGCAAACTGACAAAACTCAAGACGTCGCCGGATGTCCTGACGCACTTTATCGCGTTCTTCCTGCGTCATGCCATCCCATTTATTCACTGCCAATACCAGTGAGCGCCCTGCATCAATAACAAAACCCAGCAGGCCCAGATCCTGTTCGGTAACACTGTCTCGAGCATCTAACAGCATAACAACGACATCAGCATCTTCAATCGCTTGTAAGGTTTTTATAACAGAAAACTTTTCCTGAACCTCTTTAACCTTACCACGCCGGCGAACACCAGCTGTGTCGATAAGTGTGTAAGCTTTGCCTTGGCGCTCCAATGGAATATAAATACTGTCTCGCGTTGTGCCAGGCATATCATACGCAATCACACGCTCTTCGCCGAGCATACGATTAACCAATGTTGACTTGCCGACATTAGGCCGACCAATGATTGCCATTTTTATTGAAGCAAGCGGCTGCTTGTCGCTACCTTTTTGCTCTGCACTCTCACTCTGTGCACCTGTGGCTTCTCCATCAGGCTCGCTTTGATCGCCCTCGGATAGGTCTTCATCATCAGATAGCTCAGGAACAAAGGGTTCCATCACATCATCCATTAACCGACTAACGCCACGCCCGTGGCTGGCGGCAATCTGATAGACGTTAGAAAAGCCCAACGCGTAAAACTCGGCGGTAACAGAGTCAGCATCGACTCCATCGACCTTATTCACTACCAGGTTGATTTCTTTGCCGAGCGAACGTAAGTAATTGGCAATCTCTTCATCTGCCGCCGTCAGTCCGGCACGTGCATCAACCAGGAAAAAAACGATATTCGCTTCATCAGCAGCCGTCAACGACTGCTTCGCCATCAGCGCATCAACGCCTTCTTCATCACCGCTGATGCCGCCGGTATCAATAATAATAAAACGTTGTTCACTCCAAGCGCCCTGACCATATTGCCGGTCTCGGGTCAAACCAGGGGCGTCTGCAACCAATGCATCTCGGCTTCGGGTCAGTCGGTTAAACAGCGTTGATTTTCCGACATTGGGCCGACCAACGAGAGCAATAACAGGCGTCATCATTTGTTAACTATCTCCGAGAGATTGTAGCTAGCTAAGTTGCCTTCGCGGCTCAATACGACTAAATGCTCGTCTTCAACGCGCAAATTACCGGAAAATGGTTCATCATCATAAGACAGACGCCCGATGACTTTACCGTCTTCACGAGAGAGGATATGCAAGTAGCCGTCAACATCTCCGACAATTACCTGGCCATTAATCGCGACCGGATTGGTCAAATAGCGCCCTAATAGCTCATCTGTTTCCCATACCGTTTGCCCGTTTCTGCGATCGAGCGCCCAAACGTGTCCCTCAATATCAGAAACAAATAACAACTGACCATCAACCATCATATCTCGATATGTGCCGATGTCTTTTTTCCAGCGTGTTTCACCGCTACGTAGATCCAGGGCAACAATTTCCTTGCCGTAACTGGCAACAAACATCGTTCGGCCATAAACCAGTGGTGAAGCATCGACATCAACTAAGCGGGATATCTCAGAGCGACCACGCGGGATGGCGATTTGCTGCTCCCAAATCATCTCGCCGCTTTCCAAAATAAACATGGCCAGCCGACCATTGGCAAAACCAACCGCAACAGCTCCCGAAACCACTGCAGACTGGCCAGCTCCTCGAATCGACAAAGCAGGCACATCCTGATCAAAGTACCAAGCTGGTTTACCGTCTTTAGCACTTAGCGCAGTTACTCGGCCATCCCCACTATGGGCAATCACATAACCAGAAGAAATGGTTGGCGGTGCAACGACTTCACGAGCCAGCGCGTGCTTCCAAACCTCAGCACCATCTTCGGCACTTAAAGCAATAAGATCACCATCAAGTGTACCGACAACGACAATGTCGTCTCCAACGCCAACACCCGCACTTAGCTCAGCTCCAACATCTCGTGACCAACGCTTTTTTCCTGAATCAAGAGAAAATGATGACACGTCACCCGAATCACTGGCAGCAAAAACAGCCGACTTATAAATCGATACCTGCATTTGCGCGCGCGAAATCGAATCCACACCCTTTGCCCAATCTCGTTTAAGTAGGTAGCGCGCATCAAACTCTTTTAACTCAGCTTTTACATGGCCCGAGTTTGTCGAGCAACCTGCAATTGCGAAGCCGATAAACGCACAAAACAACAGTCGAATCATTAGGATTCACTCACCTGATTAGAGGAAACGTCATCAAGTTTCATTTTTAACCAGCGATTTTGCTCGCCCTCGATATCGTAAGCGCGTTGATAAGCATCCTTGGCTAACGCAAGCTCGCCCTTTAATCGGTAGGCATCACCTTCGGTTTCTGCATAAAGGGCTACAAATTGTTCGCCAACCTGACCTTTTACCAAGCCAAGTGCTTCGTCGTACTTTTCTTGCTCGATATAAATACGAGCCAACCGAACGCGCGATACTGCCTTCAATTCTTCGGTAACGCCATTGTCGGCAACGGTTTTAAGCTGGGCGGCGGCCTGATCGAGCTTCCCTTGGCGAATGGACTCACTGGCCATGAGTAACAAGGCAAGATGATGATAGCCCGTACCGGCATAATCATTTTCAAGTTGCTCACCGATCGACCAGAAAGAGTCAGGCACTGTGTCCTGCTCGGATAGTTTGTGTAATTGTTCGTAAAGGCCAGAAGCTTGATCCTTTGCTGCCATCTGCGCATCTTGCCAATAACGCCAACCAAAAATTGCAGCTAAGCCAATGACAATCCCAGCGACAACCGATGTACCATTGGCAGCCCACCATTTCTTTAATGCTTCAACTTGTTGTTCTTCGGTAGTATAAATATCCACGCTATTCTCTCCTGGATTGTCTCTAACTATTCACCCATTGCTCAAGATAATCGAACAATGCTTGTTGATTCAGGGTTTGCTGCTCTTTATTTTCGCGTAGCGGCTTCAAGTTCACTATCTGCTGAGCAGCTTCATCGTCGCCAATCACCAGCGCATACTCAGCGCCACTTTGATCGGCTTTTTTAAACTGTTTTTTAAAGCTTCCACCGCCACAATGCAAGGAAACTTTTACATCGTTCCATGCATCGCGAATGTTTTGGGCCAGTTGAAAGCCATATTGCTGAGCCACATCACCATTGAGGACAACGTAGAGATGTTTCTCAGGTAAAGTCGGCACACCCACCTCATCAAGAAGCGCAATCATGCGTTCCATACCCAAGGCAAAACCAACAGCTGGTGTAGCTTTCCCACCAAGCTGTGCCACCAAACCATCATAACGACCACCAGCACAGACTGTACCTTGTGCACCCAAGCTCTCGGTAATCCATTCAAAAACGGTGCGATTGTAGTAGTCAAGACCGCGAACTAGGCGAGGGTTAACCGTGTAGGCTATCCCGCAGGCCTCCAGCAAAGACTTAAGCTGCTCGAAGTGCTGCTTTGATTCTTGGTCAAGGTGGTCAAGAAGTTGTGGTGCAAGCTGATTGAGCTCCACCATTTGCGGATTCTTACTGTCTAGAATGCGTAAGGGGTTTTTATCGAGACGATTGCGAGAATCTTCGTCCAGCTTGTCTTGATGTTGCTGGTAAAATGCAACCAAAGAATCACGATATGCAGCACGTGCTTCATTCGATCCCAGAGAGTTAATCTCCAATCGAACATGCTCAAATAGACCGAGACGCTTTAAGATGGTGGCACTAAACAATATAACTTCAGCATCAATATCCGGCGTTGCCATACCAAAGGCTTCAACGCCAAACTGATGAAATTGACGGTATCGCCCCTTTTGCGGCTTTTCATAGCGGAACATCGGCCCTGCATACCAGAAGCGTTGCACCTGGTTATACAGCAGCCCTTGCTCGTTCCCCATCCGTACACAGCAAGCGGTTCCCTCTGGCCGCAGAGTCAAGCTCTCGCCATTTCGGTCGTCAAAAGTGTACATCTCTTTGGCCACGATATCTGTGACTTCACCGATTGAGCGCTTAAACAATTCGGTTTTCTCAACGATCGGAAAGCGCACTTCGCGATAAGCATATTGATGGGCAGCAGAGCGCAATTGTTGCTCAAGATACTGCCAAACAGAACTGTTGTCTGGAAGAAGATCATTCATGCCACGAACGGCCTGAATTTGTTTACCCACGAATAAGTTCCCCTTAACTATTCCGCCTAGAAGCGTCGGAATATCAATTAATCAGCGGATGGTTGGGCCGAAACGACGTCGGCCCAACCATTACAAAACCGCAAATTATATAGAGATAGAAGCAGACAGTAAAAGCCTTTCGCAGGATTTCGAACGCCGCGCACTAACTATCGCGTTTAACGACAACGTTCTGTGTTTGCAACCAGGTATCCAGCTCCTCAACCGGCATAGGTTTGGCATATTTAAAGCCTTGAACAAAGTCACAATGGCGCTCACGCAAAAAGGCTTCCTGCTCAGGAGTTTCAACCCCTTCAGCAACCACCGTAAGGGAGAGCTTTTTGCCCAACTCCAAAATCATTTCGGCAATAATACCATGCTTCCCTTCATCAATATCAATCACAAAAGCCCGATCGATCTTAAGCCTGTCGATTGCCAGAGTCTGCAGGTAGCTAAGTGAAGAATAGCCGGTACCAAAATCATCGATAGCAACTGAAACGCCCAATTCATTAAGCTCCTGTAGCTTGTCACGAACGAGGTCGGGATCTTCCATTGCTATACTTTCCGTGATCTCAAGCTCAAAAAGTTCAGGCGCAATACCGCTATCCTTAATAATTCCATCAACCAGCTCAATGAAATTACTTTGACGAAATTGCGGCATAGAAACATTGACAGCCATGCGCATGTCATAACGCTTTTGCAGGTGCTTTAGCGTGTTAGCGGCCTGTCGCATCACCCAGGCTCCAATATCTACGATTAAGCCTGAATACTCAGCCAGCGGGATAAATATAGCGGGAGAAACATAACTACCCGAATGACGCCAGCGCAATAAGGCTTCAACCCCAATCACTTCCATGGGATCAAGGCTTAATTGAGGCTGATACCACAATTCAAGTTGGCGACTGGCTAATGCCTGTTTCAACTCATTAACGATACGAATGCGTTCGGTGGTATTTTCCAGCATCGATTGTTCATAGCACGCCCACATCAGATGGGGGTTGGCTTTTGCTCTGTTTAACGCGATGTTTGCGTAGTTAAGCACCGCCAACGCATCATCGACCTGAATTGTTCCAGGACAAACACCAATGCGAACAACCACATTTAAGCGATTGCCCGCGACCATGATGGGCTCCTCAAATAGCGCTAACACCATATCGGGGGTTACAGTGTCCTTGGCAATAACAGCAAATACATCCGCTGCAACACGCGATGTTTGAACAAAACCTCGTACTCCATGCTCCAAACGCAATGCGACTTCCTGCAATAGCATATTGCCTACACGCTGCCCTAACCCATCGTTAATATCCGTAAAATGGTGAATATCGATGAGGAAAAGTTGCCACTCCTTATCTTTATCCTGTATTGCCTGCTCCAACATTCGCAAACAGGCGTTGCGATTAGGGATCTTGCATAGCTCATCGAAATACGCCATTTCATTCAGCTTGGTCAACAAGTTGAGATTGGCAAGTCCAATGGCTACATTAGCAGTAAATACATCAAGAAGCTGAGGATCCATGCCTTCCAGGGTTGCCACACAAGGAAAGTATATAGCAGCTCGAATATTTTTTGAGCGAACATAGACCGTGGTAGACTCACCCGTTGAGTGGCTTTTTTGTTCGCTTAGCACTTTACGAACCATCGAATTCGCCGAGCCATCAGAAATAAAGTGATGAAAATTGTCCAAATAGCTATACAGACTACCCGTAGCGCCAATGACTGATAGCTCTGACTCGCCTTCGTGGCGAATCACTAGCAGGCCGCTGTTTTTTATGCCCAAAAACTCAGCTAAGCGTGCTATTACTTCATTGCCAAAAAACTCAACACTCTGCTGCTCCAAGATCGATGTTACTGCATTTACAATGCTAATAAGCTTGAGCTTGGTCACTTCGATAGTCGAAATCTGTCGATAAGAGCGAATTGATGCTGTTAACGCAGTCACCAGTCGAGCACGAGTAAGCTCAGATTTTGTTCGATAGTCATTGATGTCATATTGAGAAATAACATCCAATTCGGGAGCATATCCGGGCTGGCCAGTGCGCAAGATAATTCGAGTATCAAGAATGCGGGCTTCATCTCGAATATATTTAACCAGCTCCAGCCCTGCATGATCCGTTTCCATCACAACATCTAACAAGATCACTGCCAGATCAGAGTGTTGCGTAACGACCTGCCGGGCCTCAGCGGCAGAATAGGCATGCAAGAATACGATTGGCCGCTCTAGAATTTCGATACCATTGAGAGCAAAACGCGTTGACGCATGAACCTGCTCATCATCGTCAACGATCAAAACTTTCCACACAGCACCACCGACAGCGGATTCACCATCATCTTGCACTAAAATATCATCCTCTGATATTTCAATAATATCGTCAGACTTATCCTTCTCACTCATCGCGATCTACCCCTTGGTTCAGACTTCCGGGAGCATTTTGTGGAATGATAATTTCCACTTGCACCCCAGAACCAACTGTACTGGCGATACTAATTTTTCCACCTAGCACACCATTAATTATATTGTATACGATATTCATCCCCAGACCGCTGCCACCACGCCCAAGCTTGGTTGTGAAAAATGGGTCGTAAAGCTTTGACAGGTTTGCACTGGGAATGCCCACTCCGTTATCGCTAAAGTTTAGAATAACTTGAGAATTTTGCACGTCTGCACTGATTTTAATCGTACCATTATCTCGATTTTCAAAACCATGAATCATCGAATTGGTTATCAGGTTTGTCAGAACCTGCCCCAGCGGCCCGGGATAACTATCAAGCTCGATATAATGTGGGATATTGACATCTATCTGACAAGACTCCCTTTTTAATTTTGGTTGCAGGGTCAACAAAACTTCATCAACGACCGATTCCAGATTAAACCGCCGACGACGCTCACTCGTTTGATCAACTGCTACCTGCTTGAAGCTGCGGATCAGCTCGTCAGCTTTCTCACTATTGTGCATAATCAACGTACTCCCTTCAGCCAAATCCTCACAAAACTGATTAACTGAGCTACGTTGGATTTTTCCGCCTTCAACTAATTGCTTAAACTCGGTAGCCTTCTGATCCAATGTCGTGGCAACCATGCGACAATTCCCAATGGGCGTATTTAGCTCATGCGCCAGCCCAGCAACCAGCCCACCAAGAGAAGCCAGCTTTTCCGACTGAACCAACTGCCCTTGAGTATTTTTGAGGTCATCGTAAGCCAACCGTAACTCAGAGGTGCGTAGTTCAACCTGCCGTCTCACATGAATATTCTGCCAAGTAATTACGGCAAAAACACTGCATATAAGAAACGAGATAAGAACGCCCGAAATCGTTGCCATCAGAGGTAAAGTTGCATCAAATCCGCCTTTATATCCGGGTAAGATATCCCAATAAAACTCCCAATAGGCCTGAGAGTTAATTGCCCGCAACAACTTGGACTCGACCCTCTGTTTATGTGGACTGCTACTGCCCAATATATAGTCTGGCTTAACGCGTTTATCGCCCAAACCGCGGTAAGCCAAGCGTAAATGCAGACCACTCGGTTGGTGCAACTCCTGTAGCGATTGGAAAAGCCGACTTAGGTCAACCTCAGTTAGTAAAACTCCACCAATGCTCCCATTATCGGCTACCGTGCCATAATAAACTTTCAGGCGATGATTCTGACCAAGAAACACCGGGCTCATTACGATTGCCTGGGGACTAAGAGAAGCCATATTGAGAACAGAAACCAGCAATTCACGTTGTGGTCCTGTCAGACTGTAATTGGAGTCTCCCTGGTTAGTGCTAAAGGTATAGTGGAACTCACCATCAGTATCTTGCTGAAAATAGGCGATAGACGTGTGTCTGACCGTCGTTTCGGTAAACTCCATAAACTCGGTAGCGGCTCTGAATTCGCTTTCTGTAATAGACTGCGATCCAAAAAACAACGTAGCCAGTGAACGCAGCGGCTGCATTTCTCCGTCCAACCAGTATAGAAAGGTCGTAGTAACTAGCTCGGCATCTTGTTTTGCTTCATTCAGCCAGCTTTGCTTCTCGTTATCGTATATTTTCTTGCCAACAAACAGGCTGAAAAAGATCCCTCCCACCAACGTTGCAACAACCAACACCCAACGCCATTTATACTTAGCCGAATAGCTCTCGGCAGTTGAAAGCTCAGAAGCGACTGGATTATCGGGTGAAATCGAGGCAGGCATTAGTAGTGATCCAGTAAAACGCGATAACCGGTTGGGGCCAAACTATGATTACTAATAAAGCTCTCCAGATTTTTTTTCTGAATTAAGCCGTTTTTGATTTCTATTTTCTCTGGCCTGGAACGATTTTCCAGCGCTCGTACGAGCGTTGCTACGGCAACTCCCGCTTGAACAACCACCGGATCACTGGTGACAGCTTGAATAGCACCCCGCGCTAAGTCTCTATAGACTTGAGGTGACATTTCAAACGACAAGATAATGGGCATAGTAGCCTGACGCGACTCCCCTAGCACTTTGCTGGCGACATGTGCCGCCTGAGAGGTTCCGATGACATAATCGATATCAGGCTCAACGCTAATAGCATCATGAATAGCTCGCGACTGACCGAGCAAGCTATCTTCGGCAACACGGGTTACCAACTTAATTGGCCGTTGTAAGGTTCGCAGCTGACGTAGAATAAATTGGCGAGTTTCGGAGCTATTAAATTTATCATCGCTTCCCGGCAGCCACAAAACGACCGCTTCACGGCCCGAAGGTAGCCCTTGGTGGTGTTTTTGAATATACAAAATAAGACGTGATAAGCGCGAATAATATGAATTGATCACCTGATAATCCAAGATTGGACTATCGCGCTCATAGCTATTTAAACCAACTACAACCACTCCGCTATCGCGGTATCGATTAATTCGTGGATACCAATCTTCAGTGACATCTCCGGCGACAATGATGCCATCGGGGCTACCCAAGGAGCAGATTTCCTCGCTATCTTCCGCACGATTGGCGCGTAGCTCATAGGTGTGTGCCTCAAGATTCATCGACTTCGCCGCTTTTACAACACCAAAATTCATCGATACGTTGCGCATCGATGTATAACTTCCAACAACAAAGCAAATTGACCAGCGCTTGCGCGGAATAAACATCCATTGGGCTTCATCGTTCGGCTCGATTACAACCGAAGAAGGAACTACATCTGACTGACGCTTAGCTAAGGCAGACGGAATGGCCATAACAGCTCCAATCAGAACCACCCCTAGCCAATAACAAGTATATTTTGCTAACTTCATGCGTGTAGACGGGTAAAACATCATGCACTCAGTATAAACACAATTTCGCTATCGTGCTGAGTCAAAGGGGGGAAATGGTCTCATTACGTGAGGGAAAAGACCGCCTCAGTATTCTCAGCGGTGGTGTTGGCGATCGTATAAAAATCCAGCTTCAGGACATTAGCCAAATGCTCTGCGATAACGGGAATATTTTCAGGCGTATTTCGTCGCGATAAACCTGGCGGCGTCATATCAGGGGCATCCGTTTCGAGAACCAAGTGGGCTAGCCCGACAGTTCGGATAGACTGTCTAAGCTTATGGGTATTACTACGAGCGACTAGGCCGCCAATACCGAGCACAAATCCGAAATCAACATAACGCTTAGCGATCTGGTGATTAGCATTAAAGGCATGAATGACACCACGCTGCGAAAAATTAAGCTTTTTTAATGCGTGGAGTATTTCATTATGCGCCTTGCGGCAATGAAGAATAACAGGTAGTGATAGCTCGCTGGCCAATTGTAGCTGGGCTTCAAATAACTCCATTTGCAACGCCTGATTATCACGCCCCGAATAAAAATCCAGCCCTATCTCACCCACTGCACAAGCATCATTTTCAATGCAATATTGCCTGACACAATCCAAGTCCGGAATTAGCTGCTTCGTCAAAAAACAAGGATGCAAGCCAAATGCAGGAGACAGGCCTTGAAACTGTTGCACAACAGCCAACTGTTCAGCAAAGCGATCAGCGCTCACACCAGGTACCACGATCCGATTAATCCCCAACTGCTGGCAGGCAGCCATGATGGCCGCCCTATCCGGGTCAAACGCAGGAAAATCTATATGGCAGTGGCTATCAATTAGCTGCACACTCACGCCTGTTTAATCAAGCTATGTCTGTTTAATCAAGCAATGTCTGTAGGAACACAGGCATTAGACCTCGCACGAATCTATCATTAAACCTCTTTAGTATGATCGTTACACTTCTCGAGTACTGTGAAACTCAATATCAGGAAACCGTTCTTTGGTTAACGATAGATTGACCATGTTTGGTGCCAAATAAGCAAGGTTGCCAGCGCCATCCATAGCCAGGTTGTCATGCGCTTTTTTCTTAAACTCTTCCAGTTTTTTCGCATCTGGACAACTAACCCAATGGGCGGTCGCCACCTGAATGTTGTCGTATGCACATTCAACTTTGTACTCATTTTTTAGGCGATGAGCGACAACGTCAAACTGCAGCACGCCAACCGCACCAAGGATCTGATCATTGTTTCTTAGTGGACGAAAAACCTGAGTCGCTCCCTCTTCTGCCAGCTCAGTCAGTCCCTTTTGCAACTGTTTACTTTTCAGTGGATCTTTTAGTACCACTCGTCGAAACAACTCAGGCGCAAAGTTGGGTATACCCGAAAACTTCAACGTTTCACCTTGTGTAAAGGCATCACCGATCTGGATTTGACCATGATTATGTAACCCAATAATATCGCCAGGAAAGGCCTCTTCAACATGCTCACGATCGCCTGCCATAAAGGTCAGAGCGTTGGCAATTTGCATCGATTTTCCCGTTCGTGGATGAAACATCTTCATGTTCTTAGTGTAGGCTCCTGAGCAAACCCGCATAAAAGCAATACGGTCTCGATGCTGCGGATCCATATTTGCTTGAATTTTAAAGACAAATCCTGAGAACTTATCTTCTTTGGCCAACACTTCCCGACTATGGGTATCACGTTTTTCAGGACATGGCGACCATTCAACCAATCCATCGAGAAAATGATCAACACCAAAGTTACCCAACGCAGTTCCAAAAAACACGGGCGTAAGTTTTCCAGCTAAAAATTCTTCTTTATCAAAGGAGTGACTGGCTCCTTGAACTAACTCAAGGTAATCACGTAACTCATCAGCTAAGCCATCCGTCGCCTCATCAAGCTCAGGATTATTCAACCCCTTGATCACTCGCAGCTCTTGAATTTGATGGCCTTGACCGACTTGGTATAAGTAGGTTTCATCATTTAATAAATGATAAACGCCTTTAAAAAACTTGCCCATTCCAATAGGCCAGGTTACCGGAGCACACTTTATTTTTAGAACATCTTCAATTTCATCTAACAACTCAATCGGATCACGAATATCCCGATCAAGCTTGTTAATAAAGGTGAGAATCGGTGTATCTCGTAATCGACATACATCCATCAATTTAATCGTTCGTGCCTCAACCCCTTTTGAGCCATCGATAACCATTAGCGCTGAATCCACAGCGGTTAGTGTGCGATAGGTATCTTCGGAAAAGTCTTCATGGCCCGGAGTGTCCAACAGATTAATCACCCGCTCGGCATAAGGAAACTGCATAACAGAAGTAGTCACCGAAATTCCACGCTGCTTCTCCAATTCCATCCAATCCGAAGTTGCATGCTTGGTATTCTTTCGTCCCTTAACCGTGCCCGCAGTCTTGAGCACACTTCCATGCAGCAGCAATTTTTCAGTCATTGTTGTCTTACCCGCATCTGGATGCGAGATGATAGCGAAAGTTCTTCGCTTATTGATTTCATTAAGAAAATCGGCGTTTGCCATGTATCAAAATTCCCATTTTGTACAAAAGTTTGTACAAAAAATAAAGTTAACTCTAAGCCCCGATGTTTCACTCAATAATGAGCTCAAGCAGTCTGCCAAGGCCTACAGCCAGCAAAACCTCCCATCAAAGCATTGATAAATTTGAGCGCCATTCTAGCAAAATGACTAAGCGCTATAAATCATACGCCCAGTACTTCTTTCAGCTTTTCTAACGCCTGCTTATGTTTTTCATCTGGCATTTTAGCCAGATTAATCTGTTTCCACTTAATGGCCGGAAGCTCACTAACTTCGTACAATTCGAGCAGCGGCCAATCTGGCTCTCGGTTTTTGAACGACAGTAAAAACGCTTTTTCATTTTCGGTTAGCCCTTGATGAATAAGCGCTACCAATCGCTCCCTAACAGCTTCCAGCTCTTCTAAGGGAACATCTATCTCGGCCATGTTGGCAAATTCACCTGCATAAATGGCCGAAATATCCTTAAACTGGGGCTTTAGCAATTCGGCCATAGGCCTATTGTGGCTTGAAAGATACACCAACAAAGCTTTGCGAATCTCGTCAGTCAGCCCTTCATTTTCCAAAAGCCACTTAACATCAAATAAGTCTCTTGGATGCTGCCTATCCAGTGCCGCACATATCTTGCCAGCATATAGATCAGCCAAAGCGACGACAGGAACTTCTACATAACCGAATTCATCTTCTGCAGCGGCGCACACTTCCATGAGCTGCGGCTCATAAACCGTGCCGCGTAATACAGGTGATAATTCCACCTTGATCTGCGCACCGTTGCGGGCAACGATCAGCCTCAGTGCATCGCGCTTCGACTTATAGGCTTCGGTCAGCTCTATGTCTTTAAACGCTGCTTTTAATTCAGCGCTGATAGCATCGAGTGCATCACAAATTTCCTGCAAAGCTTCATCACGGCCTTTCATCGGTAGATACACCAGATCAATATCGACCGACAAGCGCGGAAATTCTCTGACAAAGAGATTAATTGCCGTACCACCTTTAAGCGCAAAACATTCCTGTTTAGCAACAAAAGGCAAAACCTGCATCAAAAGCTGCACTTGTTTGTAGTAAATACTGTTTCTATCCATCCCTTATTCTTCCCTAAACAAAAGCTTACCCTTCACTCACCGATGCCATATGCGACGGCACGGTTATTAGATACTCCGCATCCAACTTCCCGCCTTTAGCAACAACGCGCTTTCCTGAGCCTAAATCGTAATCCTTTACCTGCAACTTACTAAACCAAGGGTAAGCTTGGCGCTTCGCAAGCCAGAAGAACAAGCGTTTAGCCTTTACGCTTTTACATGCTGTTAAAAGCGTATCAAGCTTTCTAGGCGACAAATTCACCAGGCCTTGCATAAGTTCATCTGCGTGCTCAAATGACACGTTTTCCGGCAAGTCCGTCAATACTTCCAGTATGGCTTTCTCTGGGCATGAAAAATACACAGGTGGCAATTCCGCTTCCCACACATACTCTTTAACAAAAGCTTTATCCTTAGATAAGCTTTCAGGCCATAGTTTACTTGTACTATGCCCTTTAAACTCAACGGGCAACGATAGTCGCGCCAGCCATGTCGGCAACTTTCCCGCCGCATATAAGTGGATATGTGGCGTATTACCCAATGATAAATACTGTGACAAACCCGATAAGGAGAGAGCAGACAGCCCACCGACCACCACAGGCGGTAGTTGTTCGCCTTCCCGCCTTTCCATACGCTGCATAGAAGCAACTACGCCCTCCCAACTCACCGAGCGGGAATACTGGCTATAAACACCTGTAGCTAATAGCAATAACGTGTCAGTTTTGACCGCATTATCCAGTGCATGAGCACTTAAGCCCTGCTCTGCCAACCACTTCTTGGTAGCCAGCATGCCATAGGGCAAAAGCGTCTTAAGCGACTGTTTATAAGCACCTTTCGCTACGTCTTCCTGTAAAGTAGTGCCCTTATCCAAGCGCAAAAACCTTTCTATAGTTTATGATTTTCCAATTTTGCGGCGAATAGCGCCGTGAAATCTAATTTATATAAACTAACACATCAAGAGTCAGTTTACCATCTTTAAGTTTTACGGCGGTTAGCGCCGCAAATAACAGATTTTTTAAACTTTTGGGGCTCAGCTTGACGACAGCGGAGGCAAGACAAGCGAAGCATGAGCGACATAGGCCGTAACCTTGACTGAGCCTGATACTAACTGGGTACCATTAAGCCCGCTTTTTGAATAGTGTCAGCCCAAGGTTAACCGATAGATGTCTCGGCTTTGGCTTCCTGCGTCGC
>CESG01139175.1_pt1 | contig 24163 bp, 28 predicted proteins | sample 531121 | NCBI WGS metagenome assembly CESG01 (sample SAMEA2621287, study PRJEB7988) | marine metagenome | biome: marine biome (ENVO:00000447); feature: mesopelagic zone (ENVO:00000213); material: "saline water (ENVO:00002010), including plankton (ENVO:xxxxxxxx)" | depth 800 m
CTTCGCGACTGGAAAAAAGTTCGGATTTCATCATATAGACGGAGCAAATTTTTGAGCCTTATTTATCCACACTAAATTTCTATACCCCAACAGGACATAGAACTTTTGGTATAACCTTTATACAGATGGGTACAATCTTGGAAATTAAACCTTATGCATACAAAAGAGTACTAATAAGCAAAGGACTGGTTGTCGCCTTATTGGCACTAACAGTACCAAAAGTCGCTCTTGCCGAGGCAGTCTTCACAGAGTGGTACTGGACTGTAGTATTTACTGGTCCTTGGGTTCTTGTCGTTGGTGTTTTTATGTTTCTTGTCTACTTGTTCGTACAAAAACGAAGAGGAAGAGTTTTGTCGCAATCTCATCGTTTCAAGATTATGGCTATATGTTTTGGGATTGCTATCGTTGGTTTTCTTCTCTACGACTATTATCTAGACAACAGAACTGGAATATTCAATCCATATACTCAAACGTGTGTTGAGGAAGGCTACTCTGGAGCCAAGGGATATTCTTGCTATTAATATCCCACCTCAAGGCCTTCAACAGTCCTAGCTAAAAATTGAAAACCACTTAAATCATTTTTAATCCCAACCCAATCCAAAGTTCTAAACGTGTCCAATAGGGGGAGCAAATATTAAAAACTAAAAGTCATATACATGATTACACTTTACGCATTGCCAACGTGCCCGTTTTGCCAAAAGGTTAGAGTAAAACTAGAAGAGCTTGGGCTTGAGTACACAGAGCTTAATGTGCAAGAAGAGAAGCATCGAGATGATTTAATTGAGCGAGGAGGGAAGAAAACAACCCCATATTTAGTTGATGATTCTACTGACACCGAGATGTACGAAAGTGACGATATTGTAAATTATTTAGAAGAAGAGTACGGTAAAAAAGAGTAAATGCTTATAAAGGTTCGAGTTCTGTCTGAATCAAAAAAAGAAGAGGTAAAAGAAATAAATAGCGATACCCTTGTTGTTCAAATAAAAGAGAAACCAGAAAGGAATAGAGCCAATAAGAAAATTGTTGCCCTCTTAAATTCTTATTACAATATTACAAGCGGTTCTGCACGAATCATCACTGGACACAAAAGTGCTCACAAGATAATAGAAATTCCACACCATGATTAAAACAAACGTAAAATACACAAACTACCAAGCGACTCCAGATGTTGAGTTATATTTGCAAAAAAAGCTCGATAAAATTGGAGAAGTTGGAGAGCAATACCAAGATGAAGTCATTTTACGAGTGGAGATAGGGAAGAGTACCGATCATCACCAAAAAGGAGAGATCTTTCGGGCAGAAATCCAAACACATGTAAACGGAAGAGATGCACGAGCGGTCTCTGAAACAGAAGATATTTTTACCAGTATCGATGAAGCAAAAGACAAGCTTGTTCAAGAAATCTTAAAAGATAAAGAAAAACAAGATACGCTTATGCGGAAAGGGGGACGCAAAATAAAAAACCTTCTAAAGGGGTTTTACAAATAATATGCCCCAAACACTTGATAGAAAATCAGCAGCGTATTGGGTAGTGCTTGCCGTGGTGGCGGTGTATGCGGGAGTGTCTATTACCTCATTTGCGCGAGTGATTGAAGAAGAACAAGAAGCCCTTTTTGCAAATATCGACACTATTAGAAGCGTAAACAATGGAACAACAACTATTCCTATTTCACTTATGAAAACAGCAACATTTAAAACAACAGAGGGAGACATTGTACTTGAGCTTTTCGTTGATCAAATGCCTATCACAACAGGTAACTTTATAAAGCTAGCACAAGAAGATTTTTATGACGGCGTGCAATTCCATAGAGTGATAGAGAACTTTATGATTCAAAGTGGAGACCCCAATACAAAAGGTGATGACGCAAACACCTATGGCACCGGAGGACCAGGGTATACGATTGAAGATGAGTTTGTAGAAGGACTCTCTAATGTTCGCGGAACCATCTCAATGGCAAATACGGGGCGTCCAAACTCTGGTGGGAGTCAATTCTTTATTAATTTGGTAGACAATACCGGCCTTGATTTTGACAAGCAACCGCTTACCAGCAAACACCCCGTGTTTGGGAAAGTGATCGAAGGAATGGAAGTGGTAGATGCTATCGGTAAAACAGATACCAACTTTCGAGACCTTCCAGAGACTCCCATTGTCATAAACGATATTGTTATTGAAGATCGTTAATTTTATTTATGGAGGAAGGAAAAATTTGTCAGGGGGATAAATACACCTATAAAAAGAGGACAATTTGTCTCCCTGTTACCTTAAAAGGGCTCCCAGACCAGTTAGAGACAGAAGGACATACACTCCTACGAAAATCGACTTTTCATATAAGTCTTGTTTGCATAGGACGATTAATTGATAAACATGGTATAGAAGTTTCTGATTTTGAGGAAAAGGTACTCAATGATTTTTGTGATTTTGTTAAAGAAAATGAGGTTTCTTTTGGGGGGTATGGAGAGTTTAGATTTGTGACAAACAATGATAGACGAACGGTGATTGTAATGAGCAAAGTTTCAAACTTAGACAAATTTTTCCAGCTACTTAATAGTAAGTACAATCTTAATCTTGAAACGCCTCCTGCTCATGTAACGCTTTACACACTTCAGCCAGAACTCGGTATTTTTTTGGTTGACGGAGAGGATTTGGATTCTCTTTCAAAAACAGTTGAAGTTCCCGAAGGTATACAGAAAGTTTTTTAAAGTAAGTCTCCTGGGTCAACCATTACTCTAAACTCGGGTGGTAGTGATTTTAACTTTTTTAAAAGGACTTCGTTTGGCCACTCCTCTTTTTTAAGTTTGATTAATAGGTGTGCTTGGTCTTTGCCACGCACTTTTTTAGTAAAAGCAGGGTATGCATGAGCATGTGCTGGACGCACATGACGTCGCAGTTCTTTTAAGGTTTGTAAAATAACCTCGTATTCTCCAAGAAGAGTTACTTTAATGAGGGTCGAGATGGGCGGGTATTTAAGGGTGTTTCGTTCTTCAATTTCGTCTCGATAAAAATTTACCAAGTTCCCCGAACGAACGTATTCAAAGAGGGGCCACTGATTGTTGCGTGTTTGCAAATACAAATGATTTTTTGCGAGCGTCTTGACCCGCATCAAAATATTCAGTGCTCGTTCTTTTACCCTAAAGTCAGGGAGAGAGAAAAACGAATCAATTGACGCAACGATAGCGGTATCAACAGGTTGGTGTAAGTAAAAGAAGGCCATTTCGGTTCCTAAACAGATTGAACCGGGGGTTTTTAAAAACTTTTCAACAATCTCTTTTCCTTTTTTGTGGCTCGTTATAGTGTCGCTATCGATAATAAAGATCTTCGTTTTGGGGAATTGTTTTTTAAGAGCATCTTCAACTTTGTTTATGCCAATACCAAGGGCAGTAAGTCTCCATCCTCCACAACTTGAGCAGAGTCTGTCGCTTGCGTAATAGGCACTACATTTATGGCAGGCGTATACAGTTTCGTCTTCTTTTTTATATAAAACAAGAGGGGAATGACACTCTTGGCACAGTTGGGTAGTGCCACAGTCATCGCACACAGTTGAGGTAGAAAGACCTTTTCTGTGAGAAAATACAAAAACATTCCCTTGCTTTTCAAGCGTCTTTTGTATTTCTTCTTTTGCCTCATTACTCAAAACTACAAACGGCTTTTTATCTTTATACTCTTTCATATCTACTACATGGGTGCGCGCACGAGAAAGAACGTGGTAATTAATTTTTGAAGAAGGATGGCATTTCCCGGCTTCTTTTTTGTAAACCGTTTCTGTCCGTAACACTACATCACCAACCACAAACATGGCATTCTTTTTTTGTGCGTATCGTTCTGCAACATGTCGGTAATCGATATAAGGGCGCGAGAGCGTCTTGTACGCAGGAGAGCTTTCTTTATCTACAAGAATTGTTCCGATATCTTCTCGTGGAATAGAAAGGTACTGACCCGTCCCTACAATAAGCACAGGGTGTTTGCTTTCTTGTGCTTGCTTCCAATTAGCCAAGAGCTCTTTTTTACTAAGCTTTCCATGGAGGGGGATAGTGTACTCACTAATCCCACGTTCAAGTTGTTCAACAAAGCGTTCAATATCACGAATAGTGGGTAAACATAAAAATACCGACATACGTCTGGCAAACCCTTCGCGAATACGACTTTTGTAAAACGATAATCTTTCTTCGTCAGTTCCTTGGAGTGCGAGTGGACCCTCCCAGCGAGACGGCTTTCTTTCCGTACGATCTTTTGCCTCTTTTTTCTTTACCGCAAGGGATCCGCTTTTATCTAAAATGTAATCAGGTACGAGTTGCGAAATAGTGCTTCCTAGTGTTCCCACGTAATAATTTTTTAACTCGTGTGCAAGTTCCATAAATTCGGGAAGCAAAAAATCTTTTGATTTTATAGAATCAATCTTTTTGATTGCATACGGGTACGATTTAATTGCTGTTTTTTCATCAGACACATCGGTAACTTCAAGAACAAGTGCTGATATGGTCTTGCTTCTGACAGGAACCGAAACAATCGCCCCAAGTGGTATGTCTTCGCTCGTAAAATAGTGAAGATCTTCTTTAAACATTCCTCGTCCAATGGGGGCAACTCTGAGTAAATTCATAGCTACACTATAGTAGAAAACCCACAAAAGAGGAAAATTTGGTTAAAAGCCCGGGCGCAGGCTACAATGGTCGGATGAAAGAAAGCTTGGAAATAGAAGGGTTAAAGGGGGAACAAACTCTTATGGGAGAGATCCCTGTATACGGAAGCAAGAATGCGGCCCTTATAGCTTTCCCCATGACCCTCCTTTTTAAGGGTCCTGTTCAAATCATTAATGTTCCAGAAATCGAAGACGTTCACCGAATCATTGAGCTTATGAAGAGTTTGGGAATATCGGTAGAGCAAACTAAAAAACATGAATATCGTGTAGAGGTTTCTGAAACAACTTCGCATACACTAGACTCCAGTGTTGTTGGAAAAATTAGAGCCTCAGTATTTTTAGCGATTCCACTTCTCGCTCGTTTTGGGGAGGTTGTTTTGCCGCACCCTGGTGGAGACAACATCGGTCCACGTCCCATCGATCTTTTTATAGAAGGACTCGAGAAGATGGGGGCTACATGCGACACACAAAAAGATCACTACCACATACAAACTCCAAGCGGAAAGCTAAAAGGAGCAGAAATCTTTTTGAAGATTCAGAGCGTTGGAGCAACACAATCGCTTATGCTTGCTGCTGTTTTAGCAGAAGGTACAACCGTTATAAAAAATGCAGCCATGGAACCCGAGATTGTAAGTATCGCCGAGTACCTTGTTGCAAACGGTGCGGACATTAAAGGAATCGGTACAACAACCCTCACGATAAAAGGGACAGGGCTCCTTGAGTCAAAACAACCGTACCGGGTTATTCCCGACAGGCTTGAAGCAGGAACCTTTTTAATTTTGGGAGTGCTTTCAGGGAAAGACATTACCATTACTGATTGTGATCCGTCACATATTGAAGTCCTTACGGATGTGTTAAAAAGAAACACAACATCAGAGATAACAATTAAAAAAGATACCATCCGAGTAGAAAATAAAGAACCGTTAAAAGTACAACCAATAAATATTAGAACGCACGAGTACCCAGGGTTTGCGAGCGACTTGCAACCTCCGCTTGTAGTGCTTCTTACGCAAGCAGGAGGGAAGTCTCTTGTTTTTGAAACCATTTTTGAAGAGCGGTTTTCATACACAGGCAACCTGGTTCAAATGGGAGCAAAGATTGTTACCTACGATCCACACAGGGTTCGTGTGCACGGAAAAACACCCCTAAAGGGAAGTGTAGTCAGTAGTCCAGATATTCGGGCGGGGCTTGCGTATGTCTTGGCGGCCATTGTTGCAGAAGGAACATCGGTGATACATAATGTCTACTGCATTGATCGTGGCTATGAGCAAATTGAGGAGAGGCTGCGTGCGCTTGGAGTCACTATACAAAGAACATAATGGCTATTTTTAACCGAAAACTAGGGATTGATCTTGGAACAGCAAACACGCTGGTTTTTATACCTGGGAAGGGGATTGTGTTAAATGAGCCGTCAGTGGTAGCGGTATCTGAGCTTGAAAATAAAATCTTAGCAGTTGGGCTCGATGCCAAACAAATGATTGGACGAACCCCCGAATCAATTATTGCGTACCGTCCTATGAAAGACGGAGTTATTGCCGATTACCGGGTTACCGAGGCAATGCTTAAGTACTATATAAACAAGGCGCTTCCAAACTGGAACTTTTTTAAACCAGAAGTAATGGTGAGTGTTCCTGCGGGGGTAACCTCAACAGAACGCCGTGCTGTGGTTGAGGCCGCTATTAAAGCAGGAGCTCGAAACGCATATGTAGTTAAGGAACCCATTTTGGCAGCAATTGGAGCAGGGGTGCCAATTTACGAAGCCCGCGGAAACATGATTGTCGACATTGGAGGAGGAACAACAGACGTTGCCGTGATTTCGCTTGGAGGAATTGTCGCATCAACAAGTGTTAAGTGTGCGGGGGACAAGATTGATCAGGCAATTGCAGATTACATTAAAAAAACATTCAATCTGGCGATTGGAGAAAAGACAGCAGAGAAAGTAAAAATAGCAATTGGGTCCGCAGTCCCTATGGATGAAGAATTAAAAATGAGTGTAAAGGGACGAGACTTTTTAACCGGGCTCCCGCGAACAACAGAAATTGGTACGAATGAAATTGTTCAAGCAATCGATGGGGAACTAAAACAAATGATTCGCGCCATTAAAGAAGTATTGCAAGAAACTCCTCCAGAACTTGCAGCAGATATTATTGATCATGGAATTTTAATGACAGGAGGATCGTCAATGCTTCGGAACCTTCCAGAACTTGTGTACAGGCGAACAGGAGTAAAAGCACATTTGGCAGAAGACCCACTGTATAGTGTTGCGCGGGGAACAGGTATTGCACTAGAGCACCTTGATACCTACAAAAAATCTATTGTTGCAAAGCGGTAGCATTACTCTGCGATACATGCGATTGCAATATCATTGAATGGCTGAGTTCCAATAAATGTCTGACCAGCTTGAATGCATCCAGTTGGGAAAAACTCACTACAAAAGTCAGCCTGAACCGCAGTAGAACAGTCAGGAAGATTTTCACTATTTTCTAAGACAGCTATAAGAACTCCGTCTCCTGCTGTTGGATTACATGTCGGGTCTGTTGCAGGGTTACAACAATTGCCCTGTGAACATTTTCTGTACCAGTATAAATGACCTAAATCGTTTTGAGGATCTCGTGGGAGTTCTGTTTGGGAAACACCAAGTGTAGACCAAAGGAGTCCTCCGCCGTATGCATTATTATTCCATTCCAAGAAGAGTTCATTTGAGCCAGTTACAATATTATCAGGCCATCCTTCTCCCGGGTTTTCTAGAGCATAAATGTTTAAAAGCTCTTCAAGGGTTCGGAGGTCTTTAATACGGGCCGTGTCTCGAGCTTCTGTTCTAAATGTTCCAGCAGAAATAATCACTACAGAACCCAAAATTCCAATAATAGAAACAGCAATCAAAAGCTCGATAACTGAAAAGCCTTTTTTCATACAAAAAGTATACCTTATATTCTTGTTTGGCCTTTATTTTTGTGCTAGAATGGTGGCGTATTAGAAGCTAACTCACTACCTGTCTGCCGACAGGCAAGATAAATATGGATAAACTCAAAACCGACAAGGTTCCAGAGGTGACCTTTAAGACTCGTGTAGACGGTGATTGGAAAGAGGTTTCAACCGATGACATTTTTAAAGGGAAAAAAGTAGTAGTATTCTCGCTCCCCGGAGCCTTTACTCCTACATGTTCATCAACCCATCTTCCAGGGTATGAGGAGAAGTATGATGAACTAAAAGCCCTTGGAGTAGACGAAGTATATTGTATGAGTGTTAATGACAGTTTTGTTATGAATGCATGGGCAAAAGATCAGGGAGTTAAGAATGTAAAAATGATTCCTGACGGTTCTGGAGAATTTACTGAAGCAATTGGAATGCTTGTTAAAAAAGATAATCTTGGATTTGGAAAACGATCATGGCGATACAGTATGTTTGTTGACGATGGAGACATTAAAAAGTCATTCATTGAGCCAGGGTTCCAAGATGACTGTCCAACCGACCCATTTGAGGTTAGTGACGTGGACAATATGATCAACTACTTGAAAGAAAACCAATAAAATTACTAACCATCAAAGAGCCTCAAGCGGGGCTTTTTGATTTGGTATACTGAAGCCATGAAAGTCTTGAAAGACATATGGGAGAAGAAGGGGGATATCCATCATGCTTATCTTATGGGGGATTTAGACGATGAAGTTCTCCAAGACTTATCTTCCTTTCTAAAAAAGATGGTGCCGTCAAAAGAGTCTGAGGTTCAGCTTTTAAAATACGAAACATTTGGAATCGATGAAGCACGAGCACTTCGAACAAGTCAAACCCTCTCGAGTATAGAGACAAAACAATTTTTTATACTAAATCCAAAAACTATTACTGTTGAAGCACAAAACGCACTCTTAAAAGTATTTGAAGACCCTGCGCGTGATACTCACTTTTTTTTGTGTGTGGAAGAGGGGGCAGTTTTGCCAACGCTACGTTCTCGAATGATTGTAGTCTCAAGTACTGCAAAAGAGGAAGATGATATCGATTTGGCAAAGTCTTATTTAAAAAGCTCTGTGAGTGGCCGTTTGCAGATGGTTCGGGATATTGTTGATGCAAAAGATATTCCTCGTCTAGAAACGCTTTTGACAGGACTCGAAACTATATTGCGAGAGGATGTTATAAGTAATAAACAAACTCTAAAGCAGATCCAGTCAGCAAGAAGGTATCTAAAAAATAGGGGGTCAAACCTCAAATTGCTCCTTGAGAATCTGGTCTTGGTGTCGTAGCCTGTGGTACTATTACATTCGTATGAGTTACGATTTTTCTAAATTACAAAAACGAGGAGATGAAATTACCGAATGGTTAAAAACAGAACTTGGCTCTCTTCGTACAGGACGAGCAAATACAGCATTGGTTGAGCGAGTGATGGTTGATTCGTATGGAGCAAAAGCTCCGCTTCAGAGTGTGGCATCGGTTTCCGTAGAAGACGCACGGACACTTCGTATTGCTCCGTGGGACAAAACACAAATTGGTCCCGTACAGCAGGCAATCGACAAGGCAAACCTTGGCGTTTCAACCGTTCCCGATGACTTGGGGGTTCGGGTAGTGTTTCCTGAAATGACGGAAGAAAACAGAAAGCATGTCGTAAAGCTTGTTAAAGAACGATTAGAGGAGGCAAAGATCTCATTACGAAAAGAACGTGACGAAGTGTGGAACGATATCCAAAAAAAAGAAAAAGATAAAGAGTTTGCCGAAGACGATAAATTTCGTTACAAAGACCAAATGGAAGACATGGTAAAAAAACTGAACGAAACGTTTGAGGACATGTCCCAGAAAAAAGAAAAAGATATTTCTTCTATTTAAATGTTTGAGTTACTGGTATTTATAATCATCCTTTCTATTTTGGTGCTCTCTCATGAGTTTGGGCATTTTTGGGTAGCAAAAAAATCAGGAATGCGTGTAGATGAATTTGGTTTTGGGTTTCCACCAAAGTTGTGGGGTAAAAAGTATGGTGAGACAGAGTACACTATTAACCTTATTCCGTTTGGTGGTTTTGTAAAAATTTATGGAGAAGATGATCCAAATCCAGAATACCAAGGTGGCGGACGAAAATTTGCTTCTAAAAGTAAGTGGGCGCAAGCCGCAGTAATTGTTGCGGGGGTTGCCTTTAACTTTATTCTGGCATGGCTCCTTTTCTCAATCGGTTTTATGATTGGCTTCCCAACGCCGTTAACAGAAGACACCATAGGAATTGTAGAGAATCCCCAAGTATTAATTACTAATGTTTTTAACGAAAGCCCAGCCGAAGTTGCAGACTTAAGGATTGGTGATGCGGTTCTTGCGCTCTCACAAGGAGGAAGACGAATCGATGTTCAAGATCCAAGCCAAGTGAGTGAATTTGTTTCAAATTCGGGTGTTGGGGAGATTGCTTTTAGGATCTTACGGGATGGGAAAGAAGAGGTAGTAACCATCACTCCTGCTCAAGGTATTTTAGAAGGCAGACAAGCAATTGGAATTTCTTTGGAATCAATTGGACTTGTGTCGCTCCCGCCACATATTGCACTTTGGGAGGGATTAAAAAAAACAGGGCAATTTATTTGGCTTACCGTTTTTGGATTCTTTGGGATTATAAAAGATGCATTGGTGGGGCAAGCTGGGTTTGAGACCATCTCTGGTCCTATTGGTATCTACTCATTGGTAGGGCAAGCCCAAACGCTTGGATTTACCTATTTGCTAGGGTTTACCGCACTCATTTCTATAAGCTTGGGAATTATTAATTTAGTTCCGTTCCCAGCTCTTGATGGAGGAAGATTACTATTTTTAATAATTGAGGCAGTAAAAGGGTCACCCATAAAACCACAAGTAGCTAACACTTTGAACTATGTTGGTTTTGGGATACTCCTTCTTTTGATGGTGCTCGTTTCATATGGGGACTTGCTTAAGATTGGGGTAATTGGGAGTTAGTCCAATCTCTGTAGACAATTCTAGGCTGTATGATAATGTTTCCTTTAGTAGGGACTCCATTTAATGGAATTCTTGAAGACCCAACAGGGACTGAAGAGCTCATGATCTTCTATCAAGATGATGAAGACCCAACAGACTTTGCTACGACCACTTCAACAAGCACTCCACCAAAACCAAAAGGACGAGGAAAATAAATTGCTAGACTAGAACAAAAGAAGAAACCCGCCGGCTGCTTTCGCAACTGGCGGGTTTTTGTTTCGACAGAGACCGTCATCGGGTCGCGGGAGCTTCCTCCGTGCTCGAGGGTTCCTGGGGGGAGATCTCGATCTTCGCGCGATCCCTCTTGAAGGCCCTTACGACCCAGAGGCAGAAGACGGTGGTGATTCCGATCACTCCCCAAAGGAGGAAGAAGTTCTGGGCGATCGACACCCAGTTCGCAGTCACCAGCGGAAGCAGGGGATCCTCCTCTACGACCATGGAAACGAACAAGAGCACCAGGTTGCTCGCCAAGAACAACCTGAGCTCAGACGGCCCCTCCCTTTGCACGTCAGGATCACCGAATCGATGACGATAGGGAACCTGAAGACCGTTGGGCTCGTGGTCTTCCTCGAACTGACCACAGCCACGCAAGTAGCAGCGTTTTCGCTCGCTCATTCTCACTCCTTCTGTCGAGACATCAGACAAGCCAATGTCAGGTGTACATTTAAATAAATAATGTCATACATATAATCATGAGTCAAGTTTTGTTTTTGATCTTTCTTTGACCGGTGTCTCTGTTTGGGCTACTATGTCTCTATGTTGCAAAGCCAGTTATTTACCAAGACACGAAAAGAGGCCCCAAAAGATGAAGTTGCAAAAAATGCGAGTCTTCTCATAAGGGCTTCTTTTGTAGATAAGCTCCATGCCGGAGTGTATACCTACTTGCCACTTGGATTTCTGGTTCTCAAAAATATAGAGAAAATCATTCGTGAAGAAATGAATGCTATTGGTGGGCAAGAGCTTCTTCTCCCGGCACTTCATCCAAAAGAAAATTGGGAAAAGACGGGACGTTGGGAATCTATGGATGATTTATATAAATTAACCGATGGAAGTGGAAAAGAGTATGCGCTTGGTGCAACACATGAAGAAGTAATTGTTCCACTTGCAAAACAATTTGTATCGTCATACAAGGATCTTCCGTTTTCAGCCTACCAAATTCAAGACAAGTTCCGGGCAGAACTCCGTGCAAAATCAGGAATCTTACGTGGGCGAGAATTTATCATGAAGGATCTTTATTCATTCCATCGGAATGAAGAAGATCTAAACAGTTTCTATGAGGAGGTACGGGGTGCGTATACGCGCATTTTCAAGCGTTGTGGTATTGGTAATGAAACTCACTATACCTTCGCAGACGGGGGCTCATTTTCGGACTATTCTCATGAATTTCAAACGGTAACTGAGGCAGGAGAGGATATCATTCATATCTGTAAGGGCTGCAAAACTGCCATTAATGAAGAGGTGATTGCCGAACAAAAAGATTGCCCAGAATGTGATGGTAAAAGTCTCGAGACACGAAAGGCAATTGAGGTGGGGAATATCTTTCCTCTCAAAACAAAATATTCAGACCCGTTTGAATTAACGTATAAAGACGAAGCCGGTAAAGAACAACCCGTTCTTATGGGGTGCTATGGAATTGGTTTGGGGCGCCTTATGGGTGCAATTGTAGAGGTATGCAACGATGAAAACGGAATTATTTGGCCAGATGAAGTGGCACCATTTGAATACCATCTTATTGCTATTAGTGGTGGGGACGGTGAGGCCATGAAGCAAGCACAAGAGTTTTACGAGGAACTCAAACAAAAAGGCCACACAGTACTGTTTGATGACAGAGACACAGGAGCGGGCGAGAAGTTTAAAGATGCGGATCTGTTAGGTGTTCCAAAACGAATTGTGATGAGTGCCAAAACCCTTGAAGAAGGGAAGGTGGAGCTTAAGAGACGAGATGAAGAGGATTCGCAACTGGTCGCGAGAGAGGATCTTTTAGGATAGAAAACGATGGACTGGAAACAATGGAAATTACCACAATTTATTTCGCAATTTCGTGACGAGATTGGTATTGATCTTGGAACAGCAAATACGCTTGTATACGTAAAAGGTAGGGGAATCGTCATCAACGAGCCCTCAGTTGTTGCTGTGAACGAAAAGACAGGGCGCGTTGTTGCGGTAGGAAATACAGCAAAAAAAATGCTCGGGCGAACCCCAGCACATATTACGGCTGTCAGACCACTTGTAGATGGTGTTGTTTCAAACTTTGAGGTAACAGAAGAAATGCTTGCTTATTTTATTCGTAAGGCAGAGCGGGGAAGTAAAAATAAATTCTTGCGTCCACGTGTTGTTGTGGGTGTTCCGTATGGGATCACCAATGTTGAACGCCGTGCAGTTATTGATGCAACTCGTAACGCAGGGGCTCGCGAAGTCTACATTATTGAAGAGCCAATGAGTGCAGCAATTGGAATCAGGCTTCCTATTCATGACGCAGTAGGGAATATGATTATTGATGTGGGAGGGGGAACCACAGAAATCGCAGTTATCTCACTTTCTGGGATTGTGCGCGCAAAGAGTTTGCGTATCGCAGGAGACACACTCAATAACGACATTGTTTCGTACATTAAAGAAGAGTTTAAAATTCTTTTGGGAGAAAAGACTGCGGAAGACCTAAAAATGTTAATTGGTTCAGTTCATACGCCCGACGAACCTATGGAGGCAACCGTACGGGGACGGGATTTGGTAACAGGGCTCCCACGAGAAGTTATTATTACCGATACCGACATTAGAGAGGCAATTGGATCTTCCATCGCAACCCTTGTTGATTCTGTTAAAGAAGTTATCGAAACCACACCACCAGAAATCATTAGCGATATTATGCACCGGGGTATTGTTTTGGTTGGTGGTGGGTCACTTGTACATGGTATGCAAAAACTCCTAGAAGATGAGCTTAAGATTCCGATTCATTTAGAAGAGGAGGCAATGACAGCAGTGGTGCGTGGAATGGGAGTGATACTCGAAGACATTTCTGTTTATCAAGATATTTTAATTGATAACGAAAATGAATTACCGCCAATCGCGTAGCCCTATACGTTCAAAATGGGTATATGTGTTAGCGGGGCTTCTTTTATTTTTCCTTTTATATCCATCGGTCCAAGGACTCTTTGAAGGCCCTAAATCATTTTTGATTGGAGCAGTAAGTCCTCTGTGGCGCGCTCAAGACGGTGCACTGCGGAACAATTCTCCCATCTCGTATTTTGTAAGTAAAAAAGAGCTTCTTGATGAAAACCAAGAACTCAAAAATCGCATAGAAGAGCTTGAAAACCTAGAGGCCTTAAACGTACTTTTATCGGATGAAAACGAACGTCTAAAGACCTTGCTTGGACGTTCAGAGTTTAGAGGGGAAAGAGTTCTTGCTTCTATTTTGATTCGCCCAGGGAGGATACCGTTTGATGTGCTCCTTATTGATGCGGGCAAGCAAGATGGGGTAACCAAAGGATCTTTTGTGGTTGCCCAAGGAAGTAATGTCGTCGGAGAAATTACCGAGGTTTTTGAAACGACGTCCCGAGCACGACTCTTTTCATCAGGAGGAGAAGTGACGCCAATCGTTATCGGGTCTGAAAACATAAGTGCCGAAGCTGTTGGTTTAGGGGGAGGGAATTATGAAATTACTTTGCCGCGAGAAGTTATAATTGAAGAAGGAGATATTATTAGTACCTCTGGTATTGAAGCATTTGTATTGGGGGTTGTGGGGAGTATAGAAAAAAAGCCAGCCGACGCATTCCAAAAAATTCTCTTTAAAATCCCTGTTAATATCCAAGAGGTTAAATTTGTAGAAGTTTTATTGCGTTAATATGATTGGATTACGTATCGCCTCGTTTTTCTTCCTCCTTGGGCTCGTTGCTTTAGCGCCGTGGTGGGTGATACTTTTATTTATTGTTGCTGCTCTTTTTTTCTTTAAAAATTATTACGAGGCAGTAGTTTTAGGACTTATTTATGATTTATTGTATGGAGCGCCTGTTCCTGTTATTGATCCAGGCTTATTTGAATTCTATACGTCGTCATTTTTGTTCCTTTTTGTTTCGGTTCTCTTGCTCCTTATTATCGAAGAATCAAAAAAACATTTAACGTTCTATTAATACATGTTTAGGAAGTATCAGTACGAAGAGATCAATCCTGATGAAGTATTTCTTGATTCAGGAAACCTTCCGCAATTTGATACGCAGCAATTTGAGGGTGTCATTGAGCGTCCCATAACAACGCGTGTGGTGGCACTCTTGAGCGCAGTGTTTGTTCTTGTGGGGATTGTCTTTCTTTCAAAAGTATTTATGCTTCAGGTAAATGAAGGGGACCGCTTTGCACTCTTGGCATCAAACAATAGCTTGGATCACAGTACCCTCTTTGCTGAACGTGGTGTTATTTACGATAGAAATGGAGAAGAGCTTGCATGGAACGCTCCCGAGAGAACCTATACCGAGCGCCCTGGATTTGGGCATCTTTTGGGATACGTAAGTTTTCCTAACGAAACAGAAGTATTTGAAGAGGGTAGGCATCCAAAAGAGCTTGTGGGTCGTGATGGAACTGAGAAGATTTTTAATCAAAATTTACGCGGAGAGAATGGCCTTAAAATTGTTGAGGTAGATGTTTTGGGGGAAGTAACAGGGGAGAGTGTACTTGCTTATGCTCGCGATGGAAGTAATCTTAATCTCTCTATTGATGCAGATATTCAGGAGCAATTGTATCGTTACATTCGAGACCTTTCATTCGATAGAGGCTTTATTGGTGGGAGTGGCGTTATTATGGATGTACAAACTGGTGAACTTTTAGCGCTTACTAATTATCCTGAATACGATCCACAGGTGCTTGCTGATGCAGATGATCGAGACACGATTGTACGCTATCAAACCGATGAAGGAAAACCATTTTTAAATCGTGCAGTTCAAGGGCTCTACACTCCCGGATCTATTTTTAAACCATTCGTTGCGCTCGGGGCCCTTGAAGAAGAAATTGTTGACCCTAATAAAATCTTTTATACAACAGGATCGCTTTCTCTCCCCAATCCTTATGTGCCGGGAACCTTTACGGTCTTTCGTGATTGGAAGGACCATGGAGCCGTTGATTTAGAAGATGCTTTGGCATATTCATCGAACGTTTATTTTTTTGAAGTAGGAGGGGGGTTTGAAGAACAGGAAGGTCTTGGTATCGATCGCATTAAAAAATATAGTAGCGAGTTTGGTTTTGGGTCACCAACAGGAATAGGGTTTGATGGAGAAAAAGATGGTGTCATTCCAGACCCAGCATGGAAGCAAGAAGTATTTGATGAGGTGTGGCGCATCGGAGATACGTACAATACATCAATAGGACAATATAGTTCCCAGGTAACACCCATTCAAATGGTTCGTGCAATTGCCGCCATTGCAAATGAGGGGAAACTGTTAACGCCATCACTTGCCCAAGGGGGTAATCCAGGTGCTCACACCACCATTGCGATTGGTCAGAATAATTTTAAGAAAGTGAAAGAGGGAATGAGAAGTGCCGTCACATATGGAACAGCAAAAGGACTGAATATTGCCGGAGTTTCTGTTGCTGCAAAAACTGGTACGGCAGAAATTGACTTTGGAAAACAGTTTGTAAACTCATGGATTACAGGATTCTTCCCTTATGAAGAACCACGATATGCTTTTGCTGTGGTAATGGAGCGCGGTCCACGAGAAAACTATATTGGAGGCGTGTTTGTGGTACGGCAACTTCTTGATTGGATGGTTGAAAATAAGCCAGAATATCTTAGTTATGGAACAGAATTACAATCCGAGTAGTCCTGATGATTTGCGCAAAGATGGATGGACCGTTGCGGTCCATAATGACTACCGATTAAATGGAAAATCGTATACATTTTGGCTTCTTACAAAAGGAGAACGGTGTATAAAAGGAGAAGGCAAGACTGACAAAGAGGCTCTCGACGAGATCAGGGAAAAGCTCAAAAAATCGCCCTAGAGAGCCATTTATTGACTTTTTTAGGGTCCGTGGCTACAATAGCATCCATTATGGAAAACACTGAAAAAAAGTATCTTAGTAAAGAAAAGCATAAGGAGCTCAAAAAAGAACTCGAAGAGCTTACCGGCTCAAAGCGAAAAGAGATTGCAGAACAGCTAGAATATGCAAAATCTCTTGGTGATCTTTCAGAAAATGCTGAATATCACGAGGCTCGAGATGCGCAAGCAAAACTTGAGGCGCGAATCTCTGAGATCGAAAATATTTTAAAAATCGCAACAATTGTCTCCGAAAAGCAACACACTATAGCAGAAGTTGGGTCTCGTGTTACTATTAAAAATAACGAGACTAAAGAAAAGGAGGAGTGGCAGATCGTGGGTTCAGAAGAGGCAGATTTTGAAGCAGGTAAAATCTCTAATGAATCTCCTTTAGGAGAAGCACTTATGGGAAAAGGAACAGGGGATACTGCTGAGATCACTACACGAAAAGGCACCACCACCTATTCTATTTTAAAAATCGAATAAGATGGCATCGCTTAGCGAACTTAGAGACGAGAGGATAAAAAAATTAAAGATTTTAGAAGAGAAGGGTATCAATCCCTATCCGCGTGATGCGCGACAAGATTTTACGCTCTTTGAAGCAGTAAAAGACTTCTCAAAACTCTCAAAACGAAAAAAGGCAGTGAGTCTTGTAGGACGTGTTATTGGGCTCCGCGAGCATGGCGGGAGTATTTTTCTTGATCTTGATGATGGCACAGGACGTCTTCAAGGGTTTTTAAAAAAGAATGAAATAGGAGAAGAGGCGTTTAATCTATTTAAAGATACCGTTGACATGGGTGATTTTATAGAAATCACAGGCTCTTTATTTGTTACCAAAAAGAAAGAGAAAAGTATTTTAGCAAAAGAATGGAGGATGCTTTCAAAAAGTTTATTGCCGCTTCCTGATAAATGGCACGGCCTTCAAGATGTAGAAGAGCGATTTAGAAAACGATATCTTGATATCGTTATGAACGACGAAGTAAAAAATCGTTTTCTTATTAAAACAAAAATCTTCCAAGAGACCAGGGCCTTTTTAGATAAAGAAGAATTTGTAGAGGTTGAGACTCCCATGCTCCAAACGGTTCCTGGTGGAGCAACGGCAAAGCCCTTTAAAACAAAGTTGAATGCTCTTAATATGGAGCTTTATTTGCGTGTTGCACCAGAACTTCATTTAAAAGAGCTCCTTGTTGCTGGGTACCCAAAAGTATATGAATTGGGAAGAAGTTTTAGAAATGAGGGGATTGATGTAACACACAATCCAGAATTTACTTCACTTGAAGTGTATACCGCTTACAGTACTCCCGAGGTGGAAAGAAAAAGGATTGAAAAACTCATGAAGAGTGTTGTTCAAAAAACACTCAAAAAAAAGAAGTTTGAACATGATGGAAATACGATTGATTTTGGAGAGTCGTTTGAGGTCATTACTTTTCGTGCTCTCATTAAAAAATATGCACTCATTGGTGAGGATGTTATGAACAATCGAGAAGAGCTTGCACTCAAGGCACAACAGTTTGGAATTTCGGTTGCACCACACGATGGTATTGAAAATATTTTAGATGATATTTATAAAAAAGCGTGTCGTCCTAAGTTGCTTAACCCAACTTTTATTATTGACTATCCGGCACCGTTTTCTCCACTTGCAAAACGAAAGGAAGACAATCCAGAATTGATTGATCGTTTTCAATTGGTCGCTGGGGGGTTGGAACTTGTAAATGGATATTTGGAAATAAATGATCCACAAGAACAACATGCACGGTTTCTTGAACAAGAAGAAAAACGTAAGAAAGGAGACGAGGAAGCACAAACAAAAAATGATTCATTTGTTGAGGCGCTTGAACATGGGATGCCGCCGGCTACTGGTTGGGCCATTGGAATGGAGCGTTTTGTTATGCTTTTAACTAATACAAAGAATATTCGAGAGGTGATTATCTTCCCAACACTCAAGCCAAAAAGTGAATAGCTAAATATAAAGAAGCATAAAAAAGCCCCTAAATAGGGGCTTTTTTATGCTTGCGCTGTAGAACCTTCTTGTTCTTCTGGTGTGGATAAGTGATTACCATTGGTGGTATAAAGTGGAATATAATTATATGGTAGTGGTATAAAGTGGTATGTAGATAAACCATGTTAATCGGCGAGTATAAACACACTCTTGATAAGAAAAAGCGCGTTGCAGTTCCTGCACGATTCCGAAAAGAGTTAGGTAAAAAAATAATTCTTACTCGCGGATTCGACAAGTGTTTATTTATTTATCCGCTTAAAGAGTGGAGTAAACTTTCCGAGAAACTAGAAACACTACCTATTGGTAAAAGCGATACACGTAACTTAAATCGCTTTATGTTCTCGGGAGCTGTTCCAACTGACATAGACAGTTTGGGACGGATTGTCATTCCAGACTTCTTAAAAGATTTTGCTGGACTCAAAACAAAAGTAGTAATGGTTGGAGTCCACGGCAGGGCAGAAGTGTGGGATGAAAAGACATGGAACGCCTACAAGGGAGGAATTTCAAAGAAAGCAGATGATGTTGCAGAAAAGTTAGGTGATTTGGGGGTTTTCTAAAATGGCTAATCACACCCCAGTTCTTTTACAAGAAACTATAGAATTTCTACTCCCCAAAAAAGGAGAGGTGATTATTGACGGAACACTTGGATTAGGAGGGCACGCACAAGTCTTGTGTAAGGCGACAGGAAGCGACGGAGTCTTAATCGGGATCGATCAAGACACTGAAGCCTTAAGCAAAGCACAAGAGAAGCTCTCTGGGTGTCAGGTGCATATCTATAAAAACAATTTCCGGAATATCGATAGTGTGCTCGAGAAAGAGGGAACCCAAACAGTAGATAAAGTCCTTTTGGATCTCGGAGTAAGCTCACTTCAGTTAGATACCGCAGAGAGGGGATTCTCGTTTAAGCACGATGCACCGCTTGATATGAGCATGACAGATAAAGAAGGAGCGTATCACCTTACAGCATACGAAATTATAAATGAATGGGACGAAGAAACGCTTGTCACTATTTTACAAGGGTATGGAGAAGAGAAGTTTGCAAAACGAATTGCACATGCAATTACAGAGGCAAGAAAAGAAAAGCCAATCAAAACAACACACGAACTTGCTGAACTTATAAAACAATCTGTCCCTGTTTGGTATCGGCACAAAAGAATTCATCCTGCTACTAAAACATTCCAAGCACTCCGTATTGCAGTAAATGATGAACTTGAAGCGCTCAAAGAATTTTTACCAAAAGGATGGGACGCACTTAAAAAAGATGGACGACTAGCTGTCATTTCCTTCCACAGCTTGGAAGATAGAATCGTAAAGCAATTTTTTCGAAATAAAAAACATGGAGGAGAGGGGGTCCTTATAAATAAAAAACCAATTGTGCCCACTGAGGACGAAATACACAATAACCCTCGCGCGCGAAGCGCGAAACTAAGAGTCATTCAAAAATTATGAACAGAAGAACCTTAACAAAAACTATAACTCGTATTCCCGTAACCTACAGTTTAGGAGCTATTTTCCTCCTTTTTGTAGGCCTTTATTTATACTTTGCTTTTTATACGGCATACCTTGTTGCCAGTACTGATAATACTGAAAACAGAGTAAAAGAGATGAGGGGAACCCTTTCCTCACTTGAATCAAATTACATTGAAATCACCAAGGAGCTTGATATTCTATTTGCATACGAGCAGGGGTACCAAGACGGGGTAGGTGATACAACCTATATAACACGACAATCACGAACCGCTCGTATTGATAACTAATGAGCGCACACTACACGGGACGACTCAGATTTATACTTTTTGGGATATTTATTATTGCTGTATTTCTGTCTATACGGCTTTTTTCGGTTCAGGTTACTCATGGGAACAAATATCGTGATCTGGCAGAAAAGCAGTATTTAGTTCAATCAGGAACCCTCTTTGATCGTGGAAGCATTTCATTTCAAGAAAAGGATGGGGGGTTAGTGTCAGCAGCAACCCTCAAAAGTGGTTATATTTTGGCCATCAATCCAGGAGCGATCGATGATCCAGATACTACTTATTCTGTTTTGAGTAATCACTTGGAGATTGAAGAAGAAGAATTTAAACGAAAAGCACGAAAGCTTGATGATCCGTATGAAGAGATTACTAATCAAATTACCGAAGAAGTTGCTGACGATATAGTGGACGAAGAGCTCTCGGGTGTGGGGTTATATAAAGAGCGGTGGCGGGTGTATCCAGGTGGTTCGCTTGCAGCGCATGTGCTTGGTTATGTTGGTTTTAAAGAGGATGATTTTAGTGGACGTTATGGAATAGAGCGCTATTATAATGATTTGCTCGAAAGAAACACCGAGGGCGCTTACAATAACTTTTTTGCAGAGATCTTTTCTAATATTGGAGGACTTTTTAATTCAAGTTCAAAACGAGAGGCTGATCTTGTTTTAACTATTGAGCCAACCGCACAGGCTTTTGTAGAAGACGAACTTGAAACACTTCAAAACGAAGTCCGTTATGACGAAGGGGGATTGATTGTTATGGATCCGCATACGGGGAAGATTGTTGCTATGGCAGCACTCCCAACGTTTGACCCAGGAGCATATGGAGAGGCAAATGATGTATCTGTCTTCTCTAATCCGTTTGTAGAAGATGTGTATGAGTTTGGTTCTATCGTAAAACCACTTACTGTCGCTGCTGCGCTCGATGCAGGGGTCTTAAACGAAGAAGACACATTTGATGATGAAGGATATGTTGAACTTGATGGAGAAAGGATTGAAAACTTTGACGGAAAGGGAAGAGGCATTGTTCCTGTTCAAGAAATTTTAAATCAGTCACTAAACACGGGTGCCGTGTATGCTATGCAAGAACTTGGGCGAGATGTGTTTCGGGAGTATATGTATGCGTATGGATTAAATTCAAAAACAGATATTGATTTGCCAGATGAGGTGAATGGAATTGTGGGGAATCTTGAGAGCTCTCGTGATATTGAGTATGCAACGGCAAGCTTTGGGCAGGGTGTCGCGGTGACTCCTATAAACATGACACGCGCCCTTGCTACCCTTGCAAATGGGGGTATCCTTGTACGTCCTTATGTAGTAGCCGAGCTTGATTATAAGGGGTATCCAAAACGAGTAGTAAAGACAGAAGAGCAAGGAAAGGCATTAAAAGAGGATACCAGTGCCCGAATTAGCGCTATGCTTACCACGGTGGTAGACGAGGCGCTTCGTGATGGAACCGTAGCTTTACCAAACTATTCGCTTGCGGCCAAAACAGGGACAGCTCAAATCCCAAATCCAGAAGGAGGATATTATGAAGACAGGTTCCTCCACTCATTTTTTGGGTACTTCCCATCATATGATCCAGAATTTTTAGTCTTTACCTATATTGTGAATCCAAAAGAAGGCCGGTATGCATCCGAGACACTGACTGATATATTTATTAATACAGCAACATTCCTTATTAACTATTACGACATTCCACCAGATCGATAACCTGTCCCGTTAGAAATTACACGTATGAAGCAATACAAAAAAGAAGATAATACATTGCACCCAACCAAAAAATTTTATTATTTAAAATTTCTTTTGGGATGAAAAATATTTTTAAATCAATTGTGGTTTCTGTTTTGCGATACGAGGCACGCCTCGTTCTTTTAAAGTACAAACCAAAAACAATTGGTGTTACTGGGAGTGTTGGCAAAACTACTACAAAAGATGCTATCCATGCTGTTATGGAAGAACATTTTTTTGCTTATAAAAGTAAAAAAAGTTATAACAGCGAACTGGGTCTTCCCCTTACTGTGCTTATGGAAGAATCTGGGTGGGGGAACCCCATTCTTTGGGCAAAAACTATAGTAAAAGGGCTTCTTCTTATATTCCTCAAAAATCATTATCCTAAATGGCTTGTTCTTGAAATGGGGATTGACAGACCAGGAGACATGAAGAAGGCAACGCAGTTAGTAAAACCAGACATCTCTGTCTTTACCAAATTTCCCGATGTCCCAGTGCATGTAGAGTTCTTTTCTTCTCCTGAGGCGGTTCATAAGGAGAAGTGGATTCTAGCAAAACAAACAAAAAAGAATGGAACAATCATTATAAATGGTGACGACCCTGTCTTGGTAGAAAAAGCAGAAGAGATGAAGGACACTCATCATGTTATTACCTTTGGATTAAAAGAGGGTAATGATGTGAGAGCAGAAAACATTCACGAACACATAGAAGCCGGGAAAGAAGGGATTGCATTTAAAGTTGACTATAAAGGCAACAATGTCCCTATAAAATTAAAGGGAGTTTTGGGGGTTGGGTACGTATATTCTGCACTTGCTGGTATTGCGGTTGGCGTTTCTCAAGATCTAAACCTGGTTCAAATAAGTCAGGCACTTGAATCATTTAAACCACCCCCGGGAAGGCTAAGGGTTCTTGGGGGAGTAAACAAAAGCATTGTGATCGATGATACCTATAATTCATCGCCGCCCGCAGCAGAGCTTGCACTCAATGTTTTAGTAAATACAGTTGGCACACGAAAGATCGTGGTATTAGGAGACATGCTTGAGTTGGGTACGTTTACCGTTCCAGAGCACCGCGCCTTGGGTAAAAAAGTAAAAGAAGCAGGTATTGATATTTTATATACGGTAGGACCACGAGCACAGTCTATTGCACGCGGTGCAAACGAAGCTGGAATGCGTAAAAAAGACATACGAGAGTTTTTTGATTCTAGAAAGGCAGGAGAGAGTCTTTCAAAGATTCTAAAAGAAGGAGATGTGGTCATGGTAAAGGGGTCACAAGGAATCAGACTCGAGAAGGCCGTTAAAATAATTCTTGGTAACCCCGAGAGAGACACAAAGCATTTAGTGCGCCAAGAAAAGGAGTGGGGTAAACGATAGCCTTCATGAAATCTAAAACAATCACCGGACAAGTTTACGAAACTATATTTGCAATACTAAAAAAGAATCCTGACGGTATCCGTTGGTCAGAGCTTTTAAAAGAGGTAGAGAAAAAGAATCCAAGTTTTCATCCTAAAACGGTCAATGGATGTGTTTGGAAATTAGTAGAAAAATATCCAGACAAAGTTTATAAACCGTCAAAAGGAGTTTTTAAGTTGCGATAAAACTACTCGTTGGGGCTAGGGAACTAGTATAAATTTGACTACCTTGTGGGATTGGAATTATTTAACATTGTGTATAAAAAAAGGAGACCGTCATAGCTGTTGCTCGGGTCTCCTGTTGCTTCACCCTTACGGGTGGGCATACTCAAGGTCCTTGACCTGTGAGGGTGGTCGTCTTGGCCACCAGTCAACAGGACTGTTCCCTGTAGTCAGCAAGCACTATTCACCTGCAGTCAAGCAACTCCTCTCACGCGGTTGCTCGGCGTGCTTGAAACTCGGGTCCTTCCCATGTCATGACGCGTCGCTTTCAAGCAAACACTCGGCGTCACTATGCAGACTACTATGATAACTTGGTTCTAATGCCCGTCTGCCTGGTTCCTTTAGGCTCACCAAGTCTGACCACGTCTGGAAGAAGTCTATCATATTAGTATAAATATGTCAAGGGGTTCCAACGTCCCGTTTGGTGGATAAAAAAGACGTTGAGAAATA
>CESG01041298.1_pt1 | contig 24144 bp, 19 predicted proteins | sample 531121 | NCBI WGS metagenome assembly CESG01 (sample SAMEA2621287, study PRJEB7988) | marine metagenome | biome: marine biome (ENVO:00000447); feature: mesopelagic zone (ENVO:00000213); material: "saline water (ENVO:00002010), including plankton (ENVO:xxxxxxxx)" | depth 800 m
CAAGCCAGCATATTGTGCGTGAAGACATCACCTTTCATTTTGAAGCATCCAACCGAACCGGAGCTAGCATCAGCGGTGAAACTGTGCGCACGGTCGATAATCGTCGGATTGACCAAGTGAATGTTCACTACCAAAACGGAAATCAGCGCCAATTAATGATTGCTTACAATCAAGTCGGCTATCAATATGGCCCCTTCAACCTGAATGAAGGCACTATTCCTATCCAGCTCTCAGGCGAAAACAGTTATCTGCATTTGGTCTTTCAAGACCGCCCCGATATCAACCAGTTTTTAATTGATGATGTCATACGTATCAACACCCAGGAGGTTTTATTACCTGGCAGTCAGCAAACGGAGCAAGGGAAATGGGTAGTCGATCTATACATCAACAATGACCATGAACTGGCAACCACCAACAACTTTAACGCAACTGAAAAAGCCCCGGTTTTGGTCAACCAACCTGATGCGCCAGAACCCTTTGATGTCGACATTTATATTCGCGGCTCTAACAACAGTTGGGAAGCGCGGGAAAGCGACAGGATGGAATATCTCGGCAATCACATATATCGCACGGAAATCCGCATCAATGACGCGATAACCGAATTTAAGGTTGCCGATGCTCAGTGGCTGGATGCAGATATCGGCGGGTTAATCACCGACTCGCCAGAGATTTATTCACGCGGAGGGCCAAACCTAACCTTTGAAGCGCCAGAAACAAACCGGAGCTACTATTTTTATTACATTCAAAAGCCTGACGAAGACGGGAATGTTGAAAAAATCCATCAGATCTTTCGTGTCGAGGATTAAAGCAGCAACATGCCACTGACTTCGACAAGCCCGGCCAACCTGTTCGCTGAGCTTGTCGGTTCGCTGAGCTTGTCGAAGCGAGCTTGAGTCATATCCAGACAGGCATAGCCCTTTGGTGACGGCAAGTCTAAGGTCGACTAAAATCATACTAGTATCGAAGAAGCTACATTGCGACAAGGACTCCACATGACTAAATCAAAACTATTCCTAATTGCCGCTCCAAGACACCAGCAGGATTGTGCGGCCCGAACCACTATTTCTTGCCAGGTCATATGTATCTGATTTTTCCAGATGCATTTGGGGCCGCAATGTCTGCTGAAGTAGTACTAACGAAAAAAGACCAATGGTATATTTACGTCAAACAACAGCTAGAATTGAATGGCAACAAGAATTAGTCACAACTTATCAGCAACACTTCATTTCAATAAATAAGGACATACAAAAAATGAAGAAAACTCTACAAGCCCTGATACTAGCTAGCACAGCCATGGCCACAACCGCCTTCGCTGCCAATATGTCACAAACCAAAATGGAAGATATCGTTCACAGCATGGCGACCAAAGCAGAAGGTAATAAAGGGTACGTCCGATTTGAATATCAGGGTGTAACGATGTTATTGATCTCCGATGTCACCCACAATCGCATGCGCATTATTGCTCCGGTCGCCACCTTTGCTGATCTGAATGAAAGCCATAAGGAAGCCATGCTTGAGTCCAACTTTCACCGTAGCCTGGATGCTCGATATGCCATAAGCGATGGCATCGTCTACTCGGCTTATATCCCCCCCTTGCACTAACTTTCGGAAGCGAATACTCCAGCGGTGAATTAAGTTTTGGAAACAAGTAAGGGCTTGCACTCTGATATTTTAGAAATAGAGCGAATCATTCGCGTAGACCACGCGGGTGAGCGGGGGGCGATCAGTATCTACCGAGCACAATTAGCAATAGCTCGCCTATTTTACCAAGATATCGTTGCTGAGTTACTCTCATCTGGAAAGTTGTCATTATCATCATCACTATCCTTGGCATCGATAGTGCCATCACCATCGGTATCTATCGCATGAAACTGGCGCTGTGCATTGTGGCCCAGCGTTGGCCAATACCCCGATTGAAGGCCTGTCGCGGTGGTCTCGATGGCATAAAAATGCTTACTGGTCGAACCAAGATATAGCGTTCCTGTGCTATCAATTAGCGGCGATGTCAGCAACCACTCACCGGTATCATAACTCCATACAAGGTTGCCACTTCGATCAAGCGCGTACAGGTTGCCGTCTCTAGCTGGTAGATAAATAAGGTCATCGTTGCCGAGTGTTGGTGTAGCCGCAAGCACATCATCTGTAGTGAAATGCCACATTTCTAACCCAAACGGCGTCAACGCATAGAAGTTTTTATCCCAGCTGGGGATATAGATGGTATTGGTTGAGCTGATAACCGGCGAAGCATCAATTTTTCCGCCAGTGGCAAAACGCCAAAGTTCTGTTCCATCTGAGTCAACCATATAGACGATGCCATCGCTGCTGCCAAATACGATATCTCCTTGGGATGCAATGGCCGGGGGTGCAATATCACCACCAGTTTCGAATCGCCACTTTAATGTCCCATTAGGGTTAATCGCATACAGGTGGTCATCAAAAGACCCCACGTAGATGGTTCCATCAGGTGCTACGACAGGTGATGTTGATATATTAGAGACGCCGTCAAAAACCCAAACCAGGTTACCATCGGCATCCAGTGCATGCAGACTATTTCTTGGCACATAAATTTCACCATTTGGGCCTACTGCCGCACTGCGCGTACCAGAAAAGTTGCTGCTATATATCCATTGCTGTTCACCCAGAGGACTGACCGCATGCAAACCCGCGCTGGTGCTGACATAGATTGTTCCGTCCGGTGCCAAAACAGGAGAATCGATAATTGTCGCTCCAAATGCTCCTGGCGTCAGAGCTTGATATTGCCAGAGCAGCTCACCCGACGATGACATCGCGTTTAAAAAGCCATCGTGATCACCAAAATAGATCGTGCCATCTTGCGCTAAGGCCGCTGAGGAGCGAATTTGATCCGATGTGGTGTGCGTCCACAATAAATCGCCTGGCGCGGCCTGTGCTAATGGGTGAAAACCACACAAAACCGATATAAAAAGCAAAACACGATTAAACACACGAGTGCTCAACCACGTAGCATTTGTAGCAAACCAAGTCATAAATTATTTCTCTTCGCCCCAACAATGAACACTTCCGACAGATGTAAGCAGGCAATCCTTGCCTTGCCCGTTGGCGCATCATACGTTAAGTGCAGCGCGACACTCAAGATTGATTATTTTTTGTACATTATTAACTAAAATCAAGTGGATATCTCAACCGAAAAATGATGCGCCGCATCATTTATTGGTAACTAATCGTCACAGACCTTCTTTTTGTTATACCTTAGGATTATTTCGAACCAGTCAAATACGTCTTACATATAAGAATTTCTGACGATAGCGTCATTAAAACAACTAACGGAGGGAGTAGTGAGACTTCAAAGCCTGATGATTACTTTGGGTGTAATTCTTGCCGCGATACCCCCACGAATCGACCTCTTTATCATCCAGCTCGACCCAAGCATGCAAAGCGAGCACCTGCTTTTGGCGCTGCAGTTCACTTAGCGTGAGAAAATAGGCCAACGCTTGTTCAGCCTCCGACTTGTCATCGTAGCCACGCATCAGTTGATCTAGTCGTTGGTAATAGGTTTCTTTGATGTACTGGTGTTCGAAGCTGGAGAGTAGACGCCATGCCGCCATGTATTGCTGGCCATGATGGCCGTCGATTTTTTCCAATGCCCAGCGTTTTGCCTTAGCTGGATAGTGCTTGGTGGCGATATCAAACCCTGGATCGCTCCAGCCTGTCGCGGCGGTGTGAGTGAAGATTTTTTCCAGATAGCTAAAAATCCGATCCTCTTGCTCTGCGCCGTTATCCAAGGCCCTTAGAAACAGCTTTAACCGCGTATGATAGGTTAAATGCTGGTCGAGTATTTTTTCCATTTCAAGTGGCAACTGAGGGTCATCCGGATATTCATCTAGCAGGCGGTAGAAGCGGCTGAAATATTGACTATCTGTCGGATTATTCTTTAACCAGATAATCTCTTTGCGCTTTTTCAGCGCGGGAATACGCTGCTGTAGCTCAGAAAGGTAGCCATGCTCCTGAACCATTCGCCTTACCCACTCCAATGCTTCGTCTGGATCATCAAACTGAGCAATGCGCTTGTCGGCGAAGTCTATCGCCATCGCCAACGACTCGGCCCTTAGGTGCTCATGCCCCATAGCACTATCCAAACGAGCGATAGCCTGATCAAAATCGGATACTTCTGCAAAGAAGCTTGCTTCATTGTGCGCATTTTGCACCGGGTAGATGGCTGACAAGTAATACGCCATCGTTCCTACCCCAACAACAAATAGAGAGGCGATAGCTGCTTTAAGCTTATATGAGCGAGAACGGGCTACTCCGTCACCAGGACTCAGTTCGCTTTTAGCTTTTTGGTTGATCGCCTCAATAAACCCATCCACATCGATTTTGGCACCAGGATCTTGAATGGCCTGATAGACCTTGATCGGATAAGGAATGCCTTTAAACAGCTTTTCCCCCACTTCGGCCGACGGTGCCTCCGCACGGTTCATTGCCAGGTAAGTTGACTCAGTGAAATAAACTTCGCCTGCTTCTGCAATCCCTTCAAGGCGCGCGGCGATATTCACCGGCTCGCCCAATACATCGTCGTTGGCAAAATAGACTTCGCCAGTATTAATCGCTACTCGTACTTCTAACTTATCGCCATCATCGTCCAACTGTTCATTGTGTTGGCGCAATACCGCTTGAATAGCAACACCACACTGTACTGCGTTGGTTGGGCTTTCAAAGTAAACCAGGTAGGCATCGCCGATGGTTTTAACTATGGTTCCGCCAAAATGCTGAAAAACCGGTGGAAGCAAGCGATCATGCAACGCCTGCAGCTTCATCAGTCCATCACGACTACTTTGCGAAACTCGCTCAGTAAATCCCTTGATATCGGTAAACATAATGGTGAGATTTCGCGTCGCCATAGCGATTCCTTCCTATTTCGTCCAATGGTCATAACATTTCGGAGTTAAAAAACTGGCTTTAGAAAAGCGCAGTGCAACATTACTTCCTACGGAATCATAACGGATAAGTAAATAAGCACAAGCTCGCAATACTTCTCACTTACGCCACTTACGACATCGCCACGTAGAGAGAAAAGCTTGTATATTGACCCCGATCAACCTTAGTATGAACAGGCTTGTTTACTATTAAAAGCGCAAAACTTTAGCAAGCATATATAAAAATCTTTTCTCGTGGAGCCTGCATAGCCCACGCGATAAGCGCTAGTGGAGATAACAATGCATAACTATCAGAAAGCTCTGACAGGTCTACTTTGCCTGTCGTCTTTCGCTGCCGTTGCCAATAATGGCGTGGTATGGCGAAACTCATCCGATGGATTAAACTTCTTCTATCAAATGTCTGGCACCGCTGTTGCCGATCAAAGCCCGATTAACCGTGTTGACCTGAACTGGCAACTGGCCACATCTGGAGATTTTAACGGCGATGGCGAGGGCGACCTTCTTTGGCGCAACAGCGTTTCCGGCGTCAACTACATCTATTACCTCAATCAAGGCTCAATCGTCAGTGGCCGTGAACTCAATCAGGTTCCAGACAACCAGTGGCAGGTTCAGCTAAGCGCCGACTTTAATGGCGATGGCAACGACGATATTTTATGGCGTCACGCCACAACGGGAGCCAACACCATCTACCTGATGGACGGCGAAGGCCCGTTCTTCCTGCAAGATGTACCAAACCGTTCCAGCGACTGGATAGTAGCTGGTGCCGGTGACTTAAATAATGATGGCAGCGCCGATATTTTGTGGCGTAACACGCAAACTGGGCAAAACAGCATTTCATGGCTAGGTGTAGGATCTGCAGTACAAGCCTCTACTCTCAATACCGTTGCCGATCAAAACTGGCAGGTGGCAGGAGTTGCTGATTTTGATGGCGATGGCACCGACGATATTTTATGGCGCAACGCAGAAACCGGTGCTAACTATATTTACTCCATTGTTAATGGCAAAGTCGTGTCTGGTGGTTTGATAAACCATGTCAACAGCGACTGGGAAATCCGCGTCGTTATGGATTTCAATAACGACAATAAGGCCGATATTTTTTGGCGTAATCCTCAGTCTGGCATCAACTATGTTTACTTGATGGATGGCCACTATATGGGTGGCTACGGTTTGGTGAACAAAGTTGTCAGCAGCAACTGGGATATTGCCTGCGGTATAAAGAGCAATTCGTCCCAACTATTTATTACTGATTTAACCCTGCTTCCTAGCCAGCCTCAAGAAATGCAGGTCGGCACGCAATTAAGCATGGGCGCTCGTGTTACTTATTCCAATGGTAGCGAAGAAACGGTTGCGCCAAGTGCCGTCCAGTGGTCTGTTGATGATACATTGGTCGCATCGATCACAACCCAAGGCTTGGTCTCTGCCCTTAGTGAAGGCAACACCTTTATTCGCGGCCGCGTCGATAATGCAACAGCCAGCGTTGCTTTAGAGGTAACTGATCAGCCTCCTGTTCCTAGCGCGATTCGTATCGAGCCTGGTGCCAATGTAACCTTAGATACCGGCGCGACACTCGATCTGGATACGGTCGGCGAGTTAAGTGACGGCTCGCAATCTGTCGATCCTACCGGCGTTACCTGGACCAGCTCTAACACCAGCAGCGTGACGGTAGATACCAATGGCGTGGTTAGCGTATTGGCCCCAACTGGCGCAACAATCACTGCTAGCTGGGAAGGCTTTAGCGATTCGCTAACCGTCAGCGTGCCAGCACCTGCGGTTTCTCAATATTACTTTAAAAAGCCTGATCACTGGAATGAATGCCGCGCTCACTACTGGGATGCAGTACCTGCGATCGTCGATGATACTGCATGGCCGGGAGCCTTGCTTGAAGTCATTGATGGCGGCTGGTGTGTGCTGGAATTGGATGGCGAAATCACTAGCATCAATTTTGTACTCAACAACGGTGCTGGCGAGCAGTCTGATGACATTGCAGGCGTAGGCCCTGGGTGTCTGGCTGCAGACTTACAAACCTGGCTATCCTTCGGTGAGGGTGATTGTGTATTCAGCAACGATCCACGCGTTGATGCCAATCCAAAATCAGGCAACTTCTTTGATGAAAATGGCATGACCATCAGTCTGAAAGTCGCTGGCGAAGGCGTTACGGAAGGCTATTACATTGTTCTTCCCGATACAATTATGCCGCTAGATAGCAACGATATTGCTCCTTGTACCAGCAACTCTGAAACGGTCGATTGCGTTGCATTCCCAGATACCCCATATGTAGACGGCCAAACTATCACGGTAGGCCAAGGCTTTGCCGAAGGCGAATCGGCTCAAGTGTGCTTGTATGCTTCCGATGGCAATCTGGAAGATTACCAATGTTTTGGTCCATACAAACGCATTGCCAAACCTGAAGGTGGTCAATTCTCTTGGGACAACGCCACAGTGTACTTTGTCATCACTGACCGTTTCCTCGATGGCGATTCATCAAATAACAACTCCTATGGCCGTGAACGCGACCAAAGTGGCAATATCTATGGTGGCTACGAAACCAAAGCAGGCACCTTCCATGGTGGCGACTTAAAAGGCTTAACTCTTAAACTCAACGAGGGTTATTTCACTGACCTGGGTGTAAATGCCATTTGGATCACAGCACCATACGAGCAAATTCATGGCTATGTATCTGGCGCGAACTTCAAGCATTATGCCTATCATGGTTATTACCCGCTGGACTTCACCGAAGTGGATGCCAATATGGGAACCGCTGATGACCTGCGCACATTCGTTGATACCGCTCATGCCAATGGCATCCGCGTTATCATGGACATCGTTATGAACCACGCCGGTTATGACAGCATGTATGATATGCAAGAGTTTGGCTATGGCGCATTCAATGGCGACTGGGAGTCATATTACTTCACGGCTAATGAAGGCAGTGTGCATTACGATACTGCAGGGCCATACATCAATCGTGACGATGCTAACGCCTGGAGTAACTGGTGGGGCGGCGATTGGTTACGAGCTGGTGTTGCAGGTTATCCAAGCTGTGGCAGCGACGATTTGACTCTGTGTACGTCATTCCTACCAGACTTCCGCACCGACAACACTCAAGAAGTTGGCTTGCCACCTATCTTGCAAACCAAGTGGGATAGCACCAAGCAAAGCATAGAAGAAAGCGAACTTAACGACTACTTCCAACGCACCGGTAAGCCACGCCAGGTTAAGTACTATCTCATCAAGTGGTTAACTGACTGGGTGCGTGAGTTTGGTATCGACGGCTACCGTGTAGATACAGCTAAGCACGTTGATATGGGTACTTGGAATGAACTGAAACAAGAAGCCAATGCCGCTTACAGCGAGTGGAAAGCGGCCAACCCGAACAAATGGCCAGATGAGCAAGATCTTCCATTCTGGATGACTGGCGAAGTCTATGACCATGGCGTTAACAAATCTGGCTACTTCTCGAATGGCTTTGATTCGTTGATCAACTTCTCATTCCAAGGAACAGCAGGCAACGTGGCGGGATGGGATAACCTGTTCAACCAATACGCTAATGCCTTTAACAATGATCCAAGCTTCAACATGCTAAGCTATCTATCCAGCCACGATAAAGGCTTGTTTGACCGCGGCAATTTGAAAAATGGTCTAACCGCATTGTTACTGGTTCCAGGCGGCGCGCAAATCTACTACGGTGATGAAACCGGTCGCCCACAAGGCGTAAGCGGTGAGCAAGGCTGGCGTTCACACATGAACTGGGACAGCATCAACCAGGACTTACTGCAACATGCGCAAAAACTGGGTCAGTTCCGTCATCGCCATATTGCCATTGGCGCTGGCAGCCACAACAAAATCGGCGACGCACCTTACACCTTCTCACGGGTGAAAGATGCCGATAAAGTGGTGATTGCGCTGGGCGCTTCTGGCAGTGTCACCATTCCGGTGGCTGGCGTATTCGCCGATGGCACGACGTTGCATGATGCCTATAGCGGTCAGGATGTCACAGTTTCTGGTGGCAGCGTCACGCTAAACGCTGATGGCTATGTGTTGTTAGAGCAGCCCTAGTACGAATCTATTGTAACAACCATTTGATGGGCTTTTGGCCCATCGACCCAATAAAAAAGCCCGCTACTTTCAGCGGGCTTTTTTACAAACCATAAATATTTCACCAATATTTGTCATATCTATCAGGCCGTCCTCAAGTTCAAGCGCTTTTTGCTTCCGCGCAATATGAGGAAATAACCGGTTATACCACCATAGGGCACGCTTCGGCTGTTTTTTAAGAAACCACATACCAAAGTTTGCTAAGCCACTGGACCTTGGCTTCATACCAAAGACGGCACTTTTAGACACATTCAGACCATACTCCTTGAGTAACGAGCGAATTCTTTCCGGCTCATAACGTCGATAGTGGCCGACGAAATCATCAAATTGAGTCCACCAGCTTGGATGCAATGGGGTAGAAAGAATCACTACCGCCCCAGTTTTGGCGACTCGCGCGATTTCTCGCATGGCAGCATGATCATCTTCGACATGCTCGATGATGTCCAAGGCACAGACTAAATCAAAGCTATTGTCGGCAAAGGGAAGAGCGCAAACGGAAGACTGTACGGTCTTGCCGCCTTTCTCACTTAATTTTGACAGCGCAAATCGACTAATATCGACAAAGTGGGTACCGCGTGTGGGTAATCGGGGGCGCAAGCCTGGCGCGATCTCAAGCCTAGCCTGACTATCACCTAGCAAACGTTGTATTAATGGCCAGGTATTAAAGTTATCGGCCTCAAGCAGCCAAGCACCTGCCCACAAATTGTCATACACAGACTGGTTTTTTTGTTGAATGGAGCGTGGATTATCCGTCAAAACAGGTTTCAAGCCTTAGGTCTTCCCATGCCAATAAAATGGTTCTTAACAATTCGCAACATTCTATTGTTTGTTGTTTGGCTCTTCAATGCCTCACCTGCTCATGGCTGATTTATACTATCGCAAAAAATCAGCCCATCAATGGCAATCGGCACCAAGCAAGCCTATCTCGTAGACCGGCTTGGCATAGATAGCATCGCCAGAGTGAAGTCGATGTTGGACTTGGTTAATGCCTAACTGTCAATCCAGCTCTACAGGGACTATCGGTGCAACCTGACCGGTCATATCCGTTTTTATCAATAGAGTTCTACCTATTTCACCATAATTGTATGTCTGAAAACTGAACATCAAGCTTCCATCATCCAGCTCACCTATAATCTGTGGAAAATGTAGAGTGCTGCTAATCTCTGGAGACAATGCCAACTTTACCCTGCTCTCATCATCCAAATTAGCATTATAAAAGATGAGAGAAGCACTATCATTCACGCGATCAATCTCTACCATCCAAAGTCCTTTCCGGTATACGGCAGGCCTCGAGCGAGAGTACTCTCTATCAAATGTGGAATTGACGACCCCCTCATCGACTCCCACTAAGTGGGTTTCACGAATATCATCCCCTCTACGTATAAAACTGTAAAAATAGCGCTGTTCATAAAGATGACCAAACCTTGCATTTAGTTGCTCGCCTTCAAACTCTGCCATGACATCAATGAAATCACCATCCAACGTAAACCTGAGCAACCTGGAATTATTAGGGATGTGGACACACTTATCTTCATTGAAATGTCCTTCAGTCTCCAGCACTATATACTCATCAGGTGTGACAGCTTTAAGCTCAGCACCAAGACAGGTATTGCTCGCCACAGCATCCTTCAAGCCGCCACTTAGAGCAACAGAAGACTGCAAGCTGCCGTCCTGATCGTAAGTGACGATCGCGAAGTCATTGGTTGGTATCTCTGGCTTAATAGGAGAAACGGACTGAAAGTCATAGAGCCCTTGGTTAAACGTTGCTCCAAGAGATACGTCATATTCCTTTTTATTGGGCTCTGACAATTGCCCAACAAGCTCTCCAGTCAAACTAACCCGATAAAATGTTGTATCGCGTATAAGTGCCCAGTAGCTGGAAAGCGTTTGCCAATATATATCGCCATCGCTTCCCAGAGTGATACTTCCTCCCCCTGTCAGCTCATCGCCCAAAATTTGCCAAACGATATTGCCATTTTCGTCCAGCCGTAGCAGCCACGCCCGATCAAAACTTGCTCCGTGGCCCAGCTTTTCATGAAAGCCAATGCTTCCTCCACCCGATACCAAATATTCCGAACCAACAGGTATCACCGAATCGATATAGAAGTCGACAGTATCGATAATGTTAAGGTTAGATGTAAAATCACCAATTATCGGCTCACTACGTGCAAACGAAAAGCTTTTGTACTCAACATTTACCGGCTCGGCAGCATTGGTAAGATTATCTGACGAGTCAGAATCAGAGCCAGATCCCCCACCACAGCTGGCGACAACACCAACAACCGAGCAAGCCAACAACAATTTTTTCATTTTCATATCCCTCAATATTCAAATTTTAGGCGTCGATGGCATCCAAGGTTTTGCATCGACAACGCTCCAATCCTATCCTAACGAGGCCATAAGGTGGCAGGTAGGGCAAATTAGGTTATTTACTCACAATTTATGCCAATCTTTTTTTACAGAAAACATTCACCATGAACCATCTCAAATACGGAGTCGTAAAAGACGCCTGTCAAACAAGGGGCGAAGATATTGTGAAGCGATTGTTAAGAAAGTTCGATTCAGGGCCTAGAGCAGATATTTAAGCTTGGCTAGTGAGTATGCATTGATGGTGGTCGCGTCTTTGATGACGCCATCTCGCATCATTTGCTCAAAGTGCTCTAGGGCAAATTTTTTTGAAACCAATCCTTCCTCTTCCGCATCCAGTTGCTTTTGCGACTCGCTCAATCCTGTTGCGAGATATATGTGATAACCTTGACTACAAAACCCGTGAGCCAGAAATTGATATCCCACATGAGTCATCTTTTTAGCAACCAACCCCGTCTCCTCGCGCAGCTCGCCTGCCGCCAATGCGACAGGATTAGCTTGAGGGTCAGATTCCCAAGCACCTTGCGGAAGCTCCCAATAACGCCCCTGCACAGCATAGCGATACTGCTCGACCAGATAAATATCTCCATCTTGCACCGGCAAGATCACCACGAAATCAGGTTTATCCACCACACCATAAATGCCCTCAGCGCCACTGGCACGACGAATTTTGTCCTCGCGAACAGACATCCAGCGATTTCGATAGACAACGTTACTTTCCAGTGTTTTGATTTCTTTCATGAAAGCCCCCCAGTCATAATCAATTCCAGCCTCAACTTGTCATTCTCGACACTCACCTTTGACAGGCTATCCATCTCAGCAAGACACTTGTTTAACTTATTGATGTCCATACGTCTTTACTACCCGTTTGGTTGACGCAGGAAAGCGCAACAATGCTTCTGGCGGTCTAATTGGTCGCGTCACAAGCTCCCCATGGCAGTTGGGGCAGATGTAATCGAAAATATTTTCTGCACATGTCGAGCAAAAAGTGCACTCAAAACTACAAATCAAAGCCTCTCGCGACTCTGGAGGCAGCTCCTTATCACAACATTCGCAGTTCGGACGAAGGACTAACATGTTTACTCCTTGGGTAGCTTTGTTTAGTCAAATTCAAAGAGCATATTGGTTCAAACCAGCAATCAATACAACGCTATACTACAATTATCGAAACAGTCCAGCCATGTGCCAATAAATGAACGAAACACTCCTCAATAAACTGCGCCTCTATCAAATCACCACCATATTTAGCGTATTCTTCGCTTTGGCCGGTTTTTCTTATAACGTCTGGCGTATGGAGGAGTCGGAGCTAAACAATAATATTCGCACGGCTTGCTTTGAAATATTGCTGGAGTTAGCAGCGCTGGAGCAGCTGATTTATAGCGCACATTATGATGACAATATCATTGAAGGGAGTCCACGCAAGGGCTGGGTTAAAGTTGGCTTAATAAGCGATTTAAGCCTTCTGACCTCGTCAGAAATAAACCAGAAATCAGAACAGCTCAAGCAAACGTGGGAACGTCACTGGACTGATATGGTAGCCAATGAATCTGCGGTGACCCGTATCGTTGAGTCCATTGATAGCGTACGTAATGAAGTCAAGCTGACACTAAAAACACTGGAATAAGTGAAGATCCACTAACCGCGTCGCCGAATTCCAAACAACACATTGAGCAACGAGCGAGAACGCTTAACCTCACGCTCAATGCGCTCCCTGTCTTCAGCTTTTAAACCGCGGTACACCAGCTGGTCATTTTCATAGAGCGACGAAAACAACGGGCCATTCTTTCCAAGGTAGCGCCTTGCAACCTCTCGATTAGACTCAGCGTAGGCATCTAATACAGCATGGCGCTGTTCCTGTGTTAGCAAGGTATAACCGGCATATGGCGAAGATAATTGTTCCAGCTCGTTGACTAAGGTTCTTGATAGCCGCATTGATTTTTTAATCGGCATGCTATCGTCCCAAATTTTCACATTAACCAAGCGTTTATACTCCAGTAAATCAGGAGCCAGCGCCGTATTTTGACGAGTCAGTAATTCAAAGCTGGCATGTTCCAGTCTAAAGCCTAGCCCATAGCAAAAATCAGCCATAAGATCTTTGCCAATCAATTGTGCAGGCTCAAAAACTCGAACCCGAATGTCAGGAAACTGCGCCGACCAACGATCCAGCAAAGCAAGATAGTTATAGCGCCGCTGATTTTTTGTCGCCATATCGATGCTGATCGGCAGTTTTAACCGCCCTCTAACGGCTGTTGAATATGAGCTTATCAAGAAATCATCTTGCTCGCGTAAATACAACATGACTTGCACTTCGACACCACAGTCTTCGAGAAATTGGCGTAGTGCTTCTATATGCTCAACATCAAAACGTGATGATAGTTGTTCGCAACTCAGTAGAATTTTGGAGCAAGGAGCTTTCTGTATTTCGTTTTTTAGCGCTTTTAGAATTTTCTCGCTGTCTAGCTTAGGACAAAAATCATGTCGCCGAGCTTCTGGCAAAAATGCCCCTGCCAACAAATGATGGCTCTCATCGCCCACGGAGCGCGGATAATACACATCGTGCTTTTGCAATCGGCGGCGATTGAGCTGGCAGAAGCGCTGAATACTAGTGGAACCGGTTTTTTCGGTTCCAATATGCAAGAATACTTTTTTATTCACGGTAACGGCAGAGATTTCAGCGGAAAGGAAGACTATACGCGCGTATTGCGTATGTCGTCGTACTTGGATTGCAGCTCGCGGCGCAATTGTTTACGCATAGTAGCGGCTTTATAACGTCGACGCTCTGTTGCGGTTAACGGCTCAAAAGGAGGAACTTCGGTCGACTTGCCGTCGTCATCCACTGCCACCATAGTAAAGTAACAGCTGTTCGTATGGCGACGAGATCCTTCTCTAATATTCTCAGCAACCACCTTCACTCCGATTTCCATAGACGTTTTGCCCACAAAGTTAACACTTGCCAAAAAGGTTACCAGTTCACCAACATGAATGGCTTCTTTAAACATGACCTGATCGACAGAAAGCGTCACCACATATTGCCCTGCATAGCGGCTGGCGCAGGCGTAGGCTACCTGGTCGAGCAGCTTTAGAATGGTGCCACCATGCACATTCCCAGAGAAGTTCGCCATATCTGGCGTCATGAGCACCGTCATAGCTAGTTGGTGTCTGGGTAGCTCCAAGCCTGATTCATTGGTCAATGTGGTTACTCCATGCGTTCCAAAATTCGAAAACAGTAAGGATACGGATTTTTATCATCCGCGCCATGTTTTTCCTCAAAAGTTTGCTGCCAGGCATATTGCATATAATCAGGGAAATGCGTATCGCCCTCTACTGCCGCATTGATTTCCGTAATGTACAATCGATTAGCGATGGGCAAGCATTGCTGATAAAGATGCCCTCCGCCAATTATCATGATTTCACCACCTTCGGCGTGATTGGCAGCAAAACCCAGCGCCTCTTCCATGTCATGCAAGACACAAATTCCATCGGCTTCGAACTCTCGATCGCGAGAAATAACAATATTCATTCTTCCTGGCAGTGCTTTACCAATCGATTCATAGGTTTTACGACCCATGACTATCGGTTTGCCCATGGTACTTCGTTTAAAAAACTGCAAATCTGCAGGTAAGTGCCATGGCATTTTGTTGTCTTTACCTATCACACGATTTCGTGCCATCGCGGCAATCATGGATACAATCATGAATGAGACACCTTTACTATTTTTAAGATCAAATTCAATATTTAAAATTAAACCCGTGCTAAACGGAAACCACGCCTTTGATATGGGGGTGAGATTCGTACTCTGAAATCACAAAGTCATCAAATTGATAGTCATAAATACTATCGGAACGACGCGCAAAGTGAAACTTGGGTAACGCATATGGCTCGCGAGTCAGTTGCAACTCAGCCTGCTCCAGGTGATTGTTATACAAGTGAACATCACCTCCTGTCCAAACAAAGTCTCCTGGTTCCAAATCCGTTTGCTGTGCCACCATGTGCAACAAAAAAGCATAGGATGCAATATTGAAAGGAACACCAAGAAAAACATCAGCCGAGCGCTGATATAGTTGGCAGGACAAGCGGCCATTAGCCACATAAAACTGAAATAGCAAATGACACGGAGGTAAGGCCATCTGGTCTATCTCGCCAACATTCCACGCGCTGACGATAAGCCTGCGGGAATCAGGGTTCGTTTTTATTTGCTCAATAAGTTGGGTGATTTGATCGACTGTCGAGCCATCAGGCTTGCCCCATGAGCGCCATTGATGGCCATATACAGGCCCCAAATCACCATTATCATCAGCCCACTCATCCCATATTCGCACATTATTTTCTTTCAAATAACGGACATTGGTATCGCCCTGCAGAAACCACAAAAGCTCATGCACAATCGAACGAATATGTAACTTTTTGGTTGTCAGCAATGGAAAGCCATCGGCCATATTAAATCGCATTTGATATCCAAACACACTGCGGGTGCCAGTGCCGGTGCGGTCTTCCTTAATGGTTCCGTTATCAAGAATATGCTGCATTAGATCAAGGTATTGTCGCATAAATACTCCTTAGGCAGAGGCAGACTGAGCGCCCGATGGCTGTACCGGGTGGGTTTTATAAGACCAGATGAAGAGCATAGTCCCAAGAATAATCATGGGTAATGAAAGTATTTGCCCCATGCTGATAAAACCACCAAATAAGCCAAGATGCGCATCTGGTTCACGGGCATACTCTACTGTGAAACGGAAGATCCCGTAACAAATACCAAAAAGCGCAGTCACTGCGCCTAGCGGGCGGGGCTTGCGCGAATAAACATAAAGAATAATAAAGAGCGCCAGTCCTTCCAACGCAGCCTGATATAGCTGCGATGCATGGCGTGTCAACTGCTCGGGGTCGTTGGGAAAAATAACGGCCCACCAGCCTTCTGTTGGACGTCCCCACAACTCAGCATTAATAAAATTGCCGATCCGGCCTGCGCCTAGGCCAATGGGAACAAAGGGAACAAAGTAATCAGCGATTTGGAAGAAACGCTTATTGGTTTTTCGAGCAACAAAATATATTGCAACCAAAACACCTAACGCACCACCATGAAAGGACATGCCGCCTTGCCAGATCCTTAATATTCTTGTAGGGTCTTCGATAATATTAGCTGTATCGTAAAATAAGGCGTAGCCAATACGCGCCCCTATAACCACCCCTAAAAAGCCGATAAATAATGCATCGGAAATCTGCTCTTTGGTTAGTAACGCGTTAGGGCCTTTTGCGCGCAGGTTCGCCAACCACCAAGCACCAAGCAAACCGACTAAATACATCAGCCCATACCAGTGGATTTTTAGCGGCCCAATGGCCAATGCAACTTTATTTATTTCGGGTAGTATCCAGGCCGAAGCTTCCATAATTCCTCTCAGTCTGTAGGTTGGTTTAGGTGTTGAACCACATCTTAACCGCGACGAGTAACAAAACGATGGCAAAAATACGTTGAAGCGCCACCGCCGACAAACGATGCGCCATTCTAGCACCCATCGGCGCAAAAAACACCGAAGCCGAAATGATTCCAAACGCCGCAGGAAGGTGGATAAGACCCAAAGTGGAAGCTGGAAGTTCATCAAGCTGTAGTCCGGTGTAGATCGCGCCAATGGCACCGCCTAAGGCGATAGGAAAACCACAGGCTGCCGAGGTTCCCACAGCCTGCTTCATATCGATGCCGCACAAACGCAACGTTGGAACCGTCATAGTCCCACCTCCGATACCGACCAATGCCGATACAACACCGATTATGCAACTGGTTCCACCTAACAAGGAGCGCGATGGCTTCGCGTCACCGGTAGCCAGTTTCCATCCGATAAGCATTTTGATGGCAACTACCACACAGAACAAACAGAAAAATTGAACTAAAAAGGCCTGTGAAACAAGAATGGCCAGGTAATCGCCAAGCCACACGCCGATAACCAGCCCCGGTGCCATCACGCCAACAATTGGCCAACGTACACCTCGTCTACGGTGATGAGCAACAATAGAGGATATCGAAGTAAAAATAATCGTAGTTAAAGAAGTGCCAAGCGCCAGCTGCATCAGCCAGGGCGAATCCCACCCCCAAAGTCCCCACAAGAACCAAAGACTGGGAACGATAATTAAACCACCACCAACGCCCATTAGACCTGCTAAATAGCCTGCCACAGCGCCAATTAGCGGATAAAAAAGCAACGATATATCCAGCATGAGAAAATTATTTACCGGCGCGAATCAGGCCACCAAGACCATGTTGGTCCAGAATATCCTCAAGATAATCACGAATTTGCTTCGCGGTTTCCATCTCCAGGGTATCCAGATAGATAGACTTGGCCCGCTCTATGGAGAAGTTCCGGATCACCCATTTCACTTTGGGGATGCTGATAGCATTCATACTAAAACTGTCAAACCCCATGCCCATCAGCAACACAGCAGCAGCTGGATCACCTGCCAGTTCACCACAGATACTCACCGGCTTATCGGCTAGCGCGGCACCAGCGACTACCTGGCCCATCGCTTTAATCACCGCAGGGTGCAACGCATCATAAAGATGAGCAACCCGTGCATTGTTTCTATCTACAGCCAAAAGGTATTGGGTTAGATCATTACTGCCCACTGACAGAAAATCAACGCGCTTGGCCAACTCCGGCGCCTGATATACAGCAGCAGGTGTTTCGACCATCACTCCCACTTCGGGGAAAGGAAAGCTATCTTCTGGACGCTCCAGCTCTTCTATCACTTCCTGGTAGGCTTGATGGATCAGGCGACGACATTCATCTACTTCTTCGACATTACTGATCATCGGCAATAATATGCGTAAATTATTCAAGCCAATATTGGCTTTCATCATTGCCCGCACCTGAACCAGAAACAGCTCAGGGTGATCAATAGTAATGCGCACACCACGCCAGCCCAAAAACGGATTATCTTCAACGACCGGAAAATACGGTAAGGCCTTGTCACCGCCGACATCCAGGGTTCGCATCACTACAGGCAAGCCAGTGAAGGAACGCAGCATTTCTCGATAGATATGCGACTGCTCTTCTTCTGTCGGGAAGCGGTCGCGAACCATAAAAGGGATTTCGGTACGATACAGCCCAACCCCTTGCGCCCCAGCATGTAAGGATGGCTCTACATCGGCAATCAACCCGGTATTGACCAAGAGGTTGATCTTGAAGCCATCAGGCGTTGAGGCTTCCTGATCACGCAACTTGGCCAGTTGCGAGACCATCTCCTGCTCTTCGTTCATTAAGCGTCGGTAGACATTTAATAAACTATCGGTTGGAGAGATATAAATCTTGCCAGTATAGCCGTCGAGGATAACATCACGGCCATCTAATTGATTAAGCGGAATATCCTGGACGCCCACAACCGCGGGCACACCCATAGCTCTTGCCAAAATCGCCATATGCGAGTTGACTGAACCACGCAAAGAAATAATACCAGCCAGCTTTTCTTCTGGTACTTCGGCCAGCATGTTTGCTGTGACTTCTTCACCAACCAGTACGGTATTTTCGTCGAAGTTAGTAACATTATTGCGGCCAGAAACAAGATGGTTAAGTACACGGCTACCCAGATCACGTATATCGCTGGCACGTTCACTGAGGTAACTATCGTTCATGTTCTCAAAGCGGCTGATATGCTCAGCCACCACCTGGCGCAGTGCCGAGGCCGCCCACAATCCACCACGGATCTTATCTTCTACTTCTCGCCCAATGCCGTGTTTATCCAGAATCATCAGGTAAACATCGAATAGAGCCCATTCTTCATCGGGAAGCGAGCCTTTCAGCCGGTTAGATAACGCCTGCACTTCTGAGCGTGCAGCTTCCAGCGCTTGATAGAAAAATTCAACATCCTGTTCAACATCGGAAGTCTGGCGATCGGGAATCATATCCAGCTGGACTTGCGGCAACAAAATCACCGTTTTACCAACGGAAATACCCTGGGCTCCTGCCACCCCCGTCAGCGAACGAACTTCTATCGGAGAGGCAGGCTTTTGCGAAAGGTTCGACACCGACTCAGCATGCATAATCACGCTGGCCAGCTGAGCCGACAATGTGACTAAAAATGCCTCTTCGCTTTGGTCAAAGCGGCGTGATTCGCGCTGCTGCACCACCATAACCCCTAACACATGGCGGTTATGGATAATCGGCACACCGAGAAAAGCCTGATATGGCTCTTCACCAATGTCTTTTACAAAGAAAAAGTTGGGGTGTTCTGGGGCATTATTCAGGTTGATGGGTTCTTCGCGACGAGCCACCAAGCCAACCAATCCTTGCGATGGGGTCAAGCGCAACTTGCCCACCAGAGACTGATTCAAGCCTTCAGAAGCCATTAGAACCAGACTGTCGTCGTGCTCATCGGTAAGATATATAGAACAAACTTCGGTATCAATGGCACTTCGAACGCGGCTAACCGTTAGCTGCAAGGCCTGTGTCAGGTCTGGTGCCCGGTTAACTTCCTGAATAATGCGTCGGAGTGTTTTAAGCATAGGTTAGCGCCGCTTCCGCGCCTCGTGGTTCAAGCCCTTAGCCCCAGAGCCACCAGAAGATTGCCCTCTTGCAGGATCTCGACGGCGGTTAGCTTTCTTTTCAGCGTAGCGACGCTCGGCTTCATTAAAAGCCTGATCAACATGGCGATCAAATAGTAACGGCGCCAATTCTCCTAGCGCTCGCCGGTAAACATCACGCTTGAACGAAACCACTTCACGCAATGGATACCAGTAGGTCACCCATTGCCAACCATCAAACTCGGGGTGGCTGGTAGTATCTAGCTCGACATGCTTCTCATCACTGGTCAGGCTTAGCAAAAACCATTTTTGTTTTTGCCCGACACATACCGGCCGACTATCACGGCGTACTAATCGCTTGGGCAGGCGATAACGCAGCCACCCTTTTGAACAACCGAGGATGGAAACATGCTCCTGTTCCAGTCCAACTTCTTCTTTCAGCTCTCGATACATCGCCTGCTCGGGAGACTCTCCAGACTGGATCCCACCTTGTGGAAACTGCCACGAATCCTGGCCAAAGCGACGTGCCCAAAACACTCCGCCTTGCTGGTTGCTGAGAATTATTCCAACATTGGAACGAAAACCGTCCGCATCAATCACAGTTCTTTACCCGATTAGCTATGTCACATTATGATAACATATTGAATGCACTAAAAATCATATCGAGCCCCTTAAATTGGGGCGATTTACCGAATTCCAAGACAAATGCGCAGCTTTCTACCCTGTTTCAACGGCCTGTCGTTTTACTTTTCACCATCAAAATCTTATTCTAAGTGGCAGTATAGCTGACCAGCCTCTGTGTATACCGTCGATAAATACAGTATCTAGTGTCAATAGAAGACAGTGTGTACCATCAATAGAATACAGAGTGTATCGTCATAAAATACCGATATTCTGCCCATTAATAAATGAGTTTCGTTCAGACTAAAGATAGGAAGATATTATGGCTTTAGCAATTTTTGATTTGGATAACACCTTACTTTGTGGTGACAGCGATCACCTGTGGGGCGAGTTCATTGCTGAAAATGATATTGTTGATGAAAGCTATATGAAACGCAACGATGCCTTCCTCGAGGCATATCAAGAAGGCAGACTCGATATTTTAAACTATCTCGAATTTTGCCTGGAACCCCTAGCCAGCCATGAGCTGGCTACACTCAACCAATGGCATCAACAATTCATGGAACAAAAAATCAAGCCTATCATTTTGCCCGCGGGTCTAAGCTTGATAAGCCAACATCGAGAGCGCGGTGATTATATTTTGATTATTACCGCAACTAACAGCTTCGTTACTTCACCTATCGCTAAGGCATTGGACGTTGATGACATCATCGCCACCGAACCGGAGCTTGTGAACGGTCGCTACACCGGCAAAGTCAATGGCACACCCAGCTTTCAAGCCGGAAAAATCATCCGCCTGGAGCAATGGTTGCAAGCCAATCCGCATTCACTCGACGGCAGCTATTTTTACAGCGATTCGCACAACGATATCCCATTGCTAGAAAAAGTAAGTCACCCGGTAGCTGTAGACCCAGACGCTCAGCTACAAGCAATCGCTACGCAACAAGACTGGCCGGTTATCAGCTTACGTAGCAAGGATTATGTCGATATTCCCGCCTAAATATAGCGCTCAGCCCAGGGACAAAGATGAGCTGTTGGAGCGAGCATATGCAATTGCGGGACGCTCATTACAAGAACTTGCTGATGAACTGGCGCTTGAGGTACCAGAAAACTTTCTGCGTGAAAAAGGCTGGGTTGGCCAATTAATTGAGAAGCAGCTTGGTGCCGAAGCGGGCAGCAAGCCCGAACCCGACTTCCAACATCTGGGGATTGAGCTAAAAACCTTGCCCGTGGATATCGAAGGAAAACCCAAGGAAAGCACCTTCGTCTGTGTTGCTCCGTTGATTGGCATACAGGGGCTTGAATGGCAGCTGTGCGGGGTCAAAAAGAAGTTGAGCGAGGTGCTTTGGATACCGGTGGAATCAGACAAACAAATCCCCGTTCACCACCGACGCGTCGGCATGCCCCTTTTATGGCAGCCCAGCCCATCCCAGGAAGCTCTGCTGCGCCAAGACTGGGAAGAACATATAGAAAAAATAGCACTTGGCCAGGTTGAACAAATCACTGCTCATCAGGGCCAAGTGTTACAGATTCGGCCCAAAGCTGCGAATAGCAAGGCTCTCACGGAAGCTATCGGCCCAGATGGCAACGTATTTCAGACCCTGCCACGTGGTTTCTATTTACGTACTGGTTTCACTCAGCAAATCCTCAATAGTTACTATGTGACGCAGTAAAAGCCTCTGTTTATCGACCAAAACCTTGACCCTGATCAATGTTTAATCACTTTTTCTTATAGCCACCCATAAGAAATGTGAATTGGCTCACAGACTATTCTGATCTACCCTAGTACTACCCCCCTTTCCCCCAACGGGAAGCAGTAACGGTAAAAGCGGGGTTGAAGCTACATGACGTTGCTTTATTTGGATATTGCGCGGTTCTAGAAGAGACAATAACAAGGCAACGCGCTCATCCAAGCTGTATAGAGACATCTCACAACGTATGCTTTACCTACATTTTTGCGCGCTACCATCTACATCACTTGCCGAAAATACAGGGTAAATCTTATTGGGCCAATGGGGGTCACATGAATCCAATAAGCACGTCCGCTCGACTGGCGAAATGCTTTTTTCAACTGCCGAAAAACCTCGCTCGACGGCCGAAAAATCTTGCTCGACTAGCTAAACACGCAGTTCGATTTACGAAATACATGGCAACCATTTTGGTCGCATGCGCTTTTTCTATTTCCGCCTTTGCCTACACCAGTACTTATCCATCGATGTCGTTCACCGGCACGCACAATGGCTGGGCACCAGGCGCAACACCAATGACACTGTATAAAACCAACTCCTGGCATGTCATTGTTGATTTGCAAGACGGTGATGAGTTCAAATTTACACCCTATGGCGACTGGTCGGTCAGCTTTGGGGTTAATGGTGGCGAAACCAATATTGTCGCTAACCAAGGCTCTGGCACTTACCGCATAACTTTTTATGATGATACAAAAAACTACGTCATCGAACGTTATACCCATGCCATCGGCAATCAACGAATTTATTTTAAAACATCCAGTTTTGCCAATCCCAAGGTACATATCTGGAACGCTCAACCCAGCGGGCTGTATAGCAACACAACCTGGCCTGGAGTTTCCATGGTGCACGAAGGTAATGATTATTATCGCTATGATTTCGGCGGCTTTGACATTACCAGCGCATCGGTCATTTTCAGTGACAACGGCGCCAATCAAACCGCCAATCTGAGTTATAGCAGCGCCAATAATTGCTACAAAGATGGCAGCTGGGTGCCTGCATCCAGTTGTGGTTTTGAAGGTAGCACGCCAGTAAACCAGGCACCATCAGCCAATGCAGGAGCCGATGTCACCATCACCGAAGGCGATATCGTTAACTTCAATGGTTCAGGCTCGACCGACCCAGATGGCAATATTTCAACCTACACCTGGAGCAATGGCCTGGTGGGAGCTACCCCCTCTCGCACCTACGCTAATACTGGCAGCTACACCGTTACATTAACCGTCACCGATGCCGAAGGCCTGTCCGATACAGACACCATGGTGGTTACTGTTGAGCTTCCACAGGTTCAAGGTACTACCACGCTTTACTTTAAAAACATCGGCTATACAGCGCCATACATGCACTACTTTGCCAGTGTCCCGACTGGAGCCATAGCAGGCTCAACCTGGCCCGGCGTTGCCATGACCAATGTTGTAAACGGCTACTACTCGGTGACTATCAATGCTGAGGTAACCGGTCTAGGCGTTGTATTTAATGACAACGGTGGCGCACAAACCATGGATCTCACTTATGATGGCACCAACGACTGTTACAAAGACGGCACCTGGATGACGCTGGCCGAGTGCGACATTAACAATGTCGGCAATGGTGGGGAAACCGGTGGAGGCGAAACTGGCGGCGGTCAGAATATTCCACAAATACCCCGAACCGCGTTTGTGCACCTCTTTGAATGGACATGGAAAGACATTGCTATTGAGTGCGAAGCGTTTCTTGGCCCGAAAGGCTTCTCGGCGGTACAGGTATCTCCTCCTAACGAGCACATCAATACCCAAGAGTGGTGGGCTCGTTATCAGCCCGTCAGCTATGAATTAACCAGTCGTGGCGGTACTCGCGCAGAATTTATTGATATGGTGAGCCGCTGTAAAGCTGCAGGCGTCGATGTTTATGTCGATGC
>CESG01019312.1_pt1 | contig 24104 bp, 15 predicted proteins | sample 531121 | NCBI WGS metagenome assembly CESG01 (sample SAMEA2621287, study PRJEB7988) | marine metagenome | biome: marine biome (ENVO:00000447); feature: mesopelagic zone (ENVO:00000213); material: "saline water (ENVO:00002010), including plankton (ENVO:xxxxxxxx)" | depth 800 m
CCAGGTGGCCAATCACGAGCTGTGGCTGGCTGCGAAATCGGGCGGTTTTCACTATCAGTATGCCAATGGCGAATGGTTGGACACCCGCAGTAAAACCCCCTTTAAAACCCATTTTGTTGAGCTGTTGAGCGGCCAGCTGGGGCGAGACTGCCCCAGTTTTTAAGTTTTCTAGTTGTTGCCGAACAGCCGTTCTATGTCATCTCGAGGCTGTTCGCGCGGGCGGGCGGGTGCCGCGTGGCTGGTACCATCGCCTCCTGAGGTGGGGTTGCCACCGATTGGTGCCTCACCGCTGCCCTCAAGCATGCCACCCAGGCCTCTCAGGAAGTTAAATAGGCTAGGAATGTCGTCGCCGCCACCGTTGACGTCAATCCGGGCCACACCGTTGCCCGGTGTGTATTCAGAGTAGTAATAATTTCCGTCGATGTACTCAATGCCTGGAGGAACCACCTGCGGTTTTTCAGGCGAGTCTGCCAGCGCAACTTTCATGTAATCAATCCAGATCGGCAGGGCCAGGCCGCCACCGGTTTCGCGAGCACCCAAGTTGCGGGGTTGGTCGTATCCTACCCACGCAACCGCTGAGATATCGCTGTTGTAACCGGCGAACCATGCGTCATGGCTGTCATTGGTGGTACCTGTTTTGCCCACAATGTCCCCACGGTTAAGCACCTTGGCGCGGGTGGCTGTGCCGCGTTCGACAACTTCACGCAACAGACGGGTCGTCAGGAATGCGTTTCGGGCGTCGATCACACGGTTGGCTTCTTCGCCTGCAACTGCAGGACGTGCGCGAGCCACAATACGGCCGCTGCCATCCGTGATTTTTTCAATCAAATAGGGCTTTACGCGATAACCGGAATTTGCAAATACTGCAAACGCACTGGCCATTTGCAGGGGGTTTGTTGTAACAGCACCCAAGGCCATCGTGAGGTAAGGGGGCACATTGGCGGCTGGAAAGCCAAACTGCGTGGCCCAGCGCTGGCCGTACTGCGGGGTAATTTCTTGCAGCACCCGGATGGACACCATGTTTTTCGACTTGGCCAAGCCTTCTTTGAGCAGCATGGGGCCATCGTACTTGCCATCGTAGTTTTTCGGGCTCCAGTCTTTGCCACCTGGAGTGTCAGCGGGCACGAAAATAGGTTCGTCTGCCACCAGCGTGGTCGGCGTTATTCCTTTTTCAAGTGCTGCGGAATAGACAAACGGCTTGAAAGCCGATCCCGGTTGGCGTGTGGCTTGCGTGACGTGGTTGAATTTGTTGCGAGAAAACTCAAAGCCGCCGGAAAGCGCGCGGATTGCACCGTCTTTGGTGTTGATGGCGATGAACGCAGCCTCTACTTCAGGCAATTGCGTCAGCATGGGTGGCTGGTCTTTTCGTTTCAAAATACGCACGACAGCACCGCGCTTCAGTCGTTTGTTGGCCGGGGCGCGCTCATTCAACCAGCTTTCAGCAGGCTTCAGGCTTGCGCCGGTGAGTTTCAGAGGCTCACCTGCACCTTGTGACACCACCACTTCAGCAGGGCTGGCTGACAACACAACCGCGCTTTGCAGAAATCCGTAGTCGGTGTAGTCGCTGATGTTGTCACCGATGACTTCCTCGGCTTCCTTGGGGTCATTCGGAAGTTCAATGTAGCCCTCGGGGCCGCGGAAGAATTGACGCAGTTCGTAGTCCATCACACTGTTGCGCAAGGCGCGCTGGGCGGCGCGTTGTTCCTTGGCAATCAGGGTTGTGGTGACAGTGATGCCCGATGTGTAAGCCTCCTCGCCATACATTTCAACCACTGCCTGGCGCGCCATTTCGGCCGCATAGTCTGCATTGATGGTCAAGCCAGTTGTGGCTTCAATATCGTCGCCATTGGCTTTGCGATTGCGGTACACCAGCTCGGTGCTCAGGGCCTCTTCAAATTGCGCATCGTCAAGATACTCAAGGTCGTTCATGCGGCGCAGCACGTACTCCTGACGCACGCGGGCTCGACTTGGGTTCACGATCGGGTTGTATGCGGAGGGCGCTTTGGGTAAACCCGCCAACATGGCTGCTTCAGCAGCGTTGATGTCGCGCAGCGGTTTACCGAAATACACTTGTGAGGCCGATTGGAACCCGTAGGCGCGTTGGCCCAGGTAAATCTGGTTGATGTACAGCTCCAGAATTTCGTCCTTGCTCAGGCTGTCTTCAATTTTGTAGGCCAGCAGCACTTCGTACAGTTTACGGGTCCAGGTTTTGTCGCGGGTGAGGAAGAAATTGCGGGCGACCTGCATGGTAATGGTGCTTGCGCCTTGGGTGCGCCCGCCCGAGGTGACGTTGGTCACCAAGGCGCGTGCAACGCCCATGAAATCGATGCCGCCGTGCTCATAGAATCGATCATCCTCTGCTGCCAAAATAGCTTGTTGCATGACCAAGGGCACTTCGGTGATGTCGACGGGGCGGCGGCGTTCTTCACCAAACTCACCGATCAGCACGCCGTCTGTGGTCAACACACGCAGCGGTACCTTGGGTCGGTAATCGGTCAAGGTATCGAGGTCGGGCAGCTTTGGAAAAATAAGTGCCAGGGCCACGCCCACGAGCAATACGCCAGAAACACCCAAGCCGATCAGTACGGTGAGCGCGGTCGCAATAAAGCCGTCGGAGTGGTGCTTGAGGCGGATTTTGTTTGAATTCACAGGTCGGAACAGTGTTGGTGTTAGTGGCTACATTGTATCTGCCAACGCACGGGAATTTCCGATCGTTGACTCTAGTGGTGAATTCGTGCTCTCCCCCTAGTGGTTGTCCCCCTCCAATGAGGGTTAGCTGGCCACGCCGAATTCTCTACCCTGAAGCTCTACCTTGCTCTGGGTTTATCCATGAAATCAGTTCGAAATTGGTTGTTCAGCTTACACGCAGGCGCGGCCCATGCTTTGTCTATCTCTTTCAGTGGGGGTAGGTGGCGGTGGGTTTACGGCGAAATTGAGCGTCAAGGTTGCCTGTCATTCAAGTCGGTTCGTGCGTCGGGTGGCGGTACCTCCGAGCTTGTCCCTCAGGATGATGCCCTGTTGAGTTCGGCATCGCTGGTGCAAGCGATCCGTGCTGCAATTCAGGCGCTTCCTGCGACCTTGCCCAAACCGCAGTTCGTGGTGGTTTCTGTGCCATCCAAACATGCTTATTTGGGTGAGATTGGCGTCGCCAAAGATGAGCGAGAAAACTTGATTCGTTTCCAGATTCAGGAATTGATGGAAGCGGCCGCAGGGGAATCGGAGCGCGAGGCTGCTTTCGATTGGCAAGTGAAGGCAGAACTGTCGGATGGCAGTGTCAGCCTGGCTGTCGCCGGGATTGATCAAAAACAGGTTGATGAAATCATGCGCGCTTGTCAGTCCTGTGGCCTGACATGTCTAGGCATTACGCTGGACACCGTTGCTGCCATGAATGGCTATTTGCAAATGGCCCCTGCTGCTTTGAAATCGGCAGATGTCCGTTTTCTGTTGCATGGTGAGTTGTCCCGACATCATGTTCGATTGGCGGTGTTCTCTCAGGGTGTGCTTTTCAATGAAAGTTGGGAACACAGCGAAGAGGGTTTCTCCGTGGTGCAGGCAGTTTCAGCGCTAGAACGGCTTGTGTCGACATGGACAAGGGACGGTGCCCCTGAGGAGGTTGCCTCGGTACGCCTTATTTTGGGGGGTGAGCTGATGTATGCCAAAGGATGTGAGTCGACTGCCAAGCGCAGTCAGACCCTGTCACCACGTTTGATTGACATTTCCCCTCGAAAAGAATTGCAGGGCCGCTGGCATGACGATGTGGTGCCATTTGGCGCCCTGGAGGCCATGCCATGCGAGTAATTTTATTCAATCTTTACCCCTACCGGGCGCTGCGAGAGGCGCGCAGAAAGCGACGTTGGATTGCCGAGTTGACCGTGGGTGCGTTGCTGGGTTTGGGTGCCTGCTATGCGATTGGGAGCGAATTTAGCGCACGCGTGGCGAGGCAGGAGGCATTTCTCGGTAATTTGAGCGCGATGGAATCGGAAATGGCCACCCGGGTGACCGAGGTTCAGGCCATGAAGGACAAAGTTGCGGTGCTGAATCGCCAGGTTAGCGCTTTGGAGGCGGTGGAGAAGGAATCGATTCTTGCAAGTCGTTGGGTTTCATACTTGGACGGAACAGTGCCTTCGAATGTGTCGATGACTCGCTTGTTTGTGAGCAAAGATGTGTTGATTGTCAACGGGTTTACCGATGCGGTATCCAGTCTGGCGCAGTGGGTGGACCAAATGGAGGCCGGCAACGGTTTGTTCGAGTCGGTCGACCTGGTGTCGGTGACAGAGCCGAAGAAAACGGTTAAGGGTGTGGTGGATAACCGTCATCTATTCGAGATTAGAGCCATTTTGAGAGGTGCTGAACATGCGCCTGGATGAAATGAATTTTCGGGACTTGGCCGAAGAGTTGCCCTTGCTTCCTTTTTCAAAAAGGCTGTTGTTGATTGCGGGGCTTTGGTTGGTGTTTTTGGTACTGGGCTTTCTCCTGTTCTGGAAAGACAGTTTGACTATCAGCACACAACTCGAAACCAATATTCAGGAATCTTTGGCGCGACTTGACACGCAATCTCGGTTGCTGCTGGACCGGCCTGCCATTGAGGCTGATTTGGCTGAGTTGGAGGTTCAATTGCCTTTGTTGAAGATGGCACTGCCTTCCGAGCGCGAGCTGGCCTCGCTGCTGGGGCGAATTAATGACCTGATTCTCGACTACGAGCTAAAGCTTGCCGAGTTCACACCCAAAGAGCCACTGAACCGCGAAGTGATGCGCGTGGTGCCTGTGACCATCAGTGTGCGTGGCGATGGCGATGCAATAGCACGTTTGCCGAATTATATTGCCGCGCTTAGCCGCCAGGTGAGCTTGAAGGAGTTTGACATGGCGTACTTGCCGGACGACGGTGGCTGGCAGATGACTGGAGAACTAAACGCCTTTGCACAACTGCCCTTGAATGCAACGCAAACAGAAGAGGTCAAAAATCCATGATGGACTTTCTGTTCGCGATATTGTTGGTTCCCTTTTTTCCGGAGTTGGGCGACCCCAATGACAACCACGCAGCAGCCATGGCTGAGTTGGATCAACGTTTGAACGCAGGTCAGAAACCAGCCGGGATTGTTTCCGAGCCGGTAGATTCACGTGCGTTACAACGCGCGCCCACACTGAGTGTTCGTGCGGCGGATTTACCACCAATTACTGGTCGTTTGTTTCAGTGGTCAACCGCCCAATGGGGCGATGAGGCCGATCGGCGTGCAGCAGTTGACTTGTCGGCAGATTCTTTGCGCCTGACGGGGCTGATTGAATCGGCGGGTCAACGGGTCGCTATTTTGAGCGACGGACAAGTCGATCACGTTGTGGGGGTAGGCAGCTACGTGCTGGGCCTGTACAAGGTGACCTCGTTTGGACCAGGGCAAGTTGTTTTGTCGCGAATTGATTCCAGAGCGGGAGAAAAGCGCCTGGAACTGAACTTGATGCCAGTGAACACACCCGAGGATGCTCAATGAACAATCAACTACTTAATCCCGCGTGTGTGCACATGTGCCTCAAAGCATTCGCAATGCTGGTGGGTTTGCTGCTGCACTGTCATGTTCATGCTTTGTCTGTGGTGGACACCAAGCTGGATGAGCGGGCCGATGAAACCCGCGTTACGCTGCTTTTTGATCAGGCTTTGGAGGGCAAACTGGGTCTGTTTCGAATCGCAAATCCGGCGAGACAGGTGCTTGATTTTCCGGTGGAACTGGACAATAGCTCGCTTCCTATCGATTGGTCGCCGCGAGGCAGAATCAAAAAAACCCAACTGATTTCAGCAGGCGGGAAAACCCGATTGGTATTTGAGCTGGCGCAGAATTACGAGGTGCTTCTTGATCAGAAAGAACGCGCTATCGAGCTGAGATTCTCGGGCCCAAAACCCTTCATGCCCGATGGCGGACAGGCAGCGGTACTGCCTGAGCACAGCGCATTGAAAGACACAGTTGCGCAGGCGATGGGAAAGCCCGTGGTGATTGCAGAGGGTCCAGTCATGCAAGCCTGGAAGCTGGATCGCATTGCAGGTAAATGGTTGCTTCGGATGGAATTTGACAGGCCCGACATTGTTGCCGATGCAGTGCTCTTGAACAATCAGTTAAAAGTCAGGTTTGCAAATGTGCGCCTTGCGCCAGGGGTTGCGCTACAGCTTCAAATTCCGGGTGATTCACCTATTGCTCAACTCGAGCTAAAGCCAGGAGACTTGGCATTGACCGTGCAGATGCAATTGAATGGAGCCACTCACTTGGTGCGACAACGTGGACCCGTGGTGGAAGTTGAGCTAAGCCCGGCGCAAAACAAGGCTGTGCCAACGAAGGCCATTGAACTGAAGGCTGTCACTTCAGCGCAGAGTGTGGTGGCCAGATACACCGGCCGACCGATTACGCTGGACTTCAAGGATGCGGACATACGCACAGTGATGCAGGTGTTTGCAGACTTTACAAAAATGAATCTTGTATTGAGCGATTCGGTTCAGGGCAAGGTGACTGTATTTCTGAAAGACGTGCCCTGGGATCAGGCGCTGGACATTGTGATGCGCTCCAAAGGTTTGGTGTCGAGCCAGTCGGGCAATGTGTTGTTGGTCTCTACACCCACCGATGTCACCAATGATCAGTTTCAGACTGCCAACCGGCGCGCCCAGGACGAAATGGAGCCCTTGGTGTCCAAGGTGTTTCAGGTCAGTTATCAAAAAACAGCAGACTTGGTGGCGTTGATCAAGTCAGAGGACTCCAAACTGTTGTCGGCTCGGGGTACCCTGATTTCAGACGAGCGCACCAGTCAGATTTTTGTGCAAGACACGCCGACCCGGCTTGAGCGAATCAGCATGATCGTCAATGGTCTGGACAAACCTGTGAAGCAGGTGATGATTGAGGCGCGCGTGGTGCTCGCCGACACCTCCGTGTCCAGAGATTTGGGAATCAGGTTGAGGGCCTTGTCCGCTCGGGCAGACCCAGGTTTTGATGAGGTGGGGGATCAATTTGGCAGTGGTAATTTCGTAAACACGGGCGTTGAGAATGCAACCAACCTCGGCTACACACTGTTCAATGCCAATTCAACACGCTTGATCAATCTGCAGCTACGGGCTCTTGAGCTTGAAAATAAAGTACGCACGGTTTCCAATCCCAGAGTGATTACCTCGAACAAAGAACCAGCCTTGATTGAGCAGGGAACCGAAATCCCATATCAAATTGCCACCAGCAGTGGCGCAACAGCCACTGAGTTTAAGGAGGCCAATTTGAAGTTGGCTGTGACACCGCAAATTGCACCCGACGGTACGGTGCTGCTGGATGTTGATGTTGCGAAAGACTCCATCGGAATCGAGACTTCCAACGGACCCGCCATCGACACCCGCCGAGTGAAAACCAAAGTATTGGTCAGCGACGGCGGCACCGTGGTTCTGGGGGGAATCTTTGAGGAGGATGACAATGTGCTGAATGATAAAACCCCGTTTCTGGGGGATATCCCGGGGTTGGGTGTCTTGTTTCGTGGCAAAAATGAATCCAGGCGTCGGGCTGAATTGTTAATCTTTTTGACGCCGGTTGTGCTCACAAGCCAATAACACAAGCTTTACCGTACAATGATTTGATTGTTCACAAAGATCTAACGAAGTGTCTAATCAATGCATTGTGCTGGTGGGCATGATGGGTGCCGGCAAAAGCACAGTCGGCAAGGCCTTGGCCAAGCATCTGTCCTGGGAATTCACTGACACCGATCACCTGATCGAGCATCAAACGGGTGTCAGCATTCCTGTTATCTTCGAAATTGAAGGCGAGGCCGGTTTTCGTCGACGTGAATCGACAGCGCTGGCCAGTTTTGTTGGCAAAGAACGGCAGGTCATCGCCACAGGCGGTGGCATTGTTCTCGCTCCGGAAAATCGTGAAATTCTCAAGCAAATTGGCGCTGTGGTGTATTTAAGCGCCTCGGCGGCTGAGCTTTACCAGCGCACTCGATTGGACAAAAACCGGCCTCTGCTTCAAGGCCCCAATCCCCGCCGTAAAATCGAGGAACTGCTGACAGCACGCCTGCCCTTGTACAAAGAATGTGCAGATGTGGTGGTGGAAACCGGGCGTCAGCCTGTGTATCAGATCGTGCAGAAGATCAGTCAGGCATTAAAATTGGGTCAAAAAGCACCCGACACCGAACAGAAGGCCACCGGAACAGAATGAGTCACTACACCCTTGAAGTTGATTTGGGCGAGCGCAGTTACCCGATACATATTGGCGCTGGTCTGCTGGCGCGGGCAGAACTGTTCAAGCCGTACGTGGCTGGTAAAACGGTCATGATCTGCACAAACACCACAGTGGGGCCGTTGTACGCGGACAAACTGAAGGCCAGCCTGCAAGAAGCGGGTGCAAAACAGGTGCATATGGTGAGCCTGCCGGATGGCGAGGAATACAAAGACTGGCCGACCCTGCAGCGTGTGTTCGATGCCTTGCTGCAGAACCACTGTGACCGCAAAACCGTGCTGGTGGCGCTGGGTGGCGGTGTGATCGGTGATATGGGCGGTTTCGCGGCGTCCGCCTTCATGCGCGGTATTCCCTTTATTCAGGTGCCCACCACCTTGCTCAGCCAGGTGGACAGTTCAGTGGGTGGCAAAACAGGGATTAACCACCCTTTGGGCAAAAACATGATTGGTGCGTTTTATCAGCCGCAAATGGTGTTGACTGACATTTCCACCCTGAACACCTTGCCTGACCGTGAATTGAGCTGTGGCCTCGCTGAAATCATCAAGCACGGCGCAATTGCTGACACCGAATATCTGGACTTGGTTGAGTCCAATATGCCCGCCCTGCTGAACCGCGATCCGGAATTGCTGGCGCTGGTGGTTAAACGTTCTTGTGAAATCAAGGCCGATGTGGTGTCAAAAGATGAGCGTGAAGGTGGCATACGTGCAATCTTGAATTTCGGCCACACCTTCGGGCATGCCATTGAAGCAGGTATGGGCTATGGCCAGTGGTATCACGGTGAGGCAGTGGGTTGCGGCATGGTGATTGCAGCCGATTTGTGCCGCCGTATGGGCCGCCTGAGTGTGGAAGAGTCTGCACGTCTAAAGAAAATTGTGATTGATGCCCGGCTGCCAGCCATTCCGCCACGCTTGGGCGTGGAAAAGTTCATGGAATTGATGGCGCACGACAAAAAAGCGGACTCTGGCTCGATTAAATACGTGTTGTTGAATGGCTTGGGTGGTGCATCCACTTCGCCCGCCGACGAAGCGTTGGTGCGGCAAACATTGCAGGAAATGGGGGCAGGGGACTAACAGTGCGCAACTTCGAACTCAGTTTGGCCCCTTATGCAGTCAGCTCCACGAACACGCGTGGCCGGCTGCATCCTGAAAAAAGCCCGGAAGGCCGGACCGAGTTTGAACGTGACCGTGACCGCATTATTCACAGCGCGGCTTTTCGCCGCCTGGAATACAAAACCCAGGTGTTTGTAAATACTGAAGGCGACCTGTATCGCACACGCCTTACTCACAGCCTGGAAGTGGCGCAAATTGCACGCAGCATTTCCCGCAACCTGGGTTTGAACGAAGAATTAACCGAGGCGGTGGCACTGGCTCACGATTTGGGCCACACCCCGTTTGGCCATGCCGGGCAAGATGCGCTCAATGAATGCATGGCCCCGCACGGTGGGTTCGAGCACAACTTGCAAAGCTTGCGGGTTGTGGATGAGCTGGAAGAAAAATATGCCAGTTTCAATGGCCTGAACCTGTGCTTTGAAACCCGTGAAAGTGTTTTGAAACATTGCTCAAGGCCCAACGCCGAGAAGCTGGGCGAGGTGGCGGATCGGTTTTTGAGCAATCGCCGCCCAGTGCTGGAAGCGCAAGTGACCAACCTGGCCGATGAAATTGCCTACAACAACCACGATATTGACGATGGTTTGCGTTCAGGCCTGATCACCCTGGAACAAGCGGCCGAGGTGCCACTGTTCAAGATGCATTTGGACCGTGTGAAAACCCGGCACCCCAATATTGAAGGGCGCAGGCTGATTCATGAAACGGTGCGGGGCATCATCAATGCGCTGGTTCAAGACCTGTTGCATGAATCGGAGCGTCGAATTCAAACCATGAAACCCACCTGTGTGGCCGATGTTCAACTGGCCGACAAGCTGATTGGTTTCAGCCCGGAAATGGCTGAGTTGAACCACGCCCTGAAGGTGTTTTTGCGCAAAGCGCTGTATCAACACTATCAAGTGCTGCGCGCCACGCTGAAGGCCCGGCGTGTGGTTCAAGAACTGTTCCATATTTTTATGGAAGATCCGCGGCTGTTGCCACCCCAGTTTTTTCAGCGTTCCGAGGCCGATATTCCCCGCGCGATTGCAGACTACATTGCCGGCATGACCGACCGCTATGCCATGAAAGAGCATCAGCGCCTGACTGTGCCCGGCGTTCAGTAATACCAGCGCCCCATGGCTCGCCAAGCCCGCCTGTTCATACCTGAATGCCCAATGGTGCTCGAACTGCAGGGCATTGCTGGGCAAGAAGTATTCAAAACCCGTGAAGCTTTTTCCCTGTTTCACGCCCAGTTGCCCCAGAGCGCATCCGAAGAAGATGTCGCAATTCATGCCTATTGCCTGGTGCCCCATGGCGCACTGCTGATGATTTCGACTCCGCTGGCGGGGCAGGTGGGGCGTTTTGTACAAAACCTTAACCGGCATTTTTCACCCGCTGTTCGGCAGGTTCAAATGGTGCATTCCAGTTCGCTGTGGGAGCCTCGGTTCAAGTCCACGGTGGTTCAGCCCGGTTTGCTAAGCCTGAAAGCCTGCCTGTTTGTTGAAGAATTCGCTGCGCGCGCCACAGGGGCGCCTGATCTGGCCACCTACCCATGGAGTAGTTTTGCTGCCCACGCCGGTGTGGTGAATGAGGCCTGGTTGGTGGATTTGCCCATTTACTGGCAATTGGGCAACACACCGTTCGAGCGCCAAAGCCGCTACAGGCAATTCAGCGAGCAGGGCTTGGGTCAGCAGGACAGTGCAGCGCTTTCAGAATGCTTGCGCAAGGGGTGGCTTTGGAGCGATGATGCTTTTTGCACGCAAATTCAAGAGCTTGCGAATCGACCGGTTCGCCCCAGGCCGCGCGGACGTCCAACAATAAAGAACCAAAGCACCGACTAGGTGCAAAAAATACATCGGTTTATTTCGTATGTCCCTATTTAATATCCCCTTGTTTTGGTGGGGTGATTTAAATAGGGTCAGACCCCTTTTATTTTCCTTGAGAATCTTGCCGCGCTGCAGTAAAGTGACCAACGTACTGAAATCAGGGGCTTTTCCATGCAACAAGACATTAGAAAGATTGCCGAAGAAAAAGGCATGTACTCCGCCAGCAACGAACACGACGCCTGTGGCGTTGGCTTTGTGGCGCACATCAAAGGCAAGCGTACCCACGAGATTATCGAGGGCGGCCTGAAAATTCTGGAAAACCTGGACCACCGCGGTGCCGTGGGTGCCGACCCATTGATGGGCGACGGCGCTGGTATCCTGATTCAAATTCCCGATGCTTTCTTCCGTGAAGAAATGGCCAAGCAGGGCGTTACCTTGCCACCCGCCGGTGAATACGGTGTCGGCATGTTGTTCTTGCCCAAAGAAACCGCATCGCGCATTGCCTGCGAGCAGGAAATTGAGCGTGCCGTGAAAGCCGAGGGCCAGGTGCTGTTGGGCTGGCGTGATGTGCCGGTGAATGCCGATATGCCCATGAGCCCCACCGTGCGCTTGAAAGAACCCGTGATTCGCCAGGTGTTTGTCGGCCGTGGCCGCGACATCATGGTGACCGACGCACTGGAACGCAAACTGTATGTAATTCGCAAGCGCGCCGTGCACGCCATCAAGAACCTGAACCTGGCGCACGGCACTGAATACTTCAGCCCCTCCATGAGCGCTCGTACCATTGTGTACAAGGGCTTGTTGCTGGCCAACCAGGTTGGCGAGTACTACCTCGACTTGAAAGAAACACGCTGCGTGTCTGCACTGGCACTGGTTCACCAGCGCTTCTCCACCAACACCTTCCCCGAGTGGCCGCTGGCCCACCCGTATCGCATGTTGGCCCACAACGGTGAAATCAACACCGTGAAAGGCAACTTCAACTGGATGCGCGCTCGCGAAGGCGTCATGAAAAGCGCCGTGTTGGGCGACGATCTGCAAAAGCTGTACCCCTTGATTTTCGAAGGTCAGTCTGACACCGCCTGTTTCGACAACTGTCTGGAACTGTTGGTGATGGCCGGCTACCCGATTGCCCAAGCCATGATGATGATGGTGCCGGAAGCCTGGGAACAGCACACCCTGATGGACGACAACCGTCGTGCCTTCTATGAATACCACGCCGCCATGATGGAACCCTGGGACGGCCCCGCCGCCATGGCCTTCACCGATGGCAAGCAGATTGGCGCTACGCTTGACCGCAACGGCTTGCGCCCTGCGCGTTACATCGTGACCGAAGACGACCTGGTCGTGATGGCTTCTGAATCTGGCACATTGCCAATTCCAGAAAGCAAGATCGTGAAGAAGTGGCGCCTGCAGCCCGGCAAGATGTTCCTGATCGACATGGAAGCCGGCCGCATCATCAACGACGATGAGTTGAAAAATCAGCTCAGCGCCGCCAAGCCCTACAAGCAGTGGATTGACACCATCCGCGTGAAGCTGGATGAAGTGGAAGGTCAGCCCGAGCCGATCGAACCCAAAGAAACCTTGCTGGATCGCCAGCAAGCATTTGGTTACACCCAGGAAGACCTGAAATTCCTGATGGCTCCCATGCTGCAAAGCGGGGAAGAGGCGACTGGTTCCATGGGCAACGACAGCCCATTGGCGGTGATGTCCAACAAGCTCAAGCCGCTGTACAACTACTTCAAGCAGTTGTTCGCGCAGGTGACCAACCCACCGATCGACCCGATCCGTGAAAACCTGGTGATGAGTTTGAACAGCTTCATCGGCCCCAAGCCAAACCTGCTTGATTTGAACAACATCAACCCGCCCATGCGTCTTGAAGTGTCACAGCCCGTGCTGACTTCGAAAGACATGGCGAAGATTCGCAACATTGAAGCCTTCACTGGTGGCAAATTCACCAGCCATGAACTGAATATTTGCTATCCCGTCGCTTGGGGCAAGGAAGGCATTGAAGCGCGTATCGCTTCCCTGTGTGCCGAAGCCCGCGATGCCGTGAAACAGGGTGTGAACATTCTGATCATCACCGACCGCATGATGAGCCGTGACAACGTGGCTATTCCTGCATTGTTGGCCGTGTCTGCCATTCACCAGCACTTGGTGAAAGTGGGCTTGCGCACCTCCACCGGCCTGGTGGTTGAAACTGGGTCTGCCCGTGAAACCCACCACTTTGCCTTGTTGGCTGGTTACGGTGCGGAAGCGGTGCACCCTTACCTGGCCATGGAAACCATTGCCGAAATGAGCAAAGGCTTGCCTGGCGACCTGAGCCCGGAAAAAGCCGTGTACAACTACATCAAGGCGGTGGGCAAGGGCTTGATGAAAGTGATGTCCAAGATGGGCATTTCCACCTACATGAGCTACACCGGCGCGCAAATTTTCGAAGCCGTTGGTTTGAACCAGGCCTTTGTAGATGCCTACTTTGCAGGCACCCCCACCAAGGTGGAAGGCATTGGCGTGTTCGAAGTGGCCGAGGAAGCCATTCGCGTACACCAAGCCGCATTCAGCCCAGACCCCGTGTTGGCTGGTGCCCTGGATGCGGGTGGTGAATACGCCTGGCGTACCCGTGGTGAAGAACACATGTGGACCCCCGATGCAATTGCGAAATTGCAGCACGCCACCCGTTCTGGCGCTTACAACACTTACAAGGAATACGCGCAGATCATCAACGATCAAAGCAAGCGCCACATGACTTTGCGTGGATTGTTCGAGTTCAAGATCGATCCTTCCAAAGCCATTCCAATTGAAGAAGTGGAAGCCGCTGAAGAAATCGTGAAGCGATTTGCAACCGGTGCCATGTCACTGGGTTCCATCTCGACTGAGGCGCATTCAACACTGGCCGTTGCCATGAACCGCATTGGCGGCAAGAGCAACACCGGTGAAGGTGGCGAAGATGAAAAGCGTTACAGCGCTGAGCTGCGTGCCGGTCTTGACAAGTTTGGCCCAGGCACCGGTCCTATTGGTGAAGGCGCCACGCTCAAGAGTGAACTGGGCGATGTGGTGGTTGCAGACTTCCCCTTGAAGAAAGGCGATTCACTGCGCTCACGCATCAAGCAGGTTGCTTCAGGCCGTTTCGGTGTAACCGCCGAGTACCTGACTTCCGCTGATCAAATCCAGATCAAAATGGCGCAAGGTGCCAAGCCAGGCGAGGGCGGTCAGTTGCCCGGTGGCAAGGTATCGGATTACATCGGTAAGCTGCGCTATTCCGTGCCTGGCGTGGGCCTGATTTCCCCGCCCCCGCACCACGACATTTACTCCATTGAAGATCTGGCCCAACTTATTCACGATTTGAAAAACGTGAACAGTCAGGCTTCCATTTCAGTGAAGCTGGTGTCTGAAGTGGGCGTGGGCACGATTGCAGCAGGTGTGTCCAAGGCCAAGGCCGATCACCTGGTGATTGCCGGTCAAGACGGCGGTACAGGTGCATCGCCTGTGTCTTCAATCAAGCATGCCGGTACCAACTGGGAACTGGGCTTGGCTGAAACACAGCAAACTTTGGTACTGAACGGCTTGCGTGGTCGCATTCGCGTGCAGGTCGACGGTCAAATGAAAACCGGCCGCGACGTGGTCATCGGTGCCATGTTGGGTGCCGACGAATTCGGCTTTGCGACCGCACCGCTGGTGGTTGAGGGCTGCATCATGATGCGCAAGTGCCACCTCAACACCTGCCCCGTGGGTGTTGCCACACAGAACCCCGAACTTCGCAAGAAGTTCACCGGCAAGCCAGAACATGTGGTGAACTACTTCTTCTTCGTGGCCAACGAAGTGCGCGAAATCATGGCGCAGTTGGGTATTCGCAAGTTTGATGACCTGATTGGTCGCGCAAATTTGCTGGACATGAAAAAAGGCATCACCCACTGGAAGGCCAAGGGTCTGGACTTCAGCCGTTTGCTGTGGGTACCTGAAGGCACCACAGAGCCTTTGTTGCACACCGGCAGCCAGGACCACGGTTTGGACAAGGCACTGGATCAGAAATTGATTCAACTGGCCAAGCCAGCTTTGGAGAAGGGCGAGCGCGTTTCTTTCATTACACCGATCAAGAACGTGAACCGCACTGCGGGTGCCATGTTGTCCGGCGAAGTGGCCAAGAAGTACGGTCACGCTGGTTTGCCAGACGACACTATTCACATTCAGTTCACAGGCACAGCCGGCCAATCATTCGGCGCATTCCTGGCGCACGGTGTAACAGCCGACCTGGTGGGAGAGGGCAACGACTATGTGGGCAAGGGCTTGAGTGGCGGTCGAATCATTGTTCGCCCCACCAACGACTTCCGCGGTTTGTCAGAAGAAAACATGATTGTTGGCAACACAGTGTTGTACGGCGCAATTGCTGGTGAAGCATTCCTGAGCGGTGTGGCGGGCGAGCGTTTTGCCGTGCGCAACTCGGGTGCAGCCGCTGTAATTGAAGGCACTGGCGACCACGGTTGCGAATACATGACTGGCGGTACTGTGGTTGTGCTGGGTGAAACCGGCCGCAACTTTGCCGCGGGCATGAGCGGTGGCATGGCTTATGTGTACGACATCGACGGCCTGTTTGCCAAGCGTTGCAACATGGCGCAGGTTGAGCTGGAAGAAGTGGTGCCCGCAACCGAACAGGAAGCATTGGGCAATCGCGAAATTTGGCACAGCCCCGCACGTGGTGCAGACCGTCAGCCTGATGAGGTGATTCTGAAAGGCCTGATCGAACGCCATGCCCGTTACACCGGCAGCGAACGCGCCAAGGAAATTCTGGAAAACTGGGGCACCGAGCGCAAAAAGTTCGTGAAAGTATTCCCGACAGAATACCGCCGCGCCTTGAAAGAACTGTACGTGGCAGCGCAGGAAAAACCTGTCGTGGCTGCTTGAGAACCAACCTGTTAGTGAGGATTTGAAAAATGGGAAAGGTCACAGGATTTATGGAGTTTGAGCGTTTGAAGGAAGCCAGCGAGGCTCCCGAAAAACGCGTCAAGCACTACAAAGAATTTGTTATTACGCTGAACGACGACGAAGCCAAAATTCAGGGTGCACGTTGCATGGACTGCGGTATTCCGTTTTGTAACAACGGTTGCCCGGTCAACAACATCATCCCCGACTTTAATGATCTGGTTTACAAGCAAGACTGGAAGGCGGCTTTGCACACCCTGCACAGCACCAACAACTTTCCGGAATTTACGGGCCGCATTTGCCCGGCTCCATGTGAAGCGGCTTGCACACTGGGTATTCACGAAGAACCCGTAGGCATCAAGAGTATTGAGCACGCAATCATCGACAAAGGCTGGGAAAACAACTGGGTAGTGCCCCAGGTGCCCGCCCAGAAAACCGGCAAGAAAGTGGCTGTGGTGGGTTCAGGCCCCGCAGGCATGGCCGCTGCACAGCAGCTGGCGCGTGTGGGTCACGATGTTACTGTGTTTGAAAAGAACGACCGCATTGGTGGTTTGCTGCGCTATGGCATCCCCGACTTCAAGATGGAGAAGTTCCACATTGATCGTCGCGTCGAGCAAATGCAGGCCGAAGGTGTCACCTTCAAAACCGGCGTGTTCGTGGGCGAAAAATTGGCCGAGGGTGGCATCACCAACCTGGCCAAGGAAACCGTTACACCGAAAGAATTGATGGCACAGTTTGACGCCGTTATTTTGACAGGTGGTTCAGAAGTACCGCGCGACTTGCCAATTCCTGGCCGCCAATTGAAAGGCGTTCACTTTGCAATGGAATTCTTGCCACTGCAAAACCGTGTGAATGCCGGCGACAAGTTGAAAGACCAAATCATGGCCACGAAGAAAAGCGTGCTCGTGATTGGTGGTGGTGACACCGGCTCCGATTGCGTGGGTACATCCAACCGCCACGGTGCCAAGCAGGTGACGCAAATTGAATTGATGCCCCAGCCGCCCGAAGAAGAAAACAAGCCTTTGGTTTGGCCCTACTGGCCCATGAAAATGCGCACTTCTTCTTCACACGAAGAAGGCGTGGCACGTGACTGGGCAGTGACCACCAAAGAATTCATTGACGATGGCAAAGGCAATGTCAAAGCGGCCAAGTGCGCCAAAGTTGAATGGGTAAAAGACGAAGCCACCGGCCAAATGAAGATGCAGGAAATTGCAGGTTCAGAGTTTATGGTTGATGCTGACCTGGTGTTGTTTGCCATGGGCTTTACCAACCCTGCGAAAAGTATTCTTGACGCCTTCGGTGTTGACAAAGACAACCGCGGAAACGCCAAAGCCACCACCGATGGTGAAGGCTGCTACCGCACCAATGTAGACAAGGTATTTGCTGCGGGCGACATGCGCCGTGGTCAGTCTTTGGTGGTGTGGGCGATTCGTGAAGGTCGCCAGGCAGCGCGTGAGGTGGACGAGTTCTTGATGGGCGCTACAGTGTTGCCGCGTTAATTTGCTGCAGGTTGTGTGCCAATGAAAAGCCGCTGGTTTCGATCAGCGGCTTTTTTGTTGACGGTGCTCGGTTGTCGAACTGTTGCCGTGTTGAATCTCGTTTATGGCATTTGTGAAGTTCGCTTTGCCGTCTCTCCGCCTTCAAGAAAGCCTGCCCGTTTGTTGCATTCCCGGTCCGTTCGGCAAGGCCGAAAGCGCAGCCCGCCCGCTTTTTAGCGGGTGCGCTTAGGTCAGGGAATTCAACAAAGAGGGAGTATTCAGGCTTTCTGGCGGAGGAGGGCATGCGACTTTGCAGATGCCGATACGAAACTCATTCATGCGGCTTCGCAATCTCGCCCATGCCCTGAAACTCAACTCGAGGAAATCTGCGCTGGCAGTTCCATCGTGCTTCCTGTGCTCGGGCACATGGTGACGTGCGGGAATGGAATCTCGATACCCACATTGTCAAACGCCGCTTTAATGCGCTTGTTGTACTCACGGCGCACGCCCCATTGCTCGCCGGGAAGCGTTTTAAAACGCACGCGAATAATCACGGCTGAATCGGCAAGTTCTTGCACACCAAAGGTCGACATGGGTTCGGTAATTTTCGGTCCCCACTCTTTGTCTTCCGCCAATTCAGTGCCCACTTTTTGCATCACCTGAATGGCTACGTCGACTTCCTCTTTGTAGGCGATGCCCACATCAACAACTGCATAGGCAAAGTCCATGGTGGAGTTGGTCACCGAATCAATCTGACCATTTGGAACAAAATGCACATTGCCGTGTGCGTCACGCAAACGCACATACCGCAGGGTTACATTTTCGACCGTGCCGCTTTTGCCACCCACTTCAATGAAGTCGCCTGCGCGAATCTGGTTTTCGATCAGCAGCACAATACCGGTGAAGTAATCTTTCACCAAACTTTGTGCACCAAAACCAACGGCCAAACCCACCACACCGGCAGCGGCCAGCACAGGGGCAATGGATATACCAATGGTGCCCAAGGCAATCAAAGCGCCGAGCAGCAAAATGACCACATTGGCCACGTATTTCAGCACGCGCATCAGGGTTTCGATTCGTTTTTGATCATCCAGCGTTTTGCTGCGTGCCTGCATGCGCGTACCCACGCGATCGATTGCTGCTTTTACCAAGCGCAACACAATCAGGGCAACTACGATGACCAGAAAAAATTTTGCGGCTTGCAAACCAAGGTCCAGCAGCTTGGCTGGTTCGATGTATTTGAATAGGGTTTCGAGTTGTTCGTTCATGGTGCTCCCACTGCTAAAAAGAGCCACCTATTGTACATGACTGAAAAAATGACCCGGTTTCAGGCCGGAACTCTCGCGATGGTTTGCCCGTCGACCCACAAGTCTTGAACAAACAGCCGCCAGCCATTAGCGCTGCCTTGGCTGAAATTTTGAATACGCCTGATGCAGGCAAATTACTGTTGGATTTGAATGAACTGTTTGGCAGTGCCAGCGAGTATGCAATCGGAGGAAGTGTCGCCCTGGCGCTTCATCATCGTTCGATTACAGACTCAACCGCACGTAGACCCAATGATCTGGATGTGGTGGTGAGCCCCTCTGCCATGGATCGTCTGTCCGATCTTGATCACCAGGGCTTGAGTCAACTCGGGTTTAAATCCGAGCCTGGCAACACCGAAAGCCTGAGCTGGGCAGGGGCATGAATCACTGGTAGTGGATGTAGTGCCCGCCAAGAACAGCGTAGCTGGTCGGGGTTTTGAACACCGGCAGATGCACGGAGGAGTCAATGTCATTCCGCTTCAAGCGCTGGTCGACAACTTAACCTACAGGGTACAAAGCGAACCGCTCAACGACCAGGCCCGAGGTGATCTCGCCCGTGGAATTGATTTGTTGAATGCAAACAAAGCGCGCGTTTAACTACAAGCCGTTGGCGCGTTGTGCTTTGTCAGACTCGTCGTTGTAAAAGCGGGCCAAAAATTTTCCGGTGTGGCTGTTTGCATTTTTTGCAATGTCCATAGGTGTGCCTTCAGCTATCAGCATGCCACCGTTGTCGCCACCTTCTGGGCCCATGTCCAGCACCCAGTCTGCGCATTTAATCACGTCAAGGTTGTGCTCAATCACCAGCACGGTATTGCCTTGTTCAACCAGCGGGTTCAATACTTTCAGCAACATGGCAATGTCATGAAAGTGCAGGCCAGTGGTGGGCTCATCCAGTATGTACAAGGTTTTGCCGGTGTCGCGTTTTGAAAGCTCAAGCGACAACTTCACACGCTGTGCTTCGCCGCCCGACAGCGTGGTGGCCGATTGCCCAAGGCGAATATAACCAAGGCCCACATCAATCAGGGTTTGTAGTTTGCGCGCAATATTGGGTACAGCCGCGAACACTTCCAACGCCTGTTCAACGGTTAATTCCAGTACCTCGGCAATGCTTTTTCCCCGGTACAAAATTTCAAGTGTTTCACGGTTGTAACGCTTGCCATGGCACACGTCGCAAGGCACATACAAGTCGGGCAAAAAGTGCATTTCCACTTTCACCACACCATCGCCCTGGCAGGCCTCGCAACGCCCACCTTTCACGTTGAATGAAAAGCGGCCCACATCGTAACCGCGCTCACGCGAGGCGGGCACGCCTGCGAACAATTCACGAATAGGCGTGAACAAACCCGTGTAGGTTGCCGGGTTGCTTCGGGGGGTGCGGCCAATCGGGCTTTGGTCGACTGCAATGACTTTGTCGAAATGTTCAAGCCCGCTGATGTGGCTGTGTGGTGCGCCTTCCTTGTGCGCACGGTTCAACTGGTGCGCAGCTTCGGCCAGCAAAGTGTCGTTGATCAGGGTTGATTTGCCTGAACCTGAAACACCCGTAACGCATACAAACAAGCCCACGGGAACGCTGGCGGTAACGTCTTTCAAATTGTTGCCAGTGGCATTGTGAATGGTCAGCATGCGCGCCGGGTCGGGCAAGCGCAGTGGGCTTAGGCGTTCAATTTTTCGCTTGCCATTCAGGTACTGGCCAGTCAGCGATTCCGGGCTGGCCAGAATTTCCGCAGGTGTGCCTTGTGCAACCACCTGGCCACCGTGTTCGCCGGCGCCAGGACCCATGTCCACCACATAATCGGCACAGCGAATGGCGTCTTCATCGTGTTCAACCACCAGCACAGTGTTGCCCAAATTTTTAAGGCGCAACAGGGTTTGTATCAGGCGATCGTTGTCGCGCTGGTGCAAACCAATCGAGGGCTCGTCCAGCACATACATCACGCCGGTAAGCCCGGAACCAATTTGGCTGGCCAACCGTATGCGCTGGCTTTCGCCGCCGCTTAGCGTATCGGCACTTCTGTTCAGCGTTAAATAGTTCAAGCCCACATCGTTCAAAAATTGCAAACGCGCCTTGATCTCCACCACAATTTTTTCCGCAATCTGACCCTTCGCGCCGTGCATTTGCATGGACTCGAAATAAGTCAGCGCCTTGTGAATGGGCAGCTCAGTGACTTGGTGCAAGGCCTTGCGGTGTTCGTGTTCGCCAATGAACACATGACGAGCGCCGGTTTTCAGGCGCGAGCCTTGGCAGGCTTGGCAACTTCGCACCGCCATCAACTTGCCCAGTTCATCGCGTACCGCTGAAGAGTCGGTGTCGCGGTGGCGGCGCGTGAGGTTGGGCAAAATGCCTTCAAAGGCATGGGTTTTGGCCACCGGTTTGCTGCGTTCACTCAAATAGGTGAACGTAATTTGCTCGCTGCCAGAACCATAGAGCACCACCTGCTGTACATCTTCCGGCAACTCATTCCAAGGCGATTCCGGGTCGAAGCCATAATGCGCAGCCAGGCTTTGAATCATTTGGTAGTACAAGGCATTGCGGCGATCCCAGCCGCTGATTGCGCCCGCAGCCAGCGAAATATCGGGATGGGCCACCACGCGCAAAGGGTCGAAAAAGTTTTCATGGCCCAAGCCATCGCACACCGGGCAGGCGCCCGCCGGGTTGTTAAACGAGAACAAGCGGGGCTCAAGCTCGGTCAGGCTGTAGTCGCACACCGGGCAGGCAAATTTGCTGGAAAACACGGTTTCAGTGTTCGTGTCCAGATTCACGGCAATGGCTTTGCCATCGCTTAGCCGCAGTGCAGTCTCGAAACTTTCCGCCAGGCGCTGGCGGGCATCCACGCGCACTTTCAGGCGATCAACCACCACGTCCAGGTTGTGCTTGTGGTGTTTGTCCAGCGGCGGGAGTTTGTCCAGTTCCAGAATTTCGGGCGCGTCTTGTGGGCCCTTTTTCAGGCGAATGCGCACGAAGCCCTGCGCGCGCAGGTCGTTGAGCAAATCCACATGTTCGCCTTTTCGCTGGTTCAACACCGGCGCAAGAATCATGATGCGCGCTTCCTCGGGCCAGCTCAGTACGGTGTCCACCATCTCTGAAACTGTCTGCACACTCAGTTCAAGGTCATGTTCAGGGCAACGGGGTGTGCCGGCACGTGCAAACAACAAGCGCAGGTAGTCGTGAATTTCAGTCACCGTGCCCACGGTAGAGCGTGGATTGTGGCTGGTGGCTTTTTGTTCAATGGAAATGGCGGGGGACAGGCCCTCGATCAAATCCACATCGGGTTTCTCCATCAATTGCAAGAACTGGCGGGCGTAGGCCGACAAACTTTCCACATAACGGCGTTGCCCTTCGGCATACAAGGTGTCGAAGGCCAGGCTGGATTTGCCCGAACCAGACAGCCCGGTCAGCACCACAAGCGAGTCGCGGGGCAGGTCGAGCGAAATGTTTTTCAGGTTGTGGGTTCTAGCGCCACGAATGCGTATGGAGTTCATGCGGTACAACAAATGGAATCAGCGGCCAACCTGATACTATAGACGGTTTCCCGGAACAAGACATCTGCAAGGGTTGTTCAAGCCCTTGAATTTCAATCACACATGAGCCGCAAGACCGTGAGCCATACTGCAGCCGCCGATGCTTTCAAAATGCTGCCCGCCGAGCGTAAAGCGGCTGGGTGGCTGGCCAGCATTTACGCGCTGCGCATGTTTGGCATGTTCATGATTTTGCCCGTGTTTTCCTTGCACGCTGCAGGCATGCCCGGTGGGGACAATTTAAGCCTGGTGGGCCTGGCCATGGGTATTTATGGCCTTGCGCAGGCTTGTATGCAAATTCCCTTGGGTTGGGCCTCAGACAAATTGGGCAGAAAGCCCATTATTATCGGTGGCCTGTTGCTGTTTGCTGCGGGTTGCTGGTTGGGCTACGTGGCCGAAACAGTAGAGCAGCTGGTGTGGGCGCGCGCCTTGCAGGGCGCTGGCGCCATTTCAGCAGCCCTGTCGGCCTTGCTGGCCGATGTAACCCGCGATGAAGTGCGCTCCAAAGGCATGGCCATGATTGGTGCCTCCATTGGCGTTACTTTTGCTTTGTCGCTCGTATTTTCGCCGGTGTTGTACAAGTTTTTTGGCTTAAGCGGGCTGTTTGCCATGACCGGTGTGCTGAGTATTCTGGGCATTGGTGTGGTGATTTGGCTGTTGCCCACCCCCAATTTGGCCGATCAGGAAGCCAAGCTCAAGGGCAGTTTTGCCGATGGCTGGGCCGTACTGACCCAGCCAGATTTGCTGCGCCTGAACCTGGGTATTTTTACCCTGCATTTAACGCAAATGTCCCTTTTTGTGGTGGTGCCCAGCCTGCTGCTCAGCGGTCTGGAACTGCCACTGGCTGAACACTGGAAGGTGTATTTGCCGGTGGTGTTGGGTTCGTTCGTGCTCATGGTCCCACTGATGGTGTGGGCCGAGAAAAAAGCCAAAACCAAGCAGGTGAAAATGGGTTCAATCGGCCTGATGGGTGGGGTACTTTTGGGCTTCGTGTTGTTTTCAAATCAAGGCTGGGCGCTGGTTGTGCTGTTACTTGCCTACTTTGTGTGCTTTAATTTGCTTGAGGCTACCCTTCCCTCGTGGGTGTCACGAGTGGCACCCCTCAGTCACCGGGGTTTGGCTTTGGGTGTATATAATACTTCTCAGGCATTGGGGCTTTTTGCAGGTGGCGCTTTGGGCGGGCTTGCGTTTCGCCACCTGGGCGCTCAGGGTGTGTTTGAGGGTGTGTTGTTGCTGGTGGTTGTGTGGTTTTTGTTGGCCATGGGCATCAAGGCTTTGCCACCACGCGCCGCAAGCGCCGCATCCGTCAGCGACCCAGCAGGCAGTTCGGTGGTCAGCTAGTTAGCCCCACTTCAATTCATTTCAAGACTCATTTCGAGAACTCAAGGAGCATTTCATTCCATGGCCTCAGTAAACAAAGTAATTCTGGTTGGTAATTTGGGCAAAGACCCCGACGTGCGCTACCTGCCTGATGGCGGTGCTGTGGTGAACCTGGCCTTGGCCACGTCGAGCAACTGGAAAGACAAAAACACGGGTGAAAAGCGCGAAGAAACTGAATGGCACCGTGTTGTAATTTATGGCCGCTTGGCGGAAATTGCCGGCGAGTACTGCAAGAAGGGTCGTTCGGTTTATATCGAGGGTCGTTTGAAAACGCGCAAGTGGCAAGACCAGTCGGGCGTGGACAAGTACACCACGGAAATTATTGCAGATCAAATGCAATTGCTGGGTGGTCGTGAAAGTGGCGGCGGTGGTTCATCCATGGGCGGCGGTGATGATTTTGACCAGTCACCCGCGC
>CESG01020727.1_pt1 | contig 24069 bp, 32 predicted proteins | sample 531121 | NCBI WGS metagenome assembly CESG01 (sample SAMEA2621287, study PRJEB7988) | marine metagenome | biome: marine biome (ENVO:00000447); feature: mesopelagic zone (ENVO:00000213); material: "saline water (ENVO:00002010), including plankton (ENVO:xxxxxxxx)" | depth 800 m
GGCGCGTGGTGGCCGGGCACATGGATCGGGCTAGGAATATTGTTCTACGGAATCATCTATACGCTGGTGCATGATGGCCTGGTGCACCAGCGTTACTTCCAGTGGGTTCCAAAGCGTGGCTATGCGAAGCGCTTGGTGCAGGCGCACAAGCTGCACCACGCGACTGTGGGTAAGGAAGGCGGGGTAAGTTTTGGATTTGTCCTGGCTCGCGATCCTGCAAGGCTCAAGGCGGAACTCCGGCGCCAGCGTGAAGCCGGTATCGCGATCATACGCGAAAGCGCCGGAGCCTGAGGCCCCGGCGCAATTCATAAACCCTTGGCGAATGGGTTACTTGGCGTAGTTCACGTAAAGGCCATGGATCAGCCCCGGGAAATAGCCCAGCAAGGTTAGAACAAGGTTCAACAGCGCTTTACCGCCCAGTCCATGCTTTGCAGCGACACCCAGGGGGGGAAGCAGGATCGTGGCGATGAGAATGAGAATTGCCATGGAAAAAATGTCCTTTTGATGCCCTTCCGTCGTTCGCATTACCAACCGATCGGCGACGGGGCAGTTCCAGAGGTCATTCGTTCCGGGTGGCTATCCAACTGCCGCAGACGACAAGAATTCCAATGGAAATCCAGTACCAGGGATGGCCAAGGGTGTGCCAGGTGAACACTGCGCCCGCTGCCATGGCGCCAATGGCCATCGTCTTGGATGATCGGCTGATGGCACGGCGGTCGCGCCAGTCTTTCACCTGCGGTCCCCAATGGGGGTGATCGAGGATTTTCTGTTCGAGTTCCGGGCTCGATCGCGCAAAGAAATAGACCGCCAGCAGCAGGAAAGGGACTGTCGGCATGATCGGTAGCACCGCCCCTATGGCACCGAGACCGACTGCGAAAATACCCAGACCCTTGAAGATCGGCCGTCTCACGTCAGATCACCCCGCTGCAATCCGTGCGGCATGTTCCTGCACCAAGGCAATCATGTTCGGCACACCCTGCGTGCGATTGCTAGACAACTGGTTTTTCAGATCGAAAGGGGCGAGTGCAGCATCGATGTCCATTTCCGCGACTTCGGTTGCAGGCTTGTCCTGTACGGCCGCTATGACCAGAGCGACGATGCCCTTGGTGATCGCTGCATTACTATCGGCCAGAAAATGAAGCTTTCCTTCATCACCGGTTGGATAGACCCATACTTGGGCACTGCAGCCGCGCACCAGCGTGGCATCTGTCTTGAGCGCTCCCGGCATTTCCTCAAGGTCGCGTCCCAGCTCGATCAAGAGCCGGTAGCGTTCGTCGCCTTCGAGAAACTCGTATTCTTCTGCAATATCGGAAATCGTGCGCATGGCGCGCCTTTAGCGGGCTGGGCGGCAGCCGTCCATGTGCCTCAACCTGACAAACCGCCGGGCCGGGTAAACGCATAGTAGATAACGTAAAACCAGCCAAAGAAGCCTTGGATGGCGGCCCACACGATGGACTTGTGCACGCTCCAACTGATGGCCACCGCAATTGCGCTGCCGAGACCGATACCGGCCCGTGCGGCGTCGGTCCTGACGACGCTCAAAGGTCCACTCCGCTGGCGATCGCCTCGAGCTTCTTGATGCGTTCCTTGAGGTCGGAAATCTCAATGCGCGCCGCGCCGAGCGATGATCCGGCCTTTTCATCATCAGGCGCGTAATGTCGTTCAAGCTCCTGGCGTTTGAGAGCCAGCCAGCCCTGCCAGGCCCGGAGCAGAACGCTAGCGACGATGGTCAATCCGACCAGCGAGGCTCCTGCGATTATCATAGTCGGTTCGAACACCACCTCATGTCCTCCTTCAACTAGTCCCTATCGGTCTGCTTTTCGCGCAGAGCCTCGATTTCGGCAGAGATGCGCTTCGTTTCGCGCGCATCGAGCGAATTATTATCAGTCGCTATCCGCTCGAGCACCTTGATGCGCTCGCGCAGTTCATCCAGTTCGCGGCGCTCTTCGGTGCGATCAAACGTCTGATGCTGTCCGCGCTCCGACTGGTCGTCGCCCAGTCCTGAACCGTGGCGATGCTTTGATTTCACCATTTCGGCAAAGGCTATGAGCGCCACGATTATCACAACTGCAGTCCAGAAACTCATGATGCATTCTCACGCGAAGCTGTTCGGTCATCGATCTGGTGAAGGTCTCTCAGTTCCTCGATCTGCATCGTGAGCACATGATTGCCGTCAGTGGCGATGCGCTCGAGAACGCGAACCCGTTCTTCGAGTTTGCGGTAATCGGAATTGCCTTTGGCTGCTTCACCAGCTTTCGCCTCTGCGATCCGCGTTTCCAACTCAAGTCTCTGCAGCTTGTGCAACCGATCGCGCGTCCCGGCGATCGTTCCAAAGGTCAAAACGGTTAGGATGATGACCAGCACAAAGCCGAAGATGAGAAGCAGATCGGGATCCATCAGTTGGTTTCCCTGCCTTCACGCAGACGGTCGATTTCGTGCGTCAGATGATAGCCGCTGTCGGTCACGATCCGTTCGACATTGCCGAGGCGATCCTTAAGCGAACCGAGTTCGGCACGCAGTTCAGCGTTTTCCTGCGTCAGCAACTTGACCCGTTCGACGGCCTGGTCGTTCTTTGGATAGACTGCCTTACCCCAGCTGTTTTCGAGCGGGTAACCATTCTTGATCCGCATCCATGTCGTCATCAGCCACCCAGCTGTCATGATGCCGACGCCTGCGATGATCGTTGTTTCGGAAAGGAATTCCATTATGCCTTCTCCCCTGTCTTGATGCTCAGCGGCACTCCGCTGTCGGCCCCTTCGACGGTGCGCTGATCGCGCAGTGCCTCAATCTGGGTGGCGACATCGTAGCCCTTGTCGGTCACGATACGTTCGAGCACGCGCACCCGGTCTTCCAGGTCGTGGACCTTGCTGGCGTATTGCGCGGCCTTTTCTGCCGTGGCTTGCGCAGTGGTCTTGACGTTCATTTCGGCCAGCTTTTGCTGGTGCTTCGTCCAGATCGCGACGATCGGGATCATCAGGGCGATGATTGGGATGAAAACGCCGATGTTTTCCATTCTGCCTCTCCCCCTCTTTTCGCTCAGCGCAGCCGTTCGATTTCGGCGTTGAGGCGCGGATTGCTGCTGACATAGTAGGTTTCGACATCAGCAAGGCGGCGATCGACGTCCTTCATTCGCGCGCGGATTTCGCGGGCAGTGCGCTTCGGGTTCTGGCGAACACGTTGCCAGTAGGTCTGCTCTTCGCGGTCGACATAGAGATGTGACGGCTTCTTGTTCAGCAGCAGGCCGGCAATGAAGTAGAACGGGATAGTCGAACCACCGGACATGAAGGTCAGGCCGACCAGGCCGAGACGGACCCAGAAAACATTGACGCCGGTATAGTCGGCAATGCCGGAGCATACGCCCATCAACTTCGCGTTCTGCTTGTCGCGGTAAAGCGTGGTGCGGGGGCTGTTCATTTCAGGCTTCCTTTCTTCTCGGCCATCAACTGCTCGAGTTCGCGCAGCTGCTGGTTATCTTGTTCACTGTCATGAACGAGGCGGGCGGGGCGAAAGTCCGGATTGTCGCTCGCTACGAGGCGCTCGACCGTATCCATGCGGTCGTCCAGCCGCTTTGCGAGGCTGTAGAGTTCCTCGAGCAGGGCTTCGTCATCTGTCGTGATGGTCGCCGACGTCTTCCACTTCGTGATGTAGTGGAGGATGATCCACGGCAGGCCGATGAAAATGGCCACGATTGCAAAAATCTCTTCCACGGATCAGTCCTCCTTGCTCGCGCCGTTCTTGCCGAGCGCCTTTTTCATCTGTTCGAGTTCGTCGTCGATGGCGTCGGCACCTTCCAGGGCGGCGATTTCGTCGGCCAGGCTGGGCTTGTCCGACTTGTCGGCAATGCTCAGCGCATCGGCGCGGCCTTCGGCATAGTCGACGCGGCGTTCAAGCTGATCGAAGCGCGAAAGTGCATCGTCGACCCGTTCGTTCGTCATCAGACTGCGAAGCTTGACGCGGTTCTCCGCGCTTTCGAGGCGCGCGGCAATCGCCGTCTGGCGGCTCCGCGCTTCGCGAAGGCGGTTCTGAAGCTTCTGGATGTCCTGCTCGTAGGCGCGCAGCGCATCGTCGAGGACGGCGATCTCCTGTTTGAGCTGCTCGCTCATGTCGACCGCCTTCTTCTTTTCGACCAGGGCGGCGCGGGCAAGATCCTCCCGGTCCTTCGAGATGGCGAGTTGCGCCTTCTCGCTCCAGTCCGCCTGAAGTTTGTCGAGCTTGACCGTGTGGCGGTGCATCTCCTTCTGGTCCGCAATCGTGCGAGCGGCGCTCGCGCGGACTTCGACCAGCGTTTCCTCCATCTCGAGGATGATCATGCGGATCATCTTCTGGGGGTCGTCCGCCTTGTCCAGCATGTCGTTGAAGTTGGCGGCGATGATGTCGCGGGTGCGGCTGAAAATGCCCATTAAAGGTGCTCCATTGGCAAAAAAGTCCGATCCTCTCGACCGTCCGGCGTCACGGGTCGGTGTCGGTGACCGGCGCAGCCGTTCTACCTCTTCCTCGATCCGCGACAAGCGGGGGCGGGCCGAAGCGCCGTCGGCATCGCTGCCGCGGGGACTGTCGGGGGAGTGGCGCTCCGGCCCTAAGGGATCGTGGTCGGGAGGCAGGGTCATGCGATCTCGACCTGTTCGTAGGCGGCCACGGCGGGGGTGGGGGTGGTGACCGTGATATGCGAGCTCAGCACGACGAAGGTGGCCATGGCCGCGATGCTCGCGATGGCAGCTTGCCCGAGCTGGCTGCGGAAGAAGTTGATGTTGTACATGCGGGGTGCCTCCCTTGGGTCAAGTGACCGATTGCTGTTATCCCTTGTTCAGCAAAGGGCGTGCCAAACCCGAAAAACGGCCGATTTCCGAGCGTTGCAAGGCACTGCATAAGGGAGGCGATGGTTTTTGTTGCCAATCCTTGGGGTATTTTCCTATATATTGGCCCATGGAGCGGGAGAACCAGTTCATAGGCCAATCCGGAGCCTTCCTCGACGCAGTCGAGAGGGCCAGCCGCGCCGCGCCAATGCGCAGGCCCGTGCTCGTCATTGGCGAGCGGGGCACGGGCAAGGAACTGATCGCGGAACGTCTGCATCGCCTTTCTACCAGGTGGGACGAACCACTGGTCACCATGAACTGCGCCGCGCTGCCGGAAACGCTGATCGAGGCCGAGCTTTTCGGGCATGAGGCGGGGGCCTTCACCGGTGCTACCAGATCAAGGGCGGGCAGGTTCGAGGAAGCCGACAAGGGGACGCTTTTTCTCGACGAACTGGGCACTTTGTCGATGGGTGCGCAGGAGAGGCTGTTGAGAGCAGTCGAATATGGCGAGGTGACGCGCATCGGATCGAGTCGCCCGACGCGGGTCGATGTCCGTATTGTCGCGGCCACCAACGAGGACCTGCCCAGGAAAGCGGAGCGCGGCGATTTCCGCGCCGACTTGCTCGACCGGCTGAGTTTCGAAGTCATTACCCTTCCGCCCCTGCGCGTGCGCGAAGGGGATGTGCATGTCCTGACGGATTATTTCGGCCGCCGCATGGCTGCCGAACTGGGTTGGGAGGGCTGGCCGGGCTTCGCGCCCCATGTCGCCGAACAGATGGAAAAGCACGACTGGCCCGGCAATGTACGCGAACTGCGCAACGTCGTGGAACGCGCCATCTATCGCTGGGACGACTGGAGCGAGCCGATCGGGCACGTGGTTTTCGATCCTTTCGACAGCCCTTGGAAGCCTGTATCGCCGGAACCGCGGGCCGAGAAAGCGGCTGCGAAAGTCAATGCGCCCGCCGACCGCCCGCCTGATTTCGATCATGTGAACGATCTGCGTTCGGCCGTGGATGCGCATGAGCGCGCCATAGTGGAGCATGCGCTGGGCAAGCATCGCTGGAACCAGCGGCAGACAGCCAAGGCGCTGGGGCTGAGTTACGATCAGTTGCGCCATTGCATAAAGAAGCACGCGCTGGCGGACGATAGCTGATCGCCGCTTGCTTTTCGCAAGACTCACGCCTATCTGGCTGCGCATCCCGACATTGTCGCGACACTGGAGGGGCTGGCGCCGCAAGGGGCCGGCACGAAACCCCATTGTCGCCTGGCATGTGCAAATGGAGAATGAATGGCCGACCTGGTACGCTTGACCGAAGTAATCGAACCCGAGGCAAAGGCGCTCGGATTTGATCTCGTGCGCGTCAAGATGATGCTGTCCGAAGCCGGCGACGGCGGCGAGGCGCTGCAGATCATGGCCGAAGACCCGGCGACGGGCCAGCTCGTGATCGATCAGTGTGCGGCCCTGTCGCGCCGCGTGTCCGAACGGCTGGACGCGCTGGAAGAAGAAGGCGAAGTGCTGATTGCGGGCGCCTATCATCTCGAAGTGTCGAGCCCGGGCATCGACCGCCCGCTCACCCGAGCGAAGGATTTCGCCGATTGGGCAGGGCACGAAGCCAAGATTTCCATGGCGAAGGGATATGACGGCCAGCGCAATCTGCGCGGTTCGCTCAAGGGCATCGATGGCGACCTGGTCACGATCGATGATCGCAAGGCAGGGGAAGTTTCCATTCCCTGCGACCAGATTCATTCGGCACAGCTTGTCTTGACCGACGAACTTGTTGCCGCCACCCAGCCGCTCGACACGAGCGGTGCCGACGAAATTGTCGAAACCGAAGAAGAAAAGGCAGACGACTGATGGCCAGCGCCATTTCCGCCAACAAGGCTGAACTCCTCGCGATCGCAAACTCGGTCGCTTCGGAAAAGATGATCGACAAGGCGATCGTCATCGAAGCGATGGAAGAAGCGATCCAGAAATCTGCCCGTAACCGCTACGGCGCCGAAAACGATATCCGTGCCAAGCTCGATCCGCTGACCGGCGATCTGCGCCTGTGGCGTGTTGTCGAAGTGGTCGAGGAAGTCGAAGACTACTTCAAGCAGGTCGATTTGAAGGCTGCGCAGAAGCTGCAGGACGACGCCAAGATCGGCGACTTCATCGTCGATCCGCTTCCCCCGGTCGATCTCGGCCGGATCGACGCGCAGAGTGCCAAGCAGGTGATCTTCCAGAAGGTCCGCGACGCCGAGCGCGAGCGCCAGTTCGACGAATTCAAGGATCGCGCAGGCGAAGTGATCACCGGTGTGATCAAATCGGTCGAATTCGGCCATGTGATCGTGAACCTGGGACGCGCCGAAGGCGTGATCCGCCGCGACCAGCAGATCCCCCGCGAAGCCGCCCGTGTCGGCGAACGCGTGCGCGCGCTGATCACCAAGGTGGAACGCAACAACCGCGGTCCGCAGATCTTCCTGTCCCGCGCGCACCCCGATTTCATGAAGAAGCTGTTCGCGCAGGAAGTGCCCGAAATCTATGACGGCATCATCGAGATCAAGGCAGCCGCCCGCGATCCGGGCAGCCGGGCCAAGATCGGCGTGATCAGCCACGACAGCAGCATCGATCCGGTCGGTGCCTGCGTCGGTATGAAAGGTAGCCGCGTGCAAGCCGTCGTGCAGGAACTGCAGGGCGAAAAGATCGACATCATTCCCTGGTCGGAAGATGGCGCGACCTTCATCGTCAATGCGCTGCAGCCCGCCACCGTCAGCCGCGTCGTTCTCGACGAGGAAGATGGCCGCATCGAAGTCGTCGTGCCCGACGACCAGCTTTCGCTGGCCATCGGTCGCCGCGGCCAGAACGTGCGCCTCGCCAGCCAGCTGACGAGCAACCAGATCGACATCATGACCGAGGAAGAAGCCTCGGAAAAGCGGAGCAAGGAATTTGCCGAGCGTTCGAAGATGTTCGAAGAGGAACTCGACGTCGACGAAACGCTGTCGCAGCTGCTTGTTGCCGAAGGCTTCGCCGAACTCGAAGAAGTCGCCTATGTCGAGCTGGAAGAACTGGCGGGCATCGAAGGTTTCGACGAGGATCTGGCCGAAGAGCTCCAGAGCCGCGCACAGGAAGCCATCGATCGCCAGGAAGCAGCGCACCGCGAGGCGCGCCGCGAGCTGGGCGTGGAAGACGCGCTGGCCGAACTGCCGCACCTGACCGAGGCCATGCTGGTCACGCTGGGCAAGGCAGGGCTCAAGACGCTGGACGACGTGGCCGATCTTGCCACCGACGAACTCATCCAGAAGAAGCGCGAAGCCCCGCGTCGCCGCAACAATGCCGACGGTCCGCCGATGCGGCGTCCCTCGGTCCGCGAGCAGGACAAGGGCGGCGTGCTGGGCGAATATGGCCTGACCGAAGAGCAGGGCAACGAGATCATCATGGCTGCCCGCGCCCATTGGTTCGAAGACGAAGAGGAAGCTCCGGCACCTGCCGAGACGACCGACAAGCAGGAGGCCGCCGATGCGGACTCCACCCAATGAGAGCCTGAGTTCCGACATCGTCGAAGCGCCCAAGGCACGGAAAGCTTCCGAGCCCGAAAGGCGCTGCGTCATTTCAGGGCAGACCGGCCCGCGCGAGGAACTCGTTCGGCTGGCTGTTTCGCCGTCCGGCCTTGTCCTGCCCGATGCGCAGGAAAAGGCGCCGGGTCGCGGGGCCTGGGTCGGTGAAAACCGCGCCGGTCTGGAAGCGGCGCTGGCCAATGGCAAACTGAAGAGCCGGCTGTCGCGCGCCTTCAAGACGGGTGACCTGGAAATTCCCGAGACGCTGCCCCAGATGGTGCAGGATGCGCTGACGCGCGTGTTGCTGGACCGACTGGGGCTCGAAATGCGCGTCGGAGGTCTTATCTTAGGTACGCAGCGCATTGCCGAGGCGGCGCGCGGCGGGGCCGTGGTCCTGTTGCTGCACGCCAGCGATGCAAGCGAAGATGGGCGCAAGAAGCTGGATCAGGCCTGGCGGGTCGGACGGGAGGCGGAAGGGTCCGGAGAACGGGGCCTCGAACTGCCTCTGGACCGGAACGCTTTGTCTGTGGCATTGGGCCGCGACAATGTCGTCCATTTGGCGCTGGCCGAGGATGCATCGGCTACCAGGGTCATCAAGCCTCTGACGCGCCTCATGCATTATCTGGGACAGGAATTCCCTGCCGGTATGGCGCCGCGTTAGCGAGCGCCAGCGACGAATTGAACGATTGATACGAAGAGAAACGAGCAAGAATGAGCGACGACGACAAGAAACCAGCCCGCAAACCGCTTACCCTGAAGGGCGCGCAACCGGGTGAGGTCAAGCAGACCTTCAGCCACGGCCGCACCAACAAGGTGGCGGTCGAGGTGAAGCGCCGCCGCAAGCTTGTTAAGCCCGGCGAGACGCCGCCCGCGCCGCCACCTCCGCCGCCGGCGCCCGAGCCCGCGCCGGCTCCTGCGCCGACCCCGACGGCTGCAAAGCCCGAGGTCAAGAAGAAGCCTGCCCCGTCGAACGAGACGCCGCAGGAACGCGTCGCCCGGCTTCAGCGCGAAGCCGAGGAAGACCGGCTGCGCCAGGCCGAAGAAGCGCGCAAGCGCGAGGAAGAGCAGGCCCGGCAGGCAGTAGAAGACGAGAAGAAGCGGGCGGAAGAAAACCGCAAGGCCGAGGAAGAAGCGGCCAAGAAGGCCGCCGAAGAGCCCAAGAAGGTCGAACAGGCAGAGAAGGCCGAGAAGGAGCCCGAAGCACCGGCACCGGCCGCCGAAGAGGCACCGGCAGAGGAAGCGTCGTCTGCAACGCCTGCGCCGGCCCCGCGCCGGTTCACACCGGTCGCGCGACCCGAAATCAAGAAGCCCGAGCGCAAGAAGAAGGAAGAGAAGCCCGCCCGCGGTGCGCAGGCCGAAGCGCCGGACAAGCGCCGTTCGGGCAAGCTGACCGTCAAGAAGGCTCTCAACGAGGACGAAGGCCGCCGTGCGCGCAGCCTCGCCGCACTGAAGCGTGCCCGCGAAAAGGAACGCCGGATGCAGGGCGGTGGCTCGAGCAAGCCGCGCGAAAAGCAGGTACGCGACGTTATCGTCCCGGAGGCGATCACCGTCGGCGAACTGGCCAAGCGTATGGGTGAGAAGGGGGCCGATCTCGTCAAGGAACTCTTCAACCTCGACATGATGGTTACCGTCAACCAGACGATCGACCAGGATACGGCGGAACTGCTCGTTGAACAGTTCGGTCATACCATCCAGAAGGTGTCCGAAGCGGACGTCGACATTGCGGCCGACGAAGATGTCGATCCGGAAGAAACGCTCAAGGCGCGCCCTCCGGTCGTCACCATCATGGGCCATGTCGACCACGGCAAGACCAGCCTGCTGGACGCGCTTCGCGGCGCCAATGTCGTCAAGGGCGAAGCCGGCGGCATTACGCAGCATATCGGCAGTTATCAGGTGAAGACGAAGAGCGGCGATCTGGTCACCTTCCTCGACACGCCGGGCCACGCTGCCTTTACGCAGATGCGCCAGCGCGGTGCGAACATCACCGACATCGTGGTGCTGGTGGTGGCCGCCGACGACGGCATCATGCCGCAGACGATCGAGGCCATCAATCACACGAAGGCTGCCGGCGTTCCGATGATCGTGGCGATCAACAAGATGGACAAGCCGGAAGCCAATCCGGACAACATCCGCAACCGCCTGCTCGAACACGAAGTGATCGTGGAGAAGATGTCGGGCGATGTGCAGGATGTCGAAATCTCGGCCAAGGAAAAGACCGGTCTCGACAAGCTGCTCGAAGCCATCAGCGTGCAGGCCGAACTGCTCGAACTGAAGGCCAATCCCGATCGTATGGCCGAGGCCACCGTGATCGAAGCGCAGCTCGACAAGGGCCGCGGCCCGGTAGCGACCGTGCTGGTGACCCGTGGTACGCTGGAGCGTGGCAACACCTTCGTCGTGGGTACGCAGAGTGGCCGTGTCCGTGCGATCGTCGATGATCAGGGCAAGCAGATCAAGAAGGCCGGGCCTTCCATGCCGGTCGAGGTCCTGGGCCTTGGCGGCGTGCCGAGTGCGGGCGATGTGCTGACCGTGGTCGAGAACGAGCAGCGTGCGCGTGAAGTGGCGGAATATCGTCAGGAAAAGGCTACGGAAAAGCGCACGGCGCTGGCCCCGACCAGTTTCGACACGATGTTCAACAATCTGGCCGCCAATGTCATCGAATTCCCCGTGCTGGTGAAAGCCGACGTGCAGGGTTCGGTGGAAGCGATCACCTCTGCGTTGCACAATCTGTCGAACGACGAAATCAAGGTCCGCGTGCTGCATGCAGGCGTGGGTGCGATCACCGAAAGCGACGTGACACTGGCCGCTGCCTCGAACGCCCCGATCATCGGTTTCAACGTACGCCCGAATGCCAAGGCACGCGAGCTGGTGAAGCGCGACGGTGTGGAGATGAAATATTACGACGTCATCTATCACCTGACCGAGGAAATCGCCAAGGAGATGGCAGGCGAGCTGGGTCCGGAGCGGATCGAGCATGTCGTCGGCCGTGCCGCCGTCAAGGAAGTGTTCCGTTCGGGCAAGAAGGACAAGGCCGCCGGCCTGCTGGTCGAGGAAGGCGTCATCCGCAAGGGGCTGCATGCACGCCTCACGCGGGACGATGTCATCGTTTCGGCTACGACCATCGCCTCTCTGCGCCGGTTCAAGGACGATGTGGATGAAGTCCGCGCCGGTCTGGAATGCGGTGTGGTGCTTGCCGACACGAACGACATCAAGGCTGGCGACCAGCTGGAAGTCTTCGAAGTCGAGGAGCGCGAGCGTACCCTGTAATGGCGTCCGAACACGCTCTCGGCGCGGCCCATGCGGAACTGATGGGCGTCGAGTTCGATCATTTCGATGCGGAGCGTGAGGAAATCACGCTCCGCTTCACTGCTCCCGAGACCTTCGTCACCCCGCGCGGCAGCGTGCAGGGCGGACTGGTCGCCGGTTTCCTCGACGAGGTGATGGGCTGGGCGCATGTCTGGGCCACCGATCAGAAGGAAGCACCGCTCAATCTGGAAATCTCCATGAGCCTGCTGCGGCCCGTCCCGGCTGGCCCGCTGATCGGCAAGGGCCGGGTGGTGCGGCGTGGGCGCAAGGTGATTTTCCTCGAAGGCGAACTGTACGATGACGAGAACCGGCTTCTCGCCCGGTCGACCAGCACCGCCATTCCCACCCCACGTCCTACCGGAGAGAAGTGATGGTCCGCCAGCAGTCCACCCCCGAACAGCAATCGGTTCGCGTCCTCAAGGTGGGTGAGCGGGTGCGGCATATCCTGTCCGAACTGCTCGCGCGCGGGGAGGCGCATGACGACGTGCTTTCGGCCAGCAATATCGCGGTCACCGAAGTGCGCATGACACCCGACCTGCGCAACGCGAAGGCCTATGTGAAGCCGTTGCTGGGTGAAGACGAGGCGACCGTGTTGAAGGCGCTGCGTACCAATACGGCTTTCTTCCAGAAGGAAGTAGCCCAGCGTCTCGGCCTCAAATTCGCGCCGAAGCTGAGCTTTCAACCCGACGAAAGCTTCGACGAAGCCGATCGGATCGAAAAGCTGCTGTCGGATCCCAAGGTCGCACGCGACCTCGACGACGAAGACTGATCGCTACGGCATCGCGGCGGGCATGACATAGCCTACCGGGGCATCCGGCCCGAGCGGGATGCCGAGATAGAACCACAGCACGATCAGCATTGTGCCCGAGACCATCAACCAGATCGAATAGGGCAGCATCATCGCGGTCAGGCTACCAAGGCCGAAATCCTTCTGCCAGCGCTGGGCGAACACCAGGATGAGCGGGAAATAGACCATCAGCGGCGTGATGATGTTGGTCGCGCTGTCGCCAACGCGGTACGCAGCAGTGGCACCTTCCGGGCTGATGCCGAGCAGCATCAGCATGGGTACGAGGATGGGAGCAAGCAGTGCCCATTTCGCGCTGGCGGAGCCAACGAACAGGTTCAGCAATCCGGTGAAGACGACCATCAGGCCAAGCACGATCGGCAGGGGAAGGCCGGTGGAATCGATCGCCGCCGCGCCGTGAACGGCGCTGATGAGGCCCAGGTTGGACCAGCCGAACATGGCCACGAAATGCGCTGCGGCGAAGGCAAGGACGAGGTAATAACCCATGTCTTTCATGGATTCGGCCATCATCTCGACCAGATCACGGTGGTTCTTGATGCTTCCGGTCGCGCGGCCATAGGCCCAGCCTGTGAGCAGGAAGAGCAGGAAAAAAGCGGCAACGAGACTGCGATATAGAGGCGCCAGTTGCGCGTGGATGGAGCAATCTGCGGCGGGGATCGCTTCGCAAGCTGCTTCGTCGATCAGGGGCGTTCCAGGGGCGAACACCATCAAGAGCCAAAGCCCGACCACGAACAACGCCGCAAGCCCTGCATGGCGTAATCCCCTGGAGGCGAGTTCGCCGGTCTCCCCGGCCGGGTCCGGGCTGGCATCGTCAGCGCTTCGACCTGCGGTCGCGCCGCCAGTCCATGGACCCAAGCGTGGCTCGATGATCTTGTCGGTAACGTACCAGATGATCGGCAGGTAAACGACTGTCATCACGCTGATGAAGAACCAGTTCCCGGCAATGTTGGCGGTCCAAGAGGGATCAAGCGCGCTGGCAGCGACGGCTTCTTCCGTAATACCGAACAGTAATGCGTCGAGCTGGCCCGGCGAGATGTTCGCGGAAAACCCGCCTGAGACGCCGGCAAAAGCGGCTGCGATGCCGGCAAGCGGATGGCGACCGGCGGCTGCGAAAAGGATTCCGGCAAGCGGTATCAGCACGACATAGCCCGCGTCAGCGGCATGATTGCCGATCATGGCGACCAGCGCGACTACCGGAGTCAGCATCGTCTTGGGTGCGCTCTTCACGGCCTTCGACATGCCTGCGGCGAAGAAGCCGGAGCGTTCCGCCACCCCTGCGCCCAGCATGACCACGAGGACATAGCCCAGGGGATGAAAGTGGGTGAACGTTGTCGGCATTTCGACCCAGAGGCGCTGGATATTCTCGGGCGAAAGCAGGCTTATCGCCTCGATCCTCTGCGCATTTCCAGTGACCTCGTCGAGCGCAGTGGGATGCATTGCCGAGATGCCGGACATCGCCGCAACGACCGAGAAAAGTACCAGGGCAATTATCAGATAGAAGAAAATGAAGACTGGATCGGGCAGCTTGTTGCCTGTCCGTTCGACCCATCCCAGAATGCCGGTCTGGGTAGGTATTGCCTTCGCTGCTACTTCCGACATCGAATATCCCTGAATATCATCTTCGTTGGATGGATGATCATGATCATCCTCTCTGACACCGTGCTTAACAGGTGGTGCCGCAAGGGCTAGAGCCAGTCGATGGCCAAGATGTATTTCTATTATGCCAGTATGAATGCGGGCAAGAGCACCACCCTGCTGCAGGCTGCATTCAATTATCGCGAACGTGGCATGCGCGTGTCGTTATGGACTGCGGCTCTCGACGACCGGCCGGGCTTCGGCGCGATTTCCAGCCGGATCGGATTATCGAGCGACGCCCACCGGTTCGAGGTCGACACCGATATCGAGACGCGCGTTCTTGCCGATCATTCGGAAAGCCCGATCGCCTGCGTACTGGTGGACGAAGCGCAATTCCTGACCAAGGATCAGGTTTGGCAACTTGCCCGGCTGGCGGACGATGCGGGCATTCCTGTTCTGTGTTACGGCCTGCGTACGGACTTCCAGGGCGAACTGTTTGCAGGGTCGGCCGCATTGCTGGGCTTGGCAGACGCGCTGATCGAGATGAAAGCCGTCTGCGATTGCGGTCGCAAAGCGACGATGAACCTGCGCGTCGATGCGCGAGGCGACGCCGTTATCGAGGGTGCACAGACGGAAATCGGCGGCAACGACCGTTATGTCGCCATGTGCCGAAAGCATTTCCGCCAAGCGCTGGCGCGCTAGGCAGGCCCACCCTATCTAGAGCGCCATGACTGAAACCATTCTGCTAGCGGTGATTCTGATCCCGTGTCTGATCATCGCCATTGTCTTTCACGAGGTTGCCCACGGCTGGACTGCGCTTGCTCTGGGCGATCCGACCGCCAAGGAACAGCGGCGCCTTTCGCTTAATCCGATCCGCCACGTCGATCCAATAGGCACCCTGCTGGTGCCGGGAGCGCTGGCCCTGTTCGGCGGGCCGATATTCGGCTGGGCGAAGCCGGTGCCGGTTCGCGGCGACCGGCTGCGCGATCCACGTTTCGGAATGGTTGCTGTGGCAGCAGCAGGGCCGGCCACAAATCTTGTTCTGGCCTTTATCGGGGCGCTGGTATTCGGCGCCGTCTCGGGCACCATCATCGCATCGGGCGGAACGCCGCCGGACTGGCTGTTGTCGGCAGGCGGAATGTTCATCTTGATCAATGTGTTCCTGGCACTGTTCAATCTTTTGCCGATCCCCCCCTTCGACGGATCGCATATCGTGGGCGGCTTGCTGCCGCCCAAATGGGCTGCCAACTGGCAGAAGCTGCAATCGATGGGGATGCTATTCTTCATCATCCTGATCGCAGCGACGTGGGCCTTTCCGAACAGCGGCCTGATCGAGAACACCGTGCTGCCGCCGGTCTTGTGGCTGCAGGAGCGCTATTTCGAGATTGCCGAGTGGATGGCCCGCGGTATCGCCGGATGAGCGGCACCAAACCCCCGTCACATGGTTGGCTGATCCTCGACAAACCCCGCGGCCTTGGCTCGACGCAGGCCGTTTCGGCTGTCAAGCGTGTGCTGCGGCAGGGCGGCTATGCTAAGACCAAGGTCGGCCACGGCGGTACGCTTGATCCGCTGGCCGAAGGAGTGTTGCCCATCGCGCTGGGTGAAGCAACCAAACTCGCCGGTCGCATGCTCGATTCCGAAAAGATCTATGCCTTCACGATCCAGTTCGGCGAGGAAACCGACACTCTGGATACCGAAGGCGAGGTCATCGAAACATCCGACCGCCGCCCGCCGATGGCTGCGATTCCAGCAGTGCTTGATCATTTCACAGGCGATATCGATCAGGTTCCGCCCGCTTTTTCGGCTGTAAAGATCGATGGGAAGCGGGCTTACGATCGGGCGAGGGCCGGCGAAGAGGTCGAGATGAAGACCCGCGCCGTTACGGTGTACTCACTCGAACTGGAAGGTAACCGCGAAGATGGTGAATTGCGGTCCGCTTTTGCCACCACCGCCGGTCGCCCAGACCCTTACGATCCACAAGCCCCGCTGGAACTGGCCGACAGCATCACACTCGTGGCGCATGTGTCGAAGGGCACCTACATCCGCTCGCTTGCACGGGATATCGCACGCGCGCTTGGAACGCTGGGGCATGTCACCTATCTAAGGCGCATCAAGGCCGGCCCGTTCACCGAAGAACAGGCGATTTCGCTGGACAAACTGGAGGAAGTCGCTAAGGGCGCGCGCATTGAAAACCTTCTCCTGCCGCTCGAGGCGGGGCTGGACGACATCCCGGCCTTGCAACTCGATCCCGATAGCGCGCAGGCGGTCCGCCAGGGCCGGGTACTTTCGGAACTGCCCCATGCCGACGGGCTCCACCTTGCGACACTGCACGATGTGCCGGTGGCCTTGATGGAACTCAGCGGTGGTACGGCGAAAGTCGTGCGGGGGTTCAACCTACCGGATGTCGCGGAGTAAGAAGTATGTCGGTTACCGCCGAAAAGAAGCAAGAGATCATCAAGGACAATGCCGTCGCCCAGGGCGATACGGGGTCTCCGGAAGTTCAGGTCGCCATCCTGACCGAACGCATCCGCAACCTGACCGAGCATTTCAAGTCCAACCACAAGGACAACCACTCGCGTCGCGGCCTCCTCATGATGGTCAACAAGCGCCGCAACCTTCTCGCCTATCTCAAGAAGAAGGATGTGGAGCGGTATAACGCGCTGATCCAGAAGCTGGGTCTTCGCAAGTAAGAGTTTCTCAAAGGGGCGGCTCAGGTCGCCCCTTTGTTTATTCGGCTTCCGCGCAATCCGGCGCTGGGGCGGACAAAAGAGGCGACGAAAGCCTCGTACCGGACCGGGACGGAATACCCGGCACAGTAGGCCCCGCATCGCAATAAGGCCGTGCGGGTCATCAAGGAAAATACATGTTCGACACGAAAACCGTATCGCTGGAGTGGGGCGGAAAGACCCTCACTCTGGAAACCGGCCGCATTGCCCGTCAGGCTGACGGCGCGGTCCTCGCCACATATGGCGAAACTGTTGTGCTCTGTGCGGTCACGGCCGCCAAGAGCGTGAAGGAAGGTCAGGACTTCTTCCCGCTGACCGTCCATTATCAGGAAAAATTCTCGTCAGCCGGCCGTATCCCGGGTGGCTTCTTCAAGCGCGAGCGCGGTGCGACCGAAAAAGAAACGCTGACGAGCCGCCTGATCGACCGTCCGGTCCGCCCGCTGTTTCCCGAAGGTTTCTACAACGAAATCAACGTCATTGCGCAGGTGTTCAGCTATGACGGCGAATGCGAGCCCGACGTTCTGGCGATGATCGCCGCTTCGGCAGCTCTGACGATTTCAGGCGTTCCCTTCATGGGCCCGATCGGGGCCTGCCGCGTCGGCTTCAAGGATGGCGAATACATCCTCAACCCGAAGCAGACCTCGGCCCTGGCCGACGACGGCCGTCTCGATCTCGTCGTTGCCGCCACCGGCGATGCCGTGATGATGGTTGAATCGGAAGCCAAGGAACTGACCGAAGCAGAAATGCTCGGCGCCGTTGCTTTCGCACACGACAACATCCGCCCGGTCGTCAATGCGATCGTCGACCTGGCCGAACAGGCCGCCAAGGATCCGTGGGACGTTGCCTCGCAGGATGGCAATGAAGACATGAAGTCGGCCATCAAGGCCATGATCGGCAAAGGCATCGAAGCTGCCTACAAGCAGACCGACAAGTCGGCCCGTTCGGACGCGCTGAATGCTGCTCGCGACAAGGTCAAGGCGCATTACGGTTCGGATGAATTCGACGGCCAGCAGCGCATGACCGCGATCAAGCTGACCAAGAAGCTGGAAGCGGAAATCGTCCGCGGCGCCATCCTCAAGGACGGCACCCGCATCGATGGCCGCAGGCTCGATCAGGTTCGCCCGATCGAAGCCATGGTCGGCGTGTTGCCCCGTGCGCACGGTTCGTCGCTGTTCACCCGCGGTGAAACGCAGGCATTGTGCTCGACCACCCTTGGCACCAAGGACAGCGAGCAGATGATCGACGGTCTCGAAGGCCTGTCGTACGAACGCTTCATGCTGCACTACAACTTCCCGCCGTATTCGGTCGGTGAAGTCGGTCGTTTCGGTGCCCCGTCGCGCCGCGATACCGGCCATGGCAAGCTTGCCTGGCGTGCGCTGCACAACGTGCTGCCGACCCATGACGATTTCCCGTACACCATCCGCGTGCTGTCCGACATTACCGAGTCCAACGGCTCGAGCTCGATGGCAACGATCTGCGGCGGCTGCCTCTCCATGATGGATGCCGGCGTTCCGATCGAACGTCCGGTGAGCGGCATCGCGATGGGCCTGATCCTCGAAGGCAATGATTTTGCCGTTCTGTCCGACATTCTGGGCGACGAAGATCACCTCGGCGACATGGATTTCAAGGTTGCAGGTACGGAAGCTGGCATCACCACGATGCAGATGGACATCAAGGTTGCCGGCATCACGCAGGAAATCATGCAGAAGGCGCTCGAACAGGCAAAGGCCGGTCGTGCGCACATCCTCGGTGAAATGAACAAGGCTCTGACCGGTTCGCGTAACGAGGTCTCGAAGCATGCTCCGCGTATCGAAACCATCCAGATCGACAAGTCGAAGATCCGCGACGTCATCGGCACGGGTGGCAAGGTGATCCGTGAGATCGTCGCCGAAACCGGCGCCAAGGTCGACATCGACGATGAAGGCGTCATCAAGATTTCGTCTTCGAACGCCGACGAGATCGCGGCTGCCAAGGCCTGGATCGAAGGCATCGTCGAAGAAGCGGAAGTCGGCAAGATCTACAATGGCAAGGTCGTCAATATCGTCGACTTCGGCGCTTTCGTGAACTTCATGGGCGGCAAGGACGGTCTCGTCCATGTCAGCGAAATGAAGAACGAACGTGTCGAGAAGCCGACCGACGTCGTGTCCGAAGGCCAGGAAGTTAAGGTCAAGGTCCTCGAGATCGATCAGCGTGGCAAGGTCCGCCTGTCGATGCGTGTCGTCGATCAGGAAACCGGCGAAGAAATGGAAGACACTCGTCCGCCGCGCGAACCGCGCGGCGACCGTGGTCCGCGTGGCGGCGGTGGTGGCGGCGGCGATCGTCGTGGCGGACGTGGTGGCCGCGGCGGCGGCGACCGTGGTCCGCGTCGCGATCGCGATGGCGGCAACGGTGGTGGCGAAGCCCACGTTCCGGACTTCCTGAAGGACTGATCCTTCCACAATAACTTTCGGGAAAGGGCCGTGAGGGAGACCTCTCGGCCCTTTTCTTTAAGTGTGCTTGGTTATGATGAATTAACCCGTTTTTAACCGTGATAAATGACACTGCGACTTCTACATGATAATGAAGGATGTGAGTGCTCGCATGCGAGTTGGTGTCATCAGCATGGATGAACATGCGGCGGGGTGGAGCAGTGCTGCTTTGACAAAAGTCCCGAAACGCAATCGTCAGTCTGAACGGATCGCGACGCTTCGCGAGCGGGGCTATTCCGAACAGGAACTTGCCGAAACCCAGCGCCTGGACCGGCACAATCTCCTGCTCGTTCTGCTGACGCTGGCGGCGTTGTTGCTGGCGGCCAGCCTCTACGGGTGGCACATGTACGCCAATCCGGCCGGCGCAGCCGATAGTGACGTTGTTACGGAAAGCGAAGAAGGCTCGGGCGGCATTCTGTCCGGCGGGACCGTTGCCGATTTCTTCCGCTCGACCGTCGAAGCCGAAGAACCAGCGGCGATCGATGAAGATGATGCTACGACAACACCCAAAGCTGGCAGGGCAGCGAAGTCCGGCAAGTCAGAGGCGTCACCCGGTCCATTCATCCTGCTAGGCCCGCCGCCGGCCAGCGCACCGGTTGCAATACCCTTCGCCGGCCCCGACAAATCGGCGGTGCGGCGTACGACCGTGCGGGCCCTGAAAAGCGGAAAGGCTCGCATGTGGAAGGATAATGGCGAGCGCGGCTATGTCCTGGTGAGCGGTGCCACTGCCTATTCGGACCGCACCTGCCGTCAGGTGAGCTACACCCTTATTCCCGAAATCGGAGATCAGCGGACATCGTCCCCCGTTCAGTGGTGCGAAGTCAAACGCGGCGACTGGCGCGAAGACGCTTACAGCGGGCGCTGATCGTACGAATGACGCCTTGAGTTTGACGTGAGCATGATTTGGGTTAGGGGCGGGGACCTTTCCGGAGATAAATGTGCTGCCGCGTGAAACGATTGCCACTGCCGACATACCCGATGGCGAAACACTCACGCTCGTTAGTCACGGGCGCGATTTCGTCATCATGCTCGGCAGGGACGAACTCATGGGTACGCGCATGCAGTTCTCCGAAGAACAGCTTGCGGTGCTTACGCTGGCCGAACTCGATGCGCGGGCTCCGCGTATCCTCATCGGCGGCTATGGAATGGGCTTCACCTATCGCGCGGCACTTGCGGGCCTGCCGGAGAAGGGCACGGTTACCGTTGCCGAAGTCGTGCCGGAAATACTGGAATGGGCTGAAGGTCCGCTAGCCCATCTCACGGGCGATAGCCTTCAGGATCCCCGAGGGAATGTCGTGATTTGCGACGTCGCCGCTCTTATTGACGACGCGAACGACGGAACGAGCGCCAAATATGATGCCATTCTGCTCGACGTCGATAACGGCCCCGATGGGATCGTACGCGATGCCAATTACCGTATTTACAGCAAGACGGGGCTTGGCAAGGCGCGCGACGCACTGAAACCGGGCGGCATTCTTGCGGTCTGGTCTGCTGCTCCCGATCACAGGTTCACCATGCGCCTGAAGGAAAGCGGTTTCGACGTGGAGGTGCGCGAAGTGCGCGCAAGGCCCAATAACAAGGGCCCGCGCCACACCATCTGGTTTGCCCGTAAGACTAGGGCTTGATCCTCACTCGTCCCAGAAAATCGCGTTTGCCCACAGGGACGCCTTTCATGCGCAGGATGTCATAGGCAGTGGCGCAGTGGAAATAGAAGTTCGGCTGACTGAAACTCAGCAGGAAGTCTTCAGCGGTAAAATCCATTCGGTTGCTTTTGAATTCGAACCGCATGGGTTGGCCGATGAACGCTTCCATGTCCTCTTCGGTCAGGCCGTTCATGAATTCGGTCGCTTGCGTCAGCTTGGTGCGCAAATCGCCGAGACTTGCAGGTGGCGGCGACAGGTCGGGGGAATAGACGCCGGCGCGTAGACCGTCGATCGACCCTTTCGTATGTTCGGCAACGCTCTTTATCTGATAGGAAAAGGGCAGCATGTCATCGACGATCCGAGCGCCGATGATGTCGGCATGGTCATGGCCGTGATCGTCGCACCATTTTTCTGCCGTATCGACTAGATGCTTGGCTGTCCCAAGCATTTGGAGGGCGCTGGGCACATAGGCCGCGTGAAGTGACAATGGCATCGACTGGATCCTCTCTTGTTCGCTCGTGTCGACGTCTAACTGACGTGTCACATATGCATCAATGAGGGATTTCGAAATTGGCCAAGCGCCAGCGTCCGACCCGGCAGACGTTTGCGCCCGTTTCGATAGGTCGTGAAACTATGCTCGCCTTCTCCGCATCGCGGATGAAGGAGAAGGCGAGGAATTCAGACAGTTCGATCAGCGTACGCGCGGTCCGCCGAAGGGCAGGGGCGGAGGAGGGCGGCGCGCGCCGCGCGGAAGCTGTGCCTGATACGCCCGGCCGCAATGTTCAACGCAGTAGGGAAAGCCGGGATTTACGGACTCCCCGCAGAAATGGAAATCGGGCTCGCCAGGGTGACCCATAGGCCAGCGACATACCTTGTCCGACAGATCCAGCAGGCTCGTCTTGTCGGCGATCTCCGCACTAGGTTTGGCCGGTACCAGTCGGCGCGGCGGCGCCGGCGGGATAGGGGCCTGCTGGTCGCCCGGGCCCTGACGGAGAAAACCGCCCGGACCGACCGAAACGATCTTGGGCAGGTCCGAAGACTTGTTGGGCAGGGGCTGCGACGGGATTGAGGCATCGGGCGCTGGCGACTGCGCCGCCGCAGGCTTCGCCGGAGCGATTGGAGCGGTCGGAGCGGGTTTCGCTGCAGGCTTTACCGGCTTCTTTGCGACCGGCTTGGGTGCAGCCGGTTTGGCCTTTACGGCAGGCTTCTTCTTCTCGTTCGCCTTGACTGGCGACGGACGTGATTTGAGGCCGAGGCGATGTGCCTTTCCGATCACGGCATTGCGGCTGACGCCACCAAGTTCGTCGGCAATCTGGCTGGCGGTAGATCCGCCTTCCCACATCTTCTTCAGCGTTGCGATCCGTTCGTCGGTCCAGCTCATCTGCAGTCCTGTATCTCGTGTCTTGACGCCTCAGCTTGCAAGCTGGGACGCTTGGGCCTAGTCGCGGCCTCATGGTGGATCAAGCCCAGCCCGCATCGCCCGAAAACGAGCACCCGGACGCCTCTTTCGTAGAGGACCATGCCGGAGGGGAGGGCCGTTTTCCGCCGCGGGGACGCCCGGTGATCCGGGGGATCAACGGGATTGGCCTGTGGAGTCTCTATATTAAGGAGATACGCCGGTTTCTCAAGGTCCAGACGCAGACAATCTGGGCTCCAGCGATCACGACGCTGCTTTTTCTCGTGATATTTTCGGTAGCGCTCGGCCGTGGAGGGCGCGAAGTGCTGGGAGTGAACTTCCCGACCTTCGTCGCGCCGGGGCTGATTGCCATGGCAATGATGCAAAATGGCTTTGCCAATTCCAGCTTCTCGCTGCTGTCTGGCAAGATTCAGGGAACCATCATCGACCTGCTGATGCCGCCCTTGTCCGAAGGCGAACTGATGGCGGGGATCGTCGGCGCTGCAATGACGCGCGCGGTTGCCGTGGGCTTCGTAGTGGCTGGCGCAATGCTGCTTTATCCCGGCGTCAACCTTGCCATGGCTCACCCATGGGCGGTGGTATGGTTTGGCCTGATGGGGGCGCTGATGCTTTCGCTGCTGGGTCTGGTCGCGTCCATATGGGCCGAAAAATTCGATCACAACGCGGCCGTCACGAATTTCGTAATCGCTCCGCTCGCAATGCTTTCGGGCACATTCTACATCATCGACCGGCTTGCGCCCGCGTTTCAGTCCGTCAGCCGGGCGAATCCGTTCTTTTACGTGATTTCAGGCTTCCGTTACGGCTTCCTCGGTCAAAGCGATATCGGCGATGGAACGGCTGTAATGCTGGCTGGGCTCGGTCTTCTGGCGCTGAACGCGGTGCTGGCGTTCGTTACTTACCGGCTTCTTGTATCAGGCTGGAAGATCAAGAACTGATCGTAACGATCGATCAGTGCGTCATGCTGGGGCGCATGCGATAGCGACCGTTTTCGAACTGTTCGAAATACTGGTGCACATCGGGGTGCGACACCGGCCCAGAGATCGAATCCGTCACCAGGTTCTGCTGACTGACGTAGGCGACGTAATCGCTGTCATCGCTTTCTGCGAGCAGATGGTAAAAGGGCTGGTTGCGATCGGGGCGAATGTCCTCTGGAATGGCTTCGTACCATTCGTCGCTATTGGCAAAGACCGGATCGATATCGAAGATCACGCCGCGAAAATCGAACACGCGGTGCTTGACCACATCGCCGATGGCGAAGCGGCTTTTTACACGACGAGGAACGTCGATTGTGCGTCCAGCTTGGGCGGAAAAGTATTGTGTGCGATCCATGTGACTAGCAGATATGGGATAATTCGCGGCCCTTACAATGGGGAATGGCGGACGATCCCCCGAATTCTCGTGAAAAGGGCTTGGCAAGGGTGGGGTGCTCGGCTAATCGGCGCCCTCGCTTCGACCGGGGCCTCGTGCCCGAAAGCGCACCCGATACATGCGGAGAGGTGGCAGAGTGGTCGAATGCGCCGCACTCGAAATGCGGTATACGGGCAACCGTATCGAGGGTTCGAATCCCTCCCTCTCCGCCATAATTTCACGCATTTGTTTGTGTCGCTCGCGAACAGCGCAGCTGTGGGGCGTTATCAGCTTTGGCTCTTTCGCACAGTTGTTGTGGGGTACTGAGGCCGTTTCTCGGTTCAATGGTCGGGATACTCACAGCAAGGTGCCTTCTGCATCTGCGTGAGCATTTTTCATAATTCCAATGCCGCGCTATTGTAATTTTTTTGCACGCTGTTATATGAAAATTGCCTGAC
>CESG01034613.1_pt1 | contig 23678 bp, 21 predicted proteins | sample 531121 | NCBI WGS metagenome assembly CESG01 (sample SAMEA2621287, study PRJEB7988) | marine metagenome | biome: marine biome (ENVO:00000447); feature: mesopelagic zone (ENVO:00000213); material: "saline water (ENVO:00002010), including plankton (ENVO:xxxxxxxx)" | depth 800 m
CGGTTTTCGCCCAAAGCGAGCCGGAGGTACAAAGCCGTGAGTATGGCACACAACTCGTCCTGATCGAGACCACGATGGGGAATATTACTGTATCGATCGAGACCGAGCGAGCGCCGGTAACTGCGGCAAACTTCCTCCGATATGTGGACGAGGATCGGTTTGACGGCACGCATTTCTACCGCGCAATGCACCTCGATTGGAGTGAACCTCCCAACGGTTTGTTGCAGGGAGGCACACAGATGGACCCTGATCGCGTCCTCGATCCGATCGCACATGAGCCGACCAGCCAGACGGGCCTGAGCCACACGAATGGCGCACTATCCATGGCGCGCTACGATCCCGGGACGGCCACCGGCGACTTCTCGATCATGATAAAGGACCAGACGGGTCTCGATGCCGATCCCACCTCATCCGATCCCAATCTTCAGCTGGGCTTCGCCGTCTTCGGTTATGTTGTAGACGGCATGGATGTGGTGCAGGCAATCCATGCGCTGCCGCCCGACCCAGAAAAGGGAGAAGGCTGGATGAAGGGGCAATTGTTGGCAGAGCCTGTCGAGATCGTGGACGTTAGAAGATTATTACAAAATGACGAGGACTAATCCACAGCGGGGATCAAGGCGCCATCGCTTGTGTGAAGAATCAAAGTCCTTGGAGAATTTGCCTGCCCATATGGTCGGGTATAAGCGCGTAGATCAATGGACGCGCCGCCTTCTATCATTGTTTTGATACAATTGTAACTCCAGCTGGCATCACCGAACGCAAGCGCGAAAGCGCGTTTGGTAGTTCGCGCGGGATCGGAGGCCACTCGGTCAACATTGTGCGGACAAATACGCAGTTCTTGTGCAGATCCTGACGTATTTGAAATTGTAAAACTCCAACGCTCCCAAGGCATCTGATCGCGTGATGCATTGACCTGTCTAGCATCGACGTTTTGAAAAGTAGCTACAAACGGCGAACTGGCTGACAATGCGGCGATAGCCAAAGCTGATAACATTCCGATCTCCATTTTTTCCCAACGTGACCATACTCTTATGGAGATTAACGTACGCCTACGACATTTAGCACACCTCCGCGGTGTTTAGCGGAGGCGGCCCCGGAGGGACTCGGGCGGGATGCATGTAGAATGGGTCCGACACAAGTTCGTGGCTGTCGCCGTAAGCTTCGGCCAGGACCGCATAGAGCTGCGGATCGTAATCGGCCAGATCGCGAGCGTTCAGGATCCGGCGTCCATCGAAGGCCTGGAGACGGTTCGAATTGAACCAGAACTGCGTTCCTTCCGCCCAATATTCCTGCATCGTCGTGGTGGTGTATTCCTCAAACCACAGGTCGTTTGCCAAGGCATTTGCGTAGGCTGCCGTGACCCTTTCATAAAGGCCCGGATCTGCACCCTCGATCGCGAACAGTACATTGTGGGCAAATTCGTGAACGAAGATCGTCTCGCCCCAATACCGGCTTATGGGCAGGCCCAAGACGTCCTCTTCGGACCCGACCATGCGTTCACCCCCGATTCCGCGCGCCCGTTCGTCCCAATATTCCCGGTCGGTCTTCGAGCCGATCCGTTCGTCGTAATGCTTCAGTTCGCATCGGGTCAGGCGCGGATCGTCACGGGCCGGCTTTGTCCAGTCCGCATTTTCCGGCAAATCAAGCAGCGCTTCGTCGCGGGAAATGAGCGCGATGCGATAATCGTTGGAAACGAGCCATGCGGCGAGATCGGGCCGGTGAGCGAGCATGCCGCGGACCATGTCGCGTGCCGCGAAAAGTGCCGCATCCGGGACACGGGCGGAGGAAAGGATAGGTATGCCCGCCGCGTCCACGTGCTTGCGGTAGAAAGGATCCGCCGCAAGCCGCGCGGGCGGCGCGTCTGCGATCGTTGCGCAGGCCGTCAGCAGCGCCGCAGAAACGATAGTGGCGAGAAACCGCATTGCCACGCCTAATCGTCGGGACGTTCCTGAGACAGTCGGCTCATCAGAATGGCTGTGCGCTGTGCCTGCCGAATGATGGAGCGCAGTTCGATCGTCTCACCTTCCGCGTGGCTTCCGGTGCCGGCCGGTCCCATTCCCGCGAGCCCATCGGTGTAGGGTGCAACGAAGCTGATATCGGCGGCCCCGCGAAGCGAAGGGGGATAAGGTTGCATCGCTTCGCGACCCAAATCTGCGTTGATCAGATTGAGCTTGTCCAGCAACGCACGGTTACCTTCGGTCGGCGCCATCGGGGGATAGCGAAACTCGATGGCGATCTGCGCCTCGGTTCCGGGGAGGTGGTCGGCAACGATAGCCCGCATTTTCTCGGCTACACGCTCGTTCTGTTCCTGCGTCAAAGCGCGCAGATCGCCGCGGGCTACCGCAGTCGAGGGAATGATGTTCGTCTTGCCGCTGGTGGTGGCAGAGAGGCCGTCTTCGGATAAATGCGCCGGTGTCCCGCCGGCCATAAAGCCTACATTGTAGGTCAGATCTTCCTCGGCCAGCTCCCTGCGAAACGTATCGAGAATACGGGCCATTTCATAAATCGCGTCATAGCCTGCGTACTCCGAGAAAATCCCCGAACTGTGGCCGCTTCTCGCGCTGGTGGTCAGCGTCCAGCCACCGGATGATCGCCGTGCAATGACGCCCATGTCCTTGCCGTCGCGGATCGACAAGCCTTCGAAGCCGAGCGCCACATCAGACCATTTTCCCGCTTCGACCAGATCCTTGCGCGCCGCTTCAAGCGGTTCACCGGCATCTTCTTCGTCCCCTGTCAGCGCGACGACGATATTGGCATCGTCGAGCGTACCGGCCTGTTTCATAGCGCGAAGAGCGGCAATGATTACGACGATCCCGCCCTTGTCGTCCAGAATGCCGGGGCCGACCGCAGTGTCACCCTCGCGAACGAAGCCGGTGAACGGAGAATCGGGCTCGAACACGGTATCCAGATGCCCGATAAGCAGCATCTTGGTGGTGCCTGCCGCACCATCATGGCGCGCAAACAGATGCCCCGCTCGCCCGTTGGCCGATTGGTCGATCCATTCGGTCGTAAAGCCAAGCGCTTCGAATTCCGGGATGAGCGCATCGGCAACAGCCTTCACGCCCGCATGATTATGCGAACCCGAATTGATCAAGGTTATCTTTTCGAGCAGCGCCACATCGCTTTCGAACCCGTCCTCGACGGTTGCAACGATGGCTTGCTCTGCGGGCTGGAGTTGCGCGGCAGCGGGGGCGGCGGCGAACGCCGCGACACACGCGGCGAATGCGACCACCCTCACCCGCATCAATAGACCCGCTTTTTCGGTTCGATATACTTCACGTCGTCGGTCAGCGTGTATTCGTGGACCGGACGGTAGTCGATCTTCACGCCGCCGCCATTGCCGCCCCAGCCGTCGAACCAGGCAATGGTGTGCTTCATCCATTCGGCATCGTTGCGATCGGGGTAGTCTTCGTGAGCGTGCGCGCCGCGGCTTTCCTTGCGGTTCTCCGCACTCGCCATGGTCACGTTCGCCTGTGCCATGAGATTGTCGAGTTCGAGCGTTTCGATCAGATCGCTGTTCCAGATCAGCGAGCGGTCGAAGACCTTCACGTCCTCCATCCGCTTGTTGATCGCCGTCAGTTCCTCGACGCCTTCGGCCAGGAGCTTGCTGTCGCGGAAAACGGCCGCGTGGCGAGTCATCGACTTCTGCATATCCGAACGCAGCTTGGCGGTCGGGGTACTGCCATCGGCATAACGGAAATGGTCGAGACGGGTCAGGGCGAGATCGGCACTGTCGTTCGGCAGTTCGTCGTGGCTCGTACCCGGCTTGATCAGTTCCTTCAGACGATGGCCAGTAGCACGCCCAAAGACAACGAGATCGATCAGCGAGTTCGAGCCAAGTCGGTTGGCGCCGTGCACCGACACGCAAGCTGCTTCGCCCACTGCAAACAGACCGGGGACGATCTTCTCGGGATCGCTGGTATCGCCTGCCATTACTTCGCCGTGGAAGTTACAGGGAATGCCGCCCATGTTGTAATGGACGGTCGGCGTAACCGGCAGCGGTTCGCGGGTCAGATCGACACCGGCGAAGATCTTTCCGCTTTCGGTAATGCCAGGCAGGCGCTGGGCCAAGACAGTCGGATCGATATGGTCGAGATGGAGGAAAATGTGGTCCTTTTCCGGGCCCACACCGCGGCCTTCACGCATTTCGAGCGCCATCGAACGGCTGACGACGTCGCGCGAGGCCAAATCCTTCGCGCTCGGGGCGTAGCGTTCCATGAACCGCTCACCTTCGGAGTTGGTCAGATAACCGCCCTCCCCACGTGCGCCTTCGGTGATCAGTACGCCAGCACCGTAAATACCCGTGGGATGGAATTGTACGAATTCCATATCCTGCAAGGGCAAGCCAGCGCGAAGCACCATGCCGCCACCGTCACCGGTGCACGTGTGCGCTGAGGTCGCAGTGAAATAGCAGCGGCCATAACCACCGGTTGCCAAAACCACGGCTTTCGAACGGAAACGATGGATCGTCCCATCGTCGAGGCACATGGCGATCACGCCGACGCAGACGCTATCTTTCATGATCAGGTCGAGCGCGAAATATTCGATGAAGAAATCCGCGTCGTACTTCAGGCTCTGTTGATAGAGCGCGTGCAACATGGCGTGACCGGTACGGTCGGCCGCGGCGCAGGTACGCTGCACCGGCGGGCCTTCGCCCATGTTCTGCATGTGACCGCCGAAGGGGCGCTGGTAGATCGTGCCGTCGTCGTTGCGGCTGAAGGGCACACCGGCGTGCTCAAGCTCGTAAACCGCCTGCGGTGCTTCGCGGACCATGTATTCGATCGCGTCCTGATCCCCGAGCCAGTCGGAACCCTTGACGGTATCGTACATGTGCCACTGCCAGTGGTCGGGCGTGTTGTTGCCCAGGCTGGCGGCGATGCCGCCTTGCGCGGCAACCGTGTGCGAACGCGTCGGGAAGACCTTGGTGATGTTCGCGGTCTTGAGACCACTTTCGGCTGCACCCATGGTGGCGCGCAAGCCCGAACCGCCCGCCCCCACGACGACCACGTCATACGTGTGATCGGTGATCGGATATTCGCGTCCGTTGATGCTGAAAGTCTGATTGAAAGCCATCAGGCGGCTCCTCCAAGGGCGAGGCGTGCTATCGAAACAAGACCGAACGCGCCGCCGCCGATGGTTGCAAAGTTGAGAAGGGCGAGGACGCCGAACTTGGTTCCGGCGTCGTGGACATAGTCTTCGATCAGCACCTGCAAGCCGATGCGTGCGTGCCAGAAGACCGAGATGATGAGCAGCGCCAGTGCCGTGGCGGGCAGCGTCTGCGATGCCCAGCCCGTTACGGTGGCGAAGCTGTAATTCGGCAGCAGCGCGAGGCTGACCGCCAGAAACAGTGCGAGGACCAGATTGCCGATCGCGGTGAAGCGCTGCAGCAGCCAGTGATGCGCGCCTTCGTGTGCCGAGCCCAGCCCGCGCACGCGTCCGATGGAGGTTCCGTTACCCATGGGTCTTACCCTTTAACGAAGCAGAATGAGGGCCCAGAAGCCCGCCGTGAGAAGAATGCCGAGCAGCGGCGCGAGAATGGACCACGTCTTGTTCGTGTCGAGTTCGTAACCAGCACCGATGTCCATGACGAAATGGCGAAGGCCGCTCATCATGTGGGAAAAGAAAGCCCAGCTAAGGCCCACCAGCACAACCATGCCCAGCGGCGAGCCCATGACCGTCTGGAAGGTCGCGTACGCATCCGGACCGGCTGCCATTGCGCCCAGCCACCAGAGCAGGACGGCCAGGCCGGCCAAGGCGAGACCATCGCCGGTTACGCGATGGAGGATGGAGATCGCCATGTGCGGTCCCCATTTCCAGATTTGCAGATGTGGTGCGATCGGGCGGTTGGCCATCATTCTCGTCCGGTTGGATAATTTGAAGGCCTTCCCTTAGCGAAGCTGACGCGTGGCGCAAGGATGGCAATGCGGCTTTCCCTTCGATACAGCGGCGTAATGACTACCATCCTCCTTACAGGTTCCTCCCGCGGCATCGGCGCCGCTGCCAAGGCATCGCTCGAAGCACGCGGCGCGAAGGTTATCGGCCAGGCGACGTCGAGCAAGGCTGTCGACACCGTCCCTGCAGATTTCTGCGAGCCGGGTGCTCCGCACGAATTGTGGGAGGCCGCACTCGCCAGGACGGGCGGCGAAATCGACGTCCTGATCAACAATGCTGGTCTTTTCGATCCGAACCCGCTCGATCGTTCGGACATCGAATGGCTCGACGCATGGGAGGACACCATGCGGATCAACCTGACCGCTTCGGCGCAGTTGAGCCGGTTTGCAGTCAGGCACTGGCAGGAACGCAGCTTTCCCGGCCGCATCGTTCACGTCGCGAGCCGAGCGGGCCATCGCGGAGATTCGCCTGCCCACTGGCATTACGCCGCGAGCAAGGGGGGGATGCTGGCCATGCACAAGACCATCGCCCGCCAATATGCACATCAGGGCATCCTCAGCTTTGCCATAACACCCGGATTTACGGATACTGCAATGGCCGGCGATTACCTCGAAAGCCGAGGCGGTGCAGGCCTTCTTGCCGATATTCCTCTTGGCCGAGTAGCCGAACCCGAAGAAATGGCGCGGATCATAACATTTTGCGCGCTTGATGCTCCTGCGAGTATGACGGGAGCTACACTGGACGCCAACGGAGCCAGCTATGTTCGCTAGATTGCTACCAGCGCTGCTGCTTGCCGGATGTGCTGCGACCCCCACGCCTGATGCCGTGTCGATGCCAAGCCTGGCGGCGGCCAACCTCTCGGGCGCCTCGTTTTCTGAAAGCTGCGAAGACTGGGACGAGTGGGACAAGGCAGCCCCGCCCGTCCGAATTCTCGGCAATAGCTGGTACGTCGGCACTTGCGGGATTGCCGCAATCCTTGTCGCGAGCCCTCAAGGCCATGTTCTCATCGATAGCGGCACCGAGGCAGGTGGCGAACTGATCCTCGCAAATCTGCGCCGGATCGGCGTGGATCCAGAAGATGTTCGGTACATCCTCGCCAGCCACGAACATTTCGATCATGTCGGTGGGCATGCAATTCTCGCCAAGGCGACCGGTGCACAGATTATCGCCTCGCCCCTCGCAGCCCCTGTTCTCGAAAGCGGGATGGTTTCGGATGAGGACCCACAGGCGGATGCCGGTCGTCCGGCTATGGCGCCTGTGAAAGTCGCCCGCATCATCCAGGATGGAGAGACCCTCACGCTGGGCGACATTGCCATTACCGCGCACGCCACCCCGGGCCACACACCCGGAGCCATGAGTTACACCTGGACCGCCTGCGCCTCCGATGACGAGCCGCCCGCCTGTCGTCGCATAGCCTATGTCGATAGCCTTTCACCCGTGTCGGCGGACAATTACCGCTTCAGCGACCACCCGCAGACCATTGCCGCTTTCCGCACGAGTATTTCCAAAGTGTCTCAATTGCCTTGCGACGAATTGCTGACGCCCCATCCCTCGGCCAGCAGCCTGATCGAGAAATTGCGCGACGGCACGCTCGGATCGCCGGGTCAATGTCAGCGTTATGCTGCCGCTCTCACTTCCGCACTGGACAAGCGCCTTAGCAAGGAACGTGCGGGTGGCTGATAGCTGGAAGATCGTTGCGGAAGTTTCCAAGGATGTCGCCAGGGCGGCATTGGTCGCGCACGAAGACGCGATCGACTGGCCGCCTGAATGGATCGTCACCGGCATGGAAGTGGCCGATGATCGCCCTGAAGAATGGACGGTCGAGGTCTATCTGGAACATAAGCCGAAGAAGGCTGAGCTCAGACGCGTCGCCGCCTTGTTCGATAGCGATGCACCAACCCTGACAGTCGTGAAGGTGCCCGAAGCCGACTGGGTGACCGAAAGCCAGAAAGGCGTCGAGCCGATCCGCGCGGGCCGCTTCCATGTTCGCACGCCTGATCATCCCGCCGATGCGGGTATGGTGGATTTCGCCATTCCTGCCAGCCAGGCCTTCGGCACCGGGCAGCACCAGACCACCGCGGGCTGCCTCGCCATGCTCGACCTGATGAAGCGCGAAGGCGTGGTCGCCCGCAACCATGCCGATATCGGTACCGGCACTGGGTTGCTGGCCTTCGCTGCCATGCATCTCTGGCCAGGCGCAACCGCCACCGCATCGGATATCGATCCGGTCTGCGCGGGCGTCGTGCGCGACAACATGGCGACGAACGGCATTGTCGAAGGCGACCGCGCAGGCGAGCTGATCATGGTCATCGCCGACGGAATGGACGACCCGCTGCTCAAGCTACGCGGCCCGTACGACCTGTTCATTGCCAATATCCTTGCCGGACCGCTGGTCGAACTGGCACCGTCCTTCGCTTCCGCCGTCACTCCAGGTGGCAATCTGCTGCTCGCAGGGTTGCTCGAAACGCAGGAAACACGCGTGCGGACCGCCTATCGCAAACTCGGATTTCGTCTTGGTCGCCGGTTGGTGAATGGTGACTGGTCGATCTTGTGGCTGCGCAAAAGTCGCCACCGATGAAGCGCGCTGCGCGAGTTGGCGCGTGGGCACTGGCCGTACTCATCGGCCTGTTCGTGCTGTTTCTTCTGGCTGCATGGATCGGCAGCGCCATACCGCGAAATTCGGGCTGGACCGAACCCGATAGCGGCATCGAAATCATGATCGAAACCAACGGTGTTCATACCGCAATCGTCATGCCGCTCGTCACACCGCAAAAGGACTGGCGAGCGGATTTTCCAGCCGGCGATGTGGACGATTCCCAGCGCCCCTATACGCATGTCTCGGTGAGCTGGGGGGAACGCGAGGTATTCCTCAACACGCCGACCTGGGCCGACATCACCCTGTCCACCGCCATAGGGGCGATCATCAGCGGCGACAGTCTGCTGCATGTCGCCCATTATGTGCGCCCGGCCCCCGGCGCGGATCTGCGTCCGCTTGTTATTTCTCCAAGCCAATATGCCCGGCTCGTCGCCGCCGTCGAACGCCAGATCGTACCCTCGGACAAGCGCACTTTGTATCACGGGTATTTCGGGAATGACGTTTTTTACGACGCGCCCGGTACATATCACCTCGGCAACACCTGCAACCAGTGGACCAGCGACACCTTGGCCACCGCCGGTATTCGCGTGGGCCTATGGACGCCGCTCGAAGGTGGCGTCATGAAATGGATACCCGAACCGTTGCAGGCCGGTTCGCGATAGCAATTGGCTCAGGCAGTCCCGTCTTCTTCTGACATGCGCTTGTCCACATCTCAATCCATGGCGATTGTCGTGTTGTAGTTCACCACCGCGCGCACGACCTCCTGCATCATCGCCATGCGTTCCGGAATGGACACCCGCGTGCGGGCGATCATGACAGCAATGGCATAGGTCCGCCCGTCAGGTGATGTGAACAGCCCGATGTCGTTATATCCGGACTGCTCCCCGTCATAGACCTGACCCGTTCCGGTCTTGTGGCGGACGATCCAGTCTTGCGGTGCACCGGCCTTGAGGCGTTGAGGGCCGCTCTTCGTGCGCGACATCGTGGCCAGAAGCAGTGCGGTGGACGGGCCGGAAAGTAGTTTTCCCTCATGCAGGCGGGCCAGCGCCTCGACGATGGCAACCGGCGGGGCACCATCGATCGGATCTGCAAGATAGGCCTCGAACGCATTGCTGCGCCTCTGGTCGGGCACCTGTTCGCGCGCATCGAAGAAGGCAGCTCCCTTCGAATAGGCTTGCGTCCACGTCAGCCCCGCAATGCCGCTCTGCTTCGTCCGTTCGTCGGTACCGAAACGGATGCTGGACAGTCCATGATCGTCGAGGAACTTCTGCACTACATCGGGTCCGCCGACGCGGCGCAGGATGCGGTCGTTGGCCGTATTGTCACTATGGGTGATGGCCCGTTCGATCAGATCGGCATAATCGGTCGTAAAACTACCTCGCCGGCGAACGATGTCGCGGATCGGCTGGTGGAAGACGGTCAGGTCCGGATCACGGATTTCGACCTTCTCGGTCAATTCGAGCTGCCCTGCATCGACCTCGCCGAGAGCAGTCAGCGTGACCCAGAGTTTGCTCACGCTCTGCTGAGGGAAAAGCTGAAGGCCGTTGAAATGAAGCGTCCTGCGTGCAGCAATGTCGCGCACGGCAATGCCTACATGGCCGGGAAATGTACCACCGATACGGCTGATTTCTCGGTCCAGCTCGCGCTGTTCAGGTGTCATCGGGGCCGGTTGGACCTCGTCTGCCGCCTGTTCGACAAGCGGATCGCCATCGACTTCCGGATGGCTGCGCGGTGTCCACACTAGGATCAGCGCCAGTAGCATGACGGGAACGGCGAAGATGATAAACCGGAAAGATGCGCTCACCCCGGTTCAACGCAGTGCTGACAGCTTGTTCCTGAATCAGCGATTTAACGCTTCCTCCAGCGTTATCAGTGCCTCCGTGGCAAAAGCTTCCATGTTGGCGATCCTGTCGTCCCTTCCGGTTTCGGTTACCCGCGCGAACTCGAAACCATCCGGCCCCGCCACTGCGGAACAGCTCCTCCCGGCCGGCGCGCCGCTCGGGTGGTTCGATCCGCCGACCGAACCGCTTTCGGCCAGGCCCCACTCCGCTCCGAAATTGTCCCGAATGGCGCGCGCCTGAAGCAGCGCATAGTCCTCGCTTGTCCCGCGCATTCCGTCATAGGCATCACGCGGAAGATTGAAGAGCACGTCGCGCGCGCGGAAGGAATACACCACCCCGCCCCCGACGAAGAAATCGAGCGCCCCCGGAACGGTGAGTATCGACGCAGCGATCAACCCGCCTGTTGCGCCATCGGCGACCGCGATTTTCTCGCCACGTTTGCGCAGCAGTCCAGCTATGCGGAGCACCCGAGGCTGGATAGCTGCCAGCACCTACTCGGCCGCCTTGACGATGTCGGCCCACGCCGCCTCGTCGATCACTTCGATACCAAGGTCAGCGGCCTTTTTGAGCTTACTGCCCGCGCCCGGGCCAGCGACGAGCAGGTCGGTCTTTGCACTGACCGATCCGCTGGCCTTGGCTCCAAGACGTTCGGCCTGTGCCTTTGCCTCATCCCGGCTCATGGTTTCCAGTTTCCCGGTAAAGACAACCGTCTTGCCGTTGACCGGACTATCCCGGGTTTCGACGACATAGCGAGGCGGCGCTACTTGCGAGAGTATATCGTCCCACACCGCCTTGTTATGATCTTCATGGAAAAAATCGCCGAGCGCCTCGACAACCGCACTGCCGATACCATCGATGGAAACGAGCGAAGCCAGCGCGTCCTCATCACCCGCATGAGCCTTCTCCGCCGTGCTGCGCAGCGCGGGCAATTCATGAAAGTTCTTCATCAGATCGCGCGCGGTCACCGACCCGACGTGGCGAATTCCCAGTCCAAACAACAGGCGCGCGGCATCGGGCTCCCTGCGGGCTTCCACAGAAGCCAACAGGTTGTCCACAGACCGCTCCTTCCAGCCGTCGAGCGCTAGAATATCGGCGCGGCGGTCTTTCAGCCGGAAGATGTCGGCCGGGCTTTCCAGCCAGCCAAGTGCAAAGAACTGATCGATCGTCTTTTCGCCCAGCCCGTCGATGTCGAGCGCCCCACGACTGACAAAGTGTTTCAATCTTTCCGTACGTTGCGCAGGACAGATAAGGCCGCCGGTGCAGCGCACGTCGACTTCACCTTCTTCCGCCACCGCCTCGCTGCCACACTCGGGGCAGCGGTCGGGAAATTTGAACGGTGTGCGCTTTTCGTCCCGGGTCAGATTATCCACAAGCTGTGGAATAACGTCTCCTGCACGCTGCACGACCACGCGGTCGCCGGGACGTACGCCCAGGCGCTCGATCTCGTCGCGATTGTGAAGCGTGACATTGGTAACCGTCACGCCGCCAACCAATACCGGTGCAAGACGCCCAACCGGTGTCAGCTTGCCCGTGCGTCCGACTTGTACGTCGATGCCTTCCAGAGTCGTCTCGACCCGCTCCGCGGGAAATTTGTGCGCTAGTGCCCAGCGCGGCGCTTTTGCAACAAAGCCGAGGCGCTGCTGCCAATCCAATCGGTCCACCTTGTAGACGACGCCATCAATTTCGTAGGGAAGTTCAGAGCGTTCGCTCTCGATGCGCTGATAGTGTATGAGCAATTCGTCCAGCGTGGAGCACAGTTTAAAGCCCTGCACATTCTTTGCCCCCCAAGTCTCTATAAATTCCATCATTTCGTGCTGAGACCGGGAGGGCACCGAGGATGCCTTTCCCCAACCGTAAGCCCAGAACCTCAAAGGGCGAGTAGCAGTTACACTTGGATCCTTTTGCCGCAACGAACCCGCCGCAGCATTCCGTGGGTTAGCGAAAACTTTCCCGCCCTCGGCCCTCTTTATTTCGTTAAGTTTCAGGAAATCAGCCTTAGCCATGTAGATTTCGCCGCGGATCTCGAAAATTTCTGGGGGAGCCGGTACGTTGGAACCTACTTTGACTTTTATCTCAATTGGGACATCATCAATCTGCAAGACATTTGCTGTTACGTCTTCACCTACGAGCCCATCCCCCCTAGTTGCAGCCAGTACTAATTGTCCTTTTTCATATCGCAAAGAGACTGCAAGACCATCGATTTTTGGCTCAGCGGTAATCGCCAGAGGTTCGCTATCTGGCAATGACAGGAACCGCCGAACACGGGTCATCCATTCCTCGACTTCTTTAGCATTAAAGGCATTATCGAGGCTCATCATGCGAACCTCATGTTTTACCTTGGAGAGCGGCGAAGAAGCGATGGCATGGCCGACCTTGCGGCTCGGAGAATCCTCCCGCACCAACTGCGGAAATGCCGCCTCCAGTTCGGCATTGCGCCGCACCAGCGCATCGTATTCCTGATCGGTTATCTCAGGCGCGTCCTCGGCATGGTAGAGGCGATCATGATGCGCAATCTGCTTGGCCAGCCGCATCAACTCGTTTGCGGCATCGGCCTCGGTGAGGTCTGGCGTCATCAGAAAACATACTCATCTTGAAAAAGGCAGGCCAGCAGTGGCGGCATTTCAGACCCCTTCCAGCAGACGGTCGGCTTGCGCCCGCGCCTCGGGGGTTACTTCTGCGCCGCTTAGCATCCGTGCGATCTCTTCCTTGCGTCCGGCTTCGTCCAGCAGGGCGACACCGGTCTTTGTCACTGTGCCATTTGAGCTTTTTGCGATCATGTAGTGCGTACGCCCCCGCGCCGCGACTTGCGGGCTGTGCGTCACGGCAAGCAGCTGTCCATCGGCTGAAAGGCGCGCCAGTCGCTCGCCGATCGCACTCGCAACCGCGCCGCCTACGCCGCGGTCGATCTCGTCGAAAATCACCGTGGCCGCGCCGCCCTGCTCCGCCAGCGCGACCTTCAACGCCAGTATGAAGCGCGACAATTCGCCGCCGCTGGCAATCTTGTTGAGTGGCGCGAAATCAGCTCCCGGATTGGTTGCAATCAGGAATTCGACGGAATCCATTCCCGCAGCCCCCCATTTTTCTTCTGGCAACTCGGTAACCGCCGTCTTGAAACGCGCCGCGTCGAGCTTGAGCGGAGCGAGTTCGCGCGCCACCGCCTCGTCGAGCCGCAGTGCTGCAGCAACCCGTGTAGCATGCAGCGCCTCGGCCTCGGCGCGATAGCGCTGGCCCGCGCCCTTTGCCGCAGCCTCCAGCGCATCCAGCTGCGCTTCCCCGCCTTCGATGCTTTCCAACCGGCTGCGCATCTCGCGCATCTTCGCGGGCAGTTCATCCACTTCGCAGCGATGTTTTCGTGCGATTGCACGCAATTCGAATAAACGGGTTTCCGCTGCGTCAAGCGCAGCGGGATCGTGAACAAGTGCTTCCGCGGCGGCGGAGAGCTTGTCTTCTGCTTCACCCGCTTCGATCACCGCACGGTCCAGCGCACCCAGCGCCTCGGTAAGCAACGGGTGTTCAGGGGCTATGCGGTCGAGCCGCCGCGCGGCTACGCGCAAAGCCGCAAGGGGTGAATCCGACCCCTCCCAGATGTGCCGCAATTCGTCGAGATCGCCCGACAGCTTCTCGCCTTTCTGCATGTCCGCGCGCGTTTCGGCCAGCCGCGCTTCTTCGCCAGCCTGCGGTTCGAGCGCCGTCAGTTCGGCAAGGTGGGCCAGCAGGAGGTCCTGATCGGCCTTCGCGGTATCGACCGCCTCGCGCGCCTCGGCCAGTGCGTCTTCCGTGGTGCGCCACTTCGACCATGCCGCTGCCACACGCCCGGCATCACCACCCGCAAACCGGTCCAGCAGGGCCCGGTGACCGCGCGGGTTCACAAGGCCGCGATCGTCGTGCTGGCCATGCAGTTCGACGAGATACCCGGCCATTTCCCGCAGCATTCCGACACTGGCCGACTGATCGTTGACGAAGGCTTTGCTCTTCCCATCCGCCTTGATCTGGCGACGCACGATCAGCGGCTCACCTTCCTCAAGTTCGATGTCGGCATCGTCCAGCAATTGCACCAGACCGCCCGGCAGGCTGTTGAACTCGAAACTGGCCGAAACGCTGGCCTTGTCCTCTCCGCCCCGAACCAACCCGCTATCCGCACGATTGCCCAGCACCAGACCAAGGGCGTCGAGCAGGATCGACTTGCCTGCCCCGGTTTCGCCCGTCAGCACGCCCAGCCCCCGACCGAAGGCGAGATCGAGCGCCTCGATAAGGACGATGTTGCGGATGGATAGCCGGGTCAGCATGCAGGCACCTCCTAGCGGCTGCCGCGGGCCGAGTCAGCAGGGCACGCACGCCAATCGACACCCTTTCAATCCCCGACCGATGTAAAAGGCGCATGAGCCTTTTGCCCTGCTTGCCACTGGTGAGCGATCCTGCCGGTTGGGACGGCTTGTACGGCCAGGCCGATCGCGCACTTTTATCGAGCGAGGAATGATGGCCGCAACCGCGTGCGGTCCCACAAGATCGAACCGAAGCCGAGTTACGAACCGAAGAACCCCAAACCGAAAGCCCGGCTCGGTCGAATGGCTCAGCTCGGCGTCACGCCTGCTGCGTGATCCTGCACCAGATCATACGCCTTGTCGTACCATTCCGTGCCCGGGTAGTTCGCACCCAGCACCGCCGCATACTTCACCGCTTCGTCCGGAATACCCAGCGCGAGGCTGGTTTCCGTAAGCCGGTACAGCGCTTCGGGCGCGTGGCTCGTGGTCTGGTAATTGTCGACCACGTTCTGGAAGCGTATCTGAGCGGCAATCCAGCGGCCAGCCCGTTCGTAATGACGGCCGATTTCCATTTCCTTGCCCGCCAGATGGTCGCGCACGAGGTCGATCTTGAGACGTGCATCGGACGCATAATCGGAATTGGGGAACCGACGATCGATTTCCTGCAGCGCCGTCAGCGCCTGTTCGGTCACCTTCTGATCGCGCTGCACATCGCTGATCTGTTCGTAGTAGCTCAGCGCGATCAGATAGAAGGCATACGGCGCATCCTTGTTACCCGGATGGATCTGGAGGAAACGCTGCGCCGACTGGATTGCCTTGTTGTAATCCTTGGCGACATAATAGCTGAACGAGCTCATCAGCTGTGCCCGGCGGGCCCATGGCGAATAGGGATGCTGGCGTTCCACCTCGTCGAACAAGGCGGCAGCGAGAGTTGCCTGGCCACTGTCGAGCCGCCGCTTTGCCTCGCCATACAGCGATTCCACGTCGCGAGCGACATAGGAAGTATCGGCTGGGCCGCTGCTGCGGCCGGCGCAGGCCGCGGTCATCAGAGACGCGCCTGCAAGCGCGGTGCCGAGAATGAGCTTCGTCGTGGAACGGGTTTGGTTCGTCATGGGTAGCAGCCTATAGCCACCGCCCCCATGAACGCCAAGTGAAGTTAGCAGCCCTGTCCCCCGGCAGCAGCCACTATCGTCATCCAACGGCAGGCTGGTCCCAATCCCGGCGCGCGATTTCTTCCGGCGCGTCCCACAGCAGGTGGCGATGCTCCAGCATCACCAGATTGGCACTCCGGATGACTTCTCCCTTGGTGCGATAGCCCAGAAGCTGTTCGGCCTGAGTGTCTGGATTGTTGGTCAGCACGCGCAATTCTTCCGACGTGAAATCGCTCAATCCGCGTGCGCGCTCGATACCCTTGCTGTCGTAGATATGCAGCACATCGCCGCGCGTGAAATCGCCGGTCATCGAGATGACATCCTGCCGGCGAATCGGCCGATCCCCACTCAACGCCGCGGCGATCGCATCAGAAATCACGATGCTACCCGCCATTTGCAGCCGGTTGGCGATCCAGCTGTCCCAGCCGGACAACGGGTTGGGATGCGGCAGGATCTTGGTCGACCGGCGCGATCCGTTGAGCACTTCGGAAACCGGATGGTCTACCTCGCCCTGCGCGATCCAGGTGGTGACGCCTGCCTCCTGCGCCATATTGGCGGCTAGAAGTTTGGTTTCCATGCCGCCGGTGCCAAGCGTGCTCTTGCCCTTAGTAGCGTCCATATACATGCCCACGTCCTCGACCTCGGGCACGAACTGCGCCTCGGGATCGTCGGGATTTCGGTCATACAGACCATCGACACCGGTCAGGATGACGAAATCGTCAGCCCCGACCATCTGCGCGACCTTCGCTGCCAGCCGGTCGTTGTCGCCCACGCGAATTTCTTCCGTGGTGATCGAATCGTTCTCGTTCACGATCGGAACGACATCGGATTCAAGCAGGCGGTGCACGGTGTTGCGAGTGTTGAGGAAGCGGCGGTGGTCCTCGAAATCGCCCAGCGTCAACAGAACCTGTGCGATATCGAAACCAAATTCATGCCCCACCTGCTTATAGGCGTTGAGCAGCAATGGCATTCCACAGGCGGCAGCCGCCTGTTTGTCGGAAACACCGGCGCTTTCGGGCGTTTCACCGATAATACGCAGACCCAACGCCACCGACCCGGAGGAGCAGAGAATGACGTTGCTACCCTGCGCCCGCAATTGTGCGATATCTTCCAGCAGGCGCTGGAGGAAACCATAACGCGGCGTGAGGAGTTCCTGGTTGGCAAGAAGGGCCGAACCGATTTTGACGACAATGGTAGGTTTTTTAGTCATGTTCCCAAATATTGTGCAGCCTTGAAATTTTCTGAAAAGAATATAGATCGTAATGGTGCGGCGCACAACCAGATTTTTGAAAATATCCCTACGTCGTTGATAAATAGGTATTCTCCAGTTTATCCGCCTAACGCTAAAATAATTCGACACGAACACAAAGTAGAAGACACATTTTAATAGAGCCGTGACGCTCGGAAACGGAATTTAGACATTACAAAAACAGTTTGCATTGTCGGCTGCGGGAAAATGGGTTCCGCTTTACTGTCCCAATGGGTCAACGGCCCCGAAGCCATCACGGTGGTGGACCCCGCCGGCAGCGACGTTCCCGACGGTGTCGCGCTTGTCACAGATCGTTCGGAAATCGCGGATGACCAGTTCGATTGCATCATTGCCGCTGTAAAGCCGCAGTTGATTGACGACATTCTGGCAGATTACGTGGGCAACCTGGCCGCCGGCGGATATGTGTTATCGATTGCTGCAGGCTATTCGGCCACACGCCTGTCAAAGCTCATGGGCGATGCACCCGTCATTCGCACGATGCCCAATCTGCCCGCTGCAATCGGTCGCGGGGTCAGTGGAATTTGCCCCGGCCGGCACGCAAGCGATGACCACCTTGCCCATGCGCAGGATTTCATGAGCCGCGCCGGGTCGACCGTGACGGTCGATAGCGAAGACAAGCTGGACCGGGTGACCGCCGTTGCGGGCTCGGGCCCCGGCTATGTGTTCGAAATTGCCCGCGCCTATGCGGAAGCCGCCATGAAACAAGGCTTTACCGAAGACGAAGCGCGCGAAATGGTTCTAGGCACCATTGGCGGCGCGATCGCAATGGCCAGCGAACCGGGCGCCCCCAGCCTGGAAGAACTGCGCAATTCCGTCACCAGCAAGGCCGGAACGACTGCCGCCGGCCTTGATGCGCTCAATGGCGATGGTGGCCTTTCCACCCGCCTCCATGATACGTTGCAGGCAGCTTACGACCGGGCGGTAGAGTTGCGCTGACCCTCAGCGCCTCCCGTTCCGAATACAAGACAAGAGAGAAACTATGACCGACCAAGCACTTGATCCGCAAATCCACATTCACGAACTTGGCCAGCGTGCTCGCAAGGCCGCTCGCGGCCTCCTGTCGGCCACTACAGACGCAAAGAACAATGCTCTGCACGAGGCGGCAAAGGCCCTTCGGACTCGCAAGAGCGAACTGCTCGAAGCCAATGCGGAAGATGTGAAGAGTGTCGAAGGCAAAAAGCCCGACAGCTTCATCGACCGGCTGCGTCTGACCGACGACCGGATCGACGGCATGGCCGGTGCGCTGGAAGAAATCGCCGAACTCCCCGACCCCGTCGGTCGCGAGCTTGCGACGTTCGAACGACCCAACGGCCTGTCCATCGAACGTGTCGCCGTGCCGATCGGTGTGATCGGTATGATCTACGAAAGCCGTCCCAATGTCGGAGCCGATGCCAGCGCCCTCTGCCTCAAATCTGGCAATGCGGTCATCCTGCGCGGCGGCAGCGAAAGCCGCAACTCCACACGCGTGATCGTCGAATGCATGCGCGCCGGGCTGAAGGCAGCCGGTCTCCCCGAAGACGCCGTCCAAACCGTTGGCACGACCGACCGCAATGCCGTCGCCGCGCTTCTGAAAGCCGACGAATTCGTCGACTTGGTAATTCCGCGTGGCGGGCGTGGACTCGTCGAACTGGTCAGGGATCAGGCCAGCGTCCCCACCCTCCTCCACCTCGACGGAAACTGCCACAGTTATGTGCATTCGGCAGCCGACGTCGACAAGGCGGTCAAGGTCATCCGCAATGCGAAGCTTCGCCGCACAGGCGTATGCGGCGCAACGGAAAGCGTCGTGGTCGACCGGTCCGTGGCAGAAGCGTTCATTCCCAAATTCGCCGACGCGATGGCTGGCGATTGCGAATTACGCGGCGATGCCGACGCCGTCGCAATCGATGAACGCCTCAAGCCGGCGACCGAGGAAGACTGGAGCACCGAATATCTCGACCCCATCGCATCGGTGAAGATCGTCGACGGACTGGACGAAGGCATTGCCTGGGTGGAAGAACACTCCAGCCATCACACCGATGCCATCATCACCGAAGATGCTGACGCAGCACGTCAGTTCATGACATCGATCGATAGCGCCATCGTAATGCACAACGCTTCCACCCAATTTGCCGATGGCGGCGAATTCGGCATGGGCGCGGAAATCGGCATCGCGACCGGCAAGATGCACGCCCGCGGTCCCGTTGGCCTCGAGCAGTTGTGCAGCTTCAAATACCTCGTTCACGGCGACGGCCAGACCCGTCCCTGATCCCGGGACGTTCGGGGTGCGATAAGGGCCGCCCGATCACCGTATCGGGCTGGCCGCCACCACGGCCGGATCGATGACGTCCGGTGGTATTTCTACATGGACGGTTTCCGGCCGATAGACTTCTATCGGCGCCGGTGTGACTGGCGGGCTACCTGCGAACCATTGGGCGCCGTTCTCGTTCGGCACATCCACAGATTGTCCGATTTGCTGCTGCGCGCCGCGAATTTCGGCCAGTCGGTGCGCGTTTTGGCCTCTCGTATCAATCATACGATCCACGGGCCCGCCCTCGGCCATCGTCAATGCGACAGTCAGCAGGATACCGCCAGCCAGCATCAAGGCAAATTTCTTGTCCATTGCAAATTGCCTTTGCGAATAACCGATTGATTTAGGTCAGCAGGAATTGGTCGCGAGCCGCTGCGTATTGGTTATGTCCTGATTGGTCCGTTCACGCACGTTGAACGCGCTTTCGTATCGCAAATCCAACCCGCTGCTGACGATGCTTGGCAGGATCTTGGGCGTGTAATGATAGGATACCTCGGCAAACATTACCGCTGTGCCCTCGGCAGCCCTGATCCGCGTTGTGGCAGGGCCCATTCCTGCAGCGAGGGAAGAATCATTTCGTCCCTTGTTCTGCAAACCGTAACGTGGAGCGACCGCGAGCGACCCGAAGCATCGTTGCCAATTTATCATCTGGCCGGCGTTGCCGCCGGTTTTGCCATTGGGTTGCAATGAAGATAGGACCACCCGGCCATTGCTTGCAAAATCCAAGCCAGTTCCTGCCTGCGTAGCCCCGGCAAATACTTCGTATATATCCGCCTCGTCGATTCCAGACCGTGCACGTCCGGCATTGTCCGCTACCGTGATCGCGATCTGATTGACCCGCATATGGGCCATCACCAAATTGATTAATTCCAACCCGCCGAAAAGCAGGGTGATGAAAACCGGCAGAGAGAAAGCGAATTCGGTAAGGGCCAACCCGTTTTCCGACAAACGCAGCCGGCGCAGGAAGCGCCGTGGCAAGATTGCTTCGCGCATCATCACACACACACCGTTGGTGGTTTCTTCTGAACAGCGTAGGGCTGGTTCCGGATCGCACTGGTTGCAACGATGGAATAATCCGGTGAAACGTCCAGAAATCGATGGATCGGAAACAGGCGGGGCATGGACAGATTCACTTCATAGAACACGACATCGTCCGCGCCGCCGATGTTATTGCGACCCGCGCTTGCATCGAAAGCCCCATTCTCGTTGAGGTCGATGAAGCAATCGCCCGGATCGTACTGCCCGTTGGAATTATAATCGGTCACGAGTTTCTCGCTTCGCCCGATGCTGGAAAAATCATAGTAGCTGCGCATGTTGATCTGATAGGTGGCATTGCGCGCCACCACGTCGGAGCGGGTCCGGATCGCGCAACCGATCTTCTCCTCGACGCTATCGCCGCTGCAGGCAAAACCCGGCGCCTCGAGCGAGCCCGTTCGCGATACATCGTTGAGCGCACCCTGCACCACTGAGCGAAGATAAGCCTGATAGCCGAGATCCAGACCACCCAGGAGGAAGAGCATCAGCGGGGTCAAGACGAAGGCAAACTCGATTATCGCCGCACCCTGCTCCTCCTTGCGGAGGCGTTTGAACAGCCCGATCATTGCGTTAGCCTCAGTGCGCCGATCTGGTTGCCGATCTCTCGGAACTTGGCGATCAGAGCCGTGCGGTTGGCGGCCGTGTCCGCCTGTCCCGGGCTGCTAGCGCAGCCGGTGAGATTGGAATTGAGCGCCGTGTCGAACCCGATGACCCAAACCGAGGTGTTCATATTCTTTGCCGCGTTGCACGCCATGCGAAAGCGCTGCTCGTGACGAGCGCGTAACTGGGCAGTGACGGAATTGCCCTGATCGTCGGACGTGCAGTTGGTTGCGCCTTTCACCCGCATATCGTTGCGCTCGACGCCATAAGAGCCGTACACATTGCAGTAGGCAGTTTGGTCGCCGTCTGTCATGAAAATGACGTGGCGGTTGCACGGCATGCCGTTGTAGACATCGCAGCTATCGCCGAAGATCCCACCAGTGGAGATAAGGCGGGCGCCCCAGATCATGCCGATGTCGTGATAGGTGCCGCCTACGGTTTCCAGCCCCTTGACGTAGGTATCCAGAGCCGAACGGGACCACACCGCAAGACGGCGCGCTTCCGAAGGGCAGGCCCAGTAACCACTACTGTAGGAATTGTTCATGATCGAGCCCGAAGTGGTTCCGATCGATGTCGATGTGCCTGATGTTGTGCCGGCATTGCGGGTGTAGATAAGGTTGGGCACCATCGGTCGCCAGCGCGTCGCATCGCTGTTGGGTATCAGATCGATATTGAGATCGTTTGCGCCCGAGGGGATCGTCATGCTGGTGCCGCCATCGATGCTGGTCACCGTGTCGCGTTCCTCGATGCATCCGTTCCAGGTCATGTCGGCAACGCTTCCACCGGTCACCGCGGCGGCAAGGTCCTTGAGATTGAACGGGCCGGGCGTGCTCGTTCTGCCGGTACCATCGGTTGCGAAGGTCAGCTTGCCGTTTGTCTTGAGATAGTCAGTGACGTCATACTCTGTCTGTTGGTAGGTCCAGCTGCTGAACTGCCTCTTGCTGGTGTCGTAGGTTGTCGTTTCGAGAACCCGCCACCGACGACAACTTTGATTGCTGCCCGAGCGGTCGGATGCTCCGGTGTAGCCCCAGTTCTCGGACTGGACGTAGGCATCGCTCGATGACGTTCCCTGATATTTGACTGCAGTCGTCGCGGTGGGAGGAGGGCCACCACCCGGTACATCTTCGGCATTCACATAATTCTGACACTGATTGTTGCTGATGGAACCGCTGTAGTATTCCCATTGCCCGCCACTCAGTGTCGGCGGCTTCGGCGCGTAGTCGTCAAACCTTGCCACGCGTGACGGCACCGTCGTGTTCTTGCGCATGTAGTTGGGGTTCTGCGCATAGACCAACCGCCCAACATTCACCGTGCTCGAATAAGGCACGACACCGTACCGCAGCCGCAGCCCCTGCGCGGTCAGCTGCGTCTGGATCGGGGCGAGCTCGTCGTAGAGCGCCATCACCGCATCCTGCAGCGCCTCGATCTTGCGCGTGCCATCGACCGGATCGTTCATCGACCCCGTCACGTCCAGCACCAGCACGATATCCGTGTTCACGAAGTTGAGCGAGGCATCGCAGCTTACCGCCACCGGCAGCGTTTCGAAGCCGAACAGGCGCATGATCGCGGTCGGGATCGCGGTCGAGGCGTTTACCCGGATCACGCCCGCTTCCGGCCTGGTGATCACCGGGGTGAAGGCCTGCGCCCCGTACTGCCCCTGCGGAAAGTTGAACGTAAAGAACTCTTGCCCCGTATTGCGCACCGTATCGTTGAGGGAATCGTTCTTCATCACCCGCCGCGCGGCCAGCGAGGCGGCGTCGCAGGCGCTCTGCATCTTGCTCTTCGCCATATAGGCGCGGCTGAGGTCCACCCCGCTACCGATCATGATGGTCAGCGGGACCAGGCCCGCTCCGACTATCGCCAGCACGTTGCCTTTGTGGTCGTGCAGCAGCCGGGCCAGTAAACGACACAGGAATGCCATCGCATCACACTTTCGCAAAGCGGGGTATGTCGACGCATGATGCATCGCCCCGCCCGACCCCTATCCTGTTCCGGTTAAGAAAAGCCTATGTCGCTCGGTTAAGCGAACCTTACCGCGGCCCGGCCCGCCTGCGCCCGCAATCGCGTGTAGGAGCGGCCCCTGCGCCGATCCTATTTCCCTTTCCTACAGCCCCCCTCCTGGCCCATGCCCGCGCGCCCATCTGTCAGGAGAGCCCGCATGACCCGCCGCAAGGACCCCGCCGAAACCCGCATCCCCGTCGCCGCCGAAGACCTCCCCGCCTTCGACAGCGTCCCCGTCAAATACCGCCACGATGGCTGGACCCCGGCGCGCCAGAAAGCCTTCATCGGCGCCCTCGCCGATACCGGCAGCGTCAGCCGCGCCGCGCGCTACGTCAACATGAGCCCCGAAGGCGCCTATTACCTGCGCCGCCGCCCGGGCTCCGAAAGCTTTCGCCGCGCGTGGGAGGCCGCACTCGATCTCGGCGTGCAGCGGCTCAAGGACATTGCGTATGAACGCGCGATCGACGGCCAGCTCAGCCCCGTCTTCGTCGCCGGCAAGCTGAAAGGCTTCCGCCGCATCCGCAACGATCGCCTGCTCATGTTCTGCCTCCGGATGAACGCCCGCGACGAACGCGGCAAACGCCTCGCCGCCAGTTACTTCGATAGCGACGCCGCAAGGCTGCATGGGGGGCCGGGCACGTCCTCAGGTAGCATAGCGGTAGGACAGACAGGAACCTGCTCAAGTAGCGTAGCGATAGGACAACAAGAAACTCCCCCCTCCCGCTTGCGGGAGGGGCCGGGGG
>CESG01139756.1_pt1 | contig 23445 bp, 21 predicted proteins | sample 531121 | NCBI WGS metagenome assembly CESG01 (sample SAMEA2621287, study PRJEB7988) | marine metagenome | biome: marine biome (ENVO:00000447); feature: mesopelagic zone (ENVO:00000213); material: "saline water (ENVO:00002010), including plankton (ENVO:xxxxxxxx)" | depth 800 m
GAAAATATCGGTAATCGGCCTCTTCTTCTTTCAGGCGCTGGCTGAAAGTACCATTCTTATTTTCATCCCATCCTCTGGTTTCCTGTACCACTTTTTCGCCCGCGTCGAGTAATTTTGATTGCCTGTCTATTTCAAATGCAATAGCTCTTTCGACTGCCCGAAATGAATTTAAATTTTTAACTTCAACCTTAGTACCTAATTCGTCCTTATTTCTAGCCAAAGATATATTTACCTCCACTCGCATCTCTCCCTTCTCCATGTGCGCGTGCGAAGCTCCAAGAGTCCTGAGCAGTAACTGTAATTCGCGTGCAAACGCGCCTGCCTGTTTTGCTGAATGTATTTCAGGTTCAGTAACCAACTCCATTAAAGGAACGCCCGCACGGTTAAAATCTACAAAGCTCTGCGTGGTGTCTGATGTATGTGAAGATCGTGCCGTATCCTCTTCAAGATGTATTCTTGTCAGCCCCACACCCAACAACGAACCTCCTGATACCAGCGGAAATTCATACTGACTTAATTGGTATGCTTTTGGAATATCCGGATAGAAATAATTCTTACGGTCAAACTCCGAGTAGTCTGCCAAATTACCATTCACGGATAGTCCCACACGCAGTACCTGTCGAATTGCCTCCTTGTTTATCGTTGGCAGTACGCCGGGGTGTGCCATACATACTGGACATATGTTTACATTGGGGATCTTTTCGTCTGAATCATTCTTCGAATTACAGAACATCTTCGTCGTAGTACAAAGCTCTGCGTGTATTTCAAGACCAATTGTTGGTTCGTATGTCATGGCGGTATGGTAAAACGTTTTCAGCAAAAAAGCCACTTACGATGCATCAAGGGTCTCCACAAAGTGTACAATGCCGTCCACAAATGTCTTTACTGATGCGTCATCATAGATTGAAATTGCAAATACTTCGTCAAATGCACTGCGCAAACTCGCCACTAAAGACTCAATTTCTGCAGCATCCACCAAGTCTGCCTTGGTAAGCACCGCCACTCTCGGCTTTTGTGCAAGACTGGGGTCATAGGCAACGAGCTCGGCCATCAGAGCTCGCTGTGCCGATATCGGATCATCTTGCTCAACCGAGATGCAGAAAATAAGGGTTTTTGTCCTATTTATGTGCTTTAGGAACTTGTGCCCAAGACCTCGGCCCTCCGAGGCGCCCTCAATTAGGCCCGGTATATCAGCTATGATATGACCAAACAGGTCTCCGAGATTGGGATCGAGGGTCGTAAATGCATAGTTGCCCACTTTCGCCCGAGCATTAGTGATCGTATTCAGAAGTGATGTTTTACCGACATTGGGATATCCAACCAATCCGAGATCCGCGATGATCCTGAGTTCGACTGTAAGAATACTCTCACTTCCCGACTTTCCCTCGGTTGCCTGCATGGGCTTCACATTTCGGGAACTCTTGAAATGTTCGTTTCCCAAACCACCGATGCCACCTTTGAGCACCACGTGCACCTCTCCTTCCTTGAGAAGCTCAAAAGTCTTTTCGGTACTTTCAACTTTTACAATCGAGCCGATCGGAAGATCAATTGTGACATCATCACCATCATGCCCATGCAAACTGTTTCCACCGCCGGCTTCACCATCGCCCGCTTTGAAAGTTGTTTTGCTTCGATACTTACCAAGAAGTGCGGTGTCGCGCACTGCTCGGATAAGGACGTCTCCGCCTTTTCCGCCATTGCCACCGTTGGGACCTCCTTTTTGATTACTCCGAGTGCGATTCCAGCGAACAACTCCATCCCCACCTTTGCCTGAAAAAGCCCTAAATTCGATTTCGTCAATGAAATTCATAAATATTTTTATCCACTAAACTTTCATAAACTACTGCACTTGCGACTTACTTCAATTTCTTCAACATGGAGCGATAACCACCTAATCCGGCTGCCATTTTCCCCTTGATTCTTGATATGGTTGCAGAGCTCATACCGGTCAGTCGCTCAATTTTGCGATAGCTCACTCCAAAATGGAGCATTTTTGCTGCCTTCCATCTATTGGCTGCACCTAGTATTTCCTTTTTTGTATAAATGTCGCCAAAAAATGCTCTAGCTTCTGCTAAATTTTTCAACTGCACCATTGCAAGCAAAAAGTCATCTGTGTCATCATTAATCCACTCGTGTTTTTTCATATCGCTTTATTATACTACAGCAATTTTACAAACAAAAGCAAAATGTGGGCAACCGAATTTCCCTACCCTACGTAAAACGCGTGCCAACTGCACTGGTAACTGCTACTATCATTGCTCCAAGCAGCGCGGGGAGAGCTCCGGAAACGGTAAATCCATCAATAAAAGTTGAGAGCAACCAGAATATAAACGCGCTCAAAAAGAACGACGAGAGTCCTAAGGTGAGAAGATGGATGGGAAAAGTTACGATAGTAAGAAGCGGTTTGAGTGTGACATTTGCTACTGCCAACAACAGAGCAATCACGAGTGCGGTGTACAATCCGTCCACAGTGATCCCTTCAACCACATACGCGGAAAGTAAAACGGCCAATACTATCAATGAGAATCTAACGAGCATACGCTTTTGATAGTATCAGACAGAGGATTTTCATGCAAAAAGCTCTTACAGTGGCATTTTGGGACAAATTATGCCTGTTTCGTGTGTTGTATGTGCTCCTTTGAGTTAATCAGGCCACATTTCTTGTACTTAAGACCAGAGCCGCACGGACACGGATCATTTCGTCCCACCTTAGGCGACGCATGTGCTTTATCATTTCCATCTTGACGACCAATATCTACCGCCCTATTATGTACCTCCTGCATTTCTTGAGTCTCGCGACCAGAAAACATTCCTCCTGATAGTTGTGGTAATAGTTTGATAACATTCTCCTCGTACGCATGCTGGAGATCATTGAACAGACGCAATCCCTCCTTTTTATACTCGATAAGTGGATCTCGTTGTCCGTATGCTCGTAAATTTACACTGCTTCTGAGATAATCCATGGTCTCAAGGTGATCAACCCACAGTAGGTCAAGTGTTTGTAAAAGAACTCTCCGCACCGCGGTAACAAAAGAGTCCTCTCCAAGAGTACGTTTCTTGTCTACAACTATTTGTGCCACACTCTCATCATCCCCTACTATCTCCATAAGGGCATCCTCGACTACGACTGTATCACCAAGTAATACGTTTCTTCTCTTCTCGTACAATGACTTTCTCTGGAGATTCATGACATCATCATAGGCAAGTACTTGCTTCCGTGAGTCAAAATGAAATCCTTCGATTTTTTTCTGAGCAGACTCCAGTGAACGTGTAATTATTTTGTTTTGAATAGGTTCATCCTCAGGAATACCAAAACGTCCCATCATTCCTTTTATCGTGTCGCTCGCAAACACCCTCATGAGCGAATCTTCAAGAGATACGAAAAATTGTGTCTCTCCCGGATCACCTTGACGACCGGAGCGTCCTCTTAGCTGATTATCAATACGGCGAGCTTCGTGTCTTTCTGTACCCAGCACAAAAAGGCCTCCAAGATTTTTGATTTCCTCTTGTGCTGCCTCGTCAGCATCTTCACCACCGAGTTTGATGTCCACTCCCCGTCCTGCCATGTTTGTAGCAAGCGTAACCGCACCTCTTCGTCCGGCATCTGCGATAATGTTTCCCTCTCGTTCATGATTTTTAGCATTTAGTGCCTCATGGGTGATACCTTCTTTTTGTAGATAGAGACTCAATAATTCATTCTTTTCAACTGAAGCAGTTCCGATAAGGACTGGTTGTCCTTTCTCATTAAGCTCCTTAACCTTGCGCGACAGTGCTTTAAATTTACCTTGTTCTGTTTGGAAAATGAGATCATTATGGTCAATCCTCTGAATTTCATTATTCGTTGGAATTTCTACGGTATGTAAGCCATACACTTTAAAAAATTCCTCGGAACTGGTCACTGCAGTACCGGTCATCCCGGATAACTTCTCATACCCGCGAAAGTAATTTTGATACGTAATAGATGCGAAAGTTCGAGACTCCTGTTGCACAGGAACTCCTTCTTTTGCTTCCATGGCTTGATGTAATCCTTCACTCCAACGTCGCCCAGGTTGCATCCGCCCGGTAAATTCATCGACAATGATTACCTCACCATCACGCACCACATAATCTTTATCATTCTCAAAGAGTGCTTTTGCTCGCACCGCAGTCTCAAGGTGATGCACATATTTAATACCCTTATCCGTATATATATTATCCACCCCCAATGCACTCTCGGCTTTTTCGATACCACTATCGGTAAGTTGAATTGCCTTGAGTTTTTCATCAACCGTATAATCAGTATCTCTCTTGAGTGTTTTTGCAATCATTGCAAATTGAGTATAGAGTTTCTCGGCATCAGCTGCCGGTGCGGAAATGATTAAGGGGGTTCGTGCTTCGTCAATGAGAATTGAGTCTATTTCGTCAACGATTGCGAAGTGGTGTGCGCGTTGCCGAAGCTCAGACTTATCATACGAAATATTATCTCGTAAATAATCAAAACCGAATTCGTTGTTTGTGCCGTAGGTAATGTCAGCTTGGTACGCCTCTTGTCGTGTACACACCCGTAGGAAGTCCTCGACAATCTCGTGAGACCCCTGCGCATCTCGTTCTTCATCAAGTGATGCACTTGCTTCATCGGTGTATATATATGAAACTTCGTGGTTAATAACTGCTACCGTCATACCCAAGAAAGCATATATCTGCCCCATCCACACCGCATCGCGGCGAGAAAGGTAGTCATTAACAGTGATTACATGCACCCCTTTCCCGGTAAGCGCATTGAGATACGCAGGAAGAGTTGCGACCAATGTTTTTCCCTCGCCTGTGCGCATTTCAGCAATATCTCCGTTATGCAATACTGCTCCTCCAATGAGTTGCACGTCGTAGTGCCTCTGGCCAAGAGTTCTTTTTGCCGCTTCCCGCACAGCTGCAAAAGCTTCCGCCATGAGAGATTCCAGTGTTTCTCCTTTTGCTAAACGAGCTTTAAATTCGGATGTTTTTTCACGTAACGCTTCGTCACTTAAGGTAGTAAACTCATCTTCCAAGGCATTTGCATGAGTAACAACCGATGAAGATCTCTTCAATGCTCCTGCATTTTCGTCACCTAGTAGCTTTTTTATTCCTTCAAACATGTTAAAAAATCACAAACACTGTGGAAGGCGGGTGCGAGCTCCAAAACGAAAATCTTTATGAGTGCCGCCGCCCTCCACGGTGCTTGCGACTCGCTAGCAAGTATACCACTTAATCTCTTTGAGTATATACAAAAAGAACCCCGTCGGGGGTTCTTTTTGCGATTTTCGTTAGCCACACACAACTCAATGGATGTGACACTCAAGTGCAAGTATAGCATGTTTGAGTAATAAATCAAGCACAATTTGCACATTTATGGCGATATTGTTTTTAATATCCTCTCCCCTTCGTTTTTAACATCGGGATTGAGTGTAATGGCCAACTGTATGCTCTCGATTGCCATCTGCTCGTACCCCGCTTGATTGTAGGCAGCGCCGAGTACAAAAGCATTTTTTATGGAACCTTGCTCTAGAAAACTCATCTTCCAAATTCTGTTGGCAATGGAAAATTCTTTTTTTCTGATAAGGGAATTGAGGACTGCACCCTGTAGTCCAAGGTCGGGCGTATTTTTGTACAGTGCTTCAAATTTCTCCACATCTCCATTCTCTATCAGCGCTATTGCATAGAAGAGTGCTGCAAGAGAATAACTCTTATCTAGCTGATATGCTTCTCCTGCCAGTTTCACCGATTCTTCAACAGCACTTCGTCCTAGAGCATTATTTGCCAGCTTCAATATGATGGATTGTTTTTGAGGACTTAACGTACGAGCACGTATGAGCTCTTTCTGCTCCTCCTCAAGTTGACCAAAAGAAGCATGTACGTCCGCTAGAAATACGGGAAACCGAGCATCTCGTGGAGCACGTTCTTTTTCAAACATCATCCCACGAACTGCGCTCATGTACCACGCGTTTGCAACGCGCTCATCTACCCAACTCCTCCCGGCAAATTGTCTTGAGGTAAATGCGATTTGCTCATTAGCTTCCTGAGTTCCGTATGTATCCATTGCAGCTGCTTTGGTCAATGCTTCCAAAGAAGACATCGCGAGCTGGTTGGCTGTTGCAACATCTCCTTTATCGGCATATTCGTTAGCCCATGCGGCGCTCCGTAGTCCATCTAAAATCAACATGTTGGCTTGCACAGCTTTACCATTCACGGAAAATATCAGCAGCACCGCTACAGGCACGATGATGCACACCAACCACTTCGAAAGTCTATCCCTCTCTTTATGCTCCCTACTCTCTCTTCGTTCCCAGACATCATCTGAAACCGCTACTATCCATGCAGCAGTCGAGAAAAAGAGTATGTAGCTGATAACCTGATCAAAGACTGTGAGATTTTGGAATGTGTATGCCGTCAGTAACCCCAAGAGCAACCATTTCTGCACACCATTAAAGTGGGTGGTTCTGTACACGAGCAATAGCAGTGCTAGATATATGGAAATATAGGCGAGCAAACCAAGTCCTCCGGAAGATATTGCCCAATCAAATACAAAGTTGTGGGTGCGATCATACCACGGCTCCATACCATACATCCGCGGATCGTAGTTGAAGTTAAATACATAATTAAAGTTCTCCTGGCCCCACCCTAACAACGGCTTCTCTTTAATACCCGTTATCGCCATGTTCCAGACGATGGTCCTTGCGAATATAGAAGGGTCTTCTAATGAAATGGTTGCGAATCTGTTCAACAGATTATTTTCTCGAATGATAGTACTGTCTTTTACCATCCAAAACCCGACGGATGTGACAAGGAGTAACGCTACCAACGCAACAGCTATGCCAAAAACAATCCTCTTCTTTCTGTATGAGAATGCGATGCCCGCCATACTCAACAGTATCCCAATCAGTATCCCCAATGTAGCTCCTCTAGTTGAAGTTAAATACACTCCGTAGAGAAGAAATGGAATGGGTAAGAAATACAGATACCTTTCATATTTTGAAACTTCATCTCTAAATGCCAGAATAAGCGCTATGAATATATGAAATAATGAATACACCGCCAAATATATTGGGTTACCCAGCGTTGAATAGAGTCGTGTAGATTCATTGGAAAATGACTGTAGCAAAACATGTATCGAGATGAGTGCACTTACACCAAGCGAGATTCTCCAAAACCAAAGCCATGCTTTTTCTCCCACCATTACAGACTGAGCAACCATCATATACGCAAGGATGTGTAGTAGTGTAATGAGTCCATCCATTCTTTCGTAATTGCTCCAAAAACTTTTGAAAAAATTCTCGCCAAGAAAATCAGCTATCGCCGTTATTCCCACAAATGCAGTTACTGACACGAGCACTAATGTCCACCGGGGCCTGTACTTCTCATTGATTATCGCAAGGAGTAACCACGCACTGAAGATAATCTCAATGATTACACGGAAAGCTACATTCTTCCCAAACACATATGGAAAGAAAGTGTTGTCAATCACAATCAACGCCACAAAGGGGAGCATACACACTCCCGTTATAATAATTCGTTGCAGTATTTTCTCGAGAGTCATGACGTACAGTATACCAAATGCTATCCGTGATGCTTTTTTTGAAAACTCCTAGTATTATGAGAAGTCATGTATCTATTGCGAATATGTAAACCTTTTCTCAAAAAGTATTTCATTACTGAGCATGTTTGGATGATCTGTCGTTATATGCTGAACAAAAGATCGTATGCCCTAAACAACTTGGACAACAAAATGATTCGTATTCTACACAAAAAAAGGAAAGGGTTCTTCGTTGAAATAGGTGCAAACGACGGAATCACACAAAGCAACACATACAAATTGGAGAGGCGGTATGGATGGAGAGGTGTACTCATCGAACCAACGTTTAACAACTTCATACAATGTGTTGAAAATCGTAATAAAGAAAATGTGTTCGCATTTTGTGCTTGTGTAAGTTTTCAATATGATAAGGAGCTCTTAGAACTTACATATTCGAATCTAATGACGACAGGAAAAACGAGCTCTATTCAAGCACAAAAACATTTGCAACGAGGAGAAAGATTCACTCACCCAGCTACGCACGTGACACTGCATGTACCCGCCAAAACCATGAATCAAGTACTCATTGATGCGAATGCGCCTAAGCATATTGACTTACTGAGTCTTGATGTAGAAGGAGCGGAACTTGACGTGTTACAAGGAATTGATTTTTCGCTGTACACATTTTCATATATTTTGATTGAGTGTTGGGATCTTGAACGCATACGTTCTTACCTGAAACAGTACGGATATGCAGTGGACACACAGCTCGGTCACCGAGATTGGTTGTTTGTGCAAGCGACAACATAGTTTTTTATGCAAAGAGTACGCAGTAGCGAAAATCATATTGTACACTTGGCCAAAGGTAGCTTCTGGCTTCTGGGTTCTCACATGATTGCAAGTATAACCGCTTTTATGGTAACCATACTCATCACTCGAGCACTTTCGACAGAAGCATTTGGTCAGTATAGATTTATACTTGCCATTATTCCTATTCTTACTATTTTCACCCTACCTGGTATATCACAGACTCTCGTGAGATCCACCGCACTGGGTAACGGTATAAACTTAGTATCTGTAGCTATTGCTAAGATGAAGTGGGGTCTTTTTGGATCAGTCCTGTCTTTATTAATCGCCGCCTATTATGCTTTTCAGTCAAACACCCTGTTTGCTTACGCCTTTCTTATATCTGCACTCTGCATACCTCTTGTTGAATCTTTTTTTGTTTACTCTGCTTACTACAGGGGAAAGGAGGATTTTAAAACATCAGCTCTTTACGACAGCATCACTCGCATATTCTATACACTTTCTCTCGCAGTGACGGTATTGATAACACAAAACATATTGATAATTTTATTTGTATTTTTTGCATCTCAAATCATATCTCGTTTATTCTTTTTTGTTAAAACAGTGACATCACAACTGCCGTATCAGGAACGTAATGATGATTCCGTTTCGTATGGCAAAAACCTGTTTCCAATTACTGCCACTCAAATATTTATTAATAGTATTGATAAAATACTGGTGTGGCACTTCCTCGGTGCTGAGATGCTTGCTCTGTATATAGTTGCGCTACTAATCCCAACGGAACTAGCACGCGCGTTTGGGGTTATTCCTCAGGTAGTGCTTCCAAAGATTGTTAAAGGTGCTTTTACAGCAAGGAAAGAAATTTCTGTTACATTAATCTATTTCTTCCTTTCCACTCTCACCATTTCAATACTGTATATTTTCTTAATATCTCCAATCATCAACATCGCATTCCCGAACTATAATCAGGCCGTTTCGCTCGCACTGGCGGCTACACCTCTCATTGTACTTACTCCTCTGCGGATGCTTTTAGATACGATATTTCTTGCAAGAAAAGAGACCGTACTGCTGACATATTTCATACTCACAGAAGCAGTACTCTCTGTTGGTTTGATTTATATTATTTTAGCAATGAGTACGTATGGACTCTTTGGCGTTACCATTATTCTTTCCCTCAAGGTGTTTTTATTGCTCGTATTGCAGGTAGTTTCCCTACAACGTGCTAGTAGTAGCCGTAGGTAGAGAGCTCCACAGATATCTGTTCATCGAGCTTCCTGTTGCAATATTCATAGGCCTCCTCTATTTTTCTTTTTGTTCCTGGAAAATCATCTACGCGAGTCTTGAGTGACGGCGAATGTCTGTTTAATACCGTAACCAGTAACTCCTGTATCCTTCTTGGCAGTATCCTATGCACCGGGGTCCCGAAGGTTAGCGCATAATATATGCTACGCACCTTGTGTAGACGCACTGACGATGCTTCATTTTCATGTTTATTGCGGAGCAACGTGGCTAAAGTTTCTTTTGGTATTTTCAAGACATCAGCAAATGCTGACAATGGTTTATCGTCAAGTGAAAACAATCCCTCAAACGGTATGATGGTTACGCTTTCGCCAAAAAGGTCTTTGTATATTTGAGTTGTGTTATGGAAATTGAAACTTTCTCTAAGGTCGTTATCTGACAACCAAATATCAACAAAAGAATCAAAAGTGATTATTCTCCTTTTTGATGGATACTCTCCTTCTCTTGGGTCATATGGTAGATAATCATACAACGACCTGAGCATGTCTACTTGTGAACGTATCACTATGATTATTTCAGAATGTGGCAGTGCAGATTTTAACCTGGCCGCGCGCTGGCGTAATGATACACCGTATATACCCGTTAATTTCTCGTAACTTAGCAGTATCGGTTTATCAGTTTTGGAAGATATACTCTCTATAACTTCTTTCGTCTTCTTGCGTATCTCTTCCTCTCCAGTGCTATTTGAAACCAACATTTCATACCACTCTTTCAAATTGGGATTCTCTATCATCTCGCTTCGCGCATTGACGACCGTCTTGGGTGTTGCACTTTTCCCCATACTGCTCTCTGGCCAATACCAACTAGCATTGTGTACGGAATCTAAATTGGTGAATACATGCTTTTGTAGTGTCTTACTACCTGTTTTTGGGTATCCAACATGGATTATAAATTTATTTTCCATATAATTGATCACTAATTATCGCAGAACATTCACTAGTTTTCTAATGGAATTTCTCGCTACGGTGTAAGCTCTTCTTGATAAATGGAGTAGTCCTAGTCGCCGTAATGTCTTGTGCACAATCTGTTTCAATATTCTATCAGTTTGAAAAACAAATGTCGCAACATGAGAATCTGCGTCTGTATTGGCCTCAATTATTTGCGGGTGCTTCAATGGAAAGCTTATATGTTTTGTTGGTAAATTTGATAATCTATTCTGCGAGTCTATGGTGTGTTGAGCTCCGTCACCAAACCCAATATTAGACACTAGATTGACCGCTGGCGTACAGGTAAGACCTCCATTATTCCAACAGGTAAAAGTCCATTTGTAATCCCAATTGATTATCTTTCCTTTTGATATTTGCTCAAATATGTACATCCAATACCTGCTCGTGGCAGAATCCTTTGTTATGTTTTTAATGCGGTCTTCTGATTTGAATGTTTCGAATTCTGTTATGAAATTTTGATCGATATAGTGTCGCCACGCCCGTCGCCATGTGGCCCACCCCCAACAATGGTTGTAAATTGAAAAGTAATAACTGAAATCATCCCATTGTTTTCCATTTTGAAAATTATCCCCGGTTATACACATCACTTCTTTTGTGGATTTATATTTATCTAACAGCGCTTCGCAATATCGAAAAAAAGACTCGTTTGCCAAACAATCGTCTTCTAAAATAATTCCTGTTTCCTCATTGTCGAAGAGCCAAGTAATTGCCTCGCTAGCAGCAGCATCAACACCAAGATTTTCTTCTCGCTCCAAGACATGTAAGTCACAATCCCAATCCACTTCCTCTAATATGTGTTTGGTTTTCTTGCAGTTCTCTATATCTGATTCCTTTCCTTCTCTTGGTCCATCAAATGATACGTATAGTTTTCGGGGTTTAATTTTTTTTATAGAAGAAAAGACAATTCGTGTTGTATCCGGCCTGTTGAAAGCTATCAACAGAATCGGGGTAAAAAACTTTTTTTCTTTTTTAATAACTTCCATACTGTCACACTACCTTATATCAGATCCGAATAGAATAGATTGTATATTGGCAACGTATATGTCTTCGAGATGATTTCTACGAGAATACAGAATGTTTTCTTTTTTAACTTCAGCTAATCTCTTTTTGTTACGAATAATATGTGTTAATCCTCTTACTAAACTTTCCACGCTCTTCTTTGTAACGATACAGTTTCCTTTTGGGATGATTTGGGGTAAATACTTATGATCCGATACGACTACCACATTCCCTGTTGCCATTGCCTCAAGTACCGATATGGGAACTGCTTCTGATACAAAATATGAAGGTAAGACAAATATGTCTGAAGTGCATAATAACTTCTTTTTTTCTTCTCCAGATACTGCACCGACATGAATGGCGTTCGGGATTTCATGTATCCGCTGATTGAAACGCTCTCTCACTGTAGTGTCAGACATGAGTGAGTCACTCATAAAACTACCGGCGACTCTCAGTTCTATATTATATTGGCCTTGTAGTTTTTCGAAAGCATCAAGCAACTCAAATATACCTTTTGTTGCCAATATATTGGATAGAAAAAGAATCCTAATGATCCCGTCATCATTTCCGCAACTTGATTCGCATTCCAGCTCTCTGTCGTAGAAATTACGAACAACATGAACATTCATTTCTTCAAACATATCGAACTGTTCTTTCATGGATTCCGTAAGAACAATTGAGTCTTTTACATGTGCATATGCAAAACGTAACACTTTCTTATACCACTTACTTGTTGCGTTATAGAAATCTTTAAAATCTGATCCGTGGAGATGATTAACTACTCGAACATCCATAGCACGAGCTGTTGTGATTAAAATCACATCTTTAATACTACCCAGGAAACTTCTACTGCATGTGAAATACAAAACATCTACTCGTTTATAGATCAGTATATACATGCCCTTAATGACATTTACTACCGTACGCGCAAGTTTAAGAACAACATTGCAGTTTTCCAAATTATGATTAACCAAATACTTTTCATTTGTCTGAACACCATTATATGCCTTTGTGAAGGCAACTGCCTGACCCGTCATTGGTGGTATCATCGGACCGACAAACAGAATGGATTGCTGTAATTTTGCCTTAGATTGTATTGCCATACGTTATTGTCTATATCCAAATATATTCAATTGCATGTCCATATTCGAATCTTTAGTTCTCCTCACAAAAGGATTGGGACGTTTGGTGATTGTAGACAGGTAGTATCTAAATCCTGATGCTTCCAGAATTGTCATTATCTGAGACAACTCTTGCGGTTTTTCAGCAAACGAATGATATTCGATAAAAATATTCTTAACGTTCTCAAGCACGTCAGAACAATCCGCAAGCACAGATACTTCCGCACCTTCTATATCTATTTTGAGAAAATCTATTAAGCCCTCATTGGCTATCATGTTTCGCAACCTGATACTACTCACTTTCTTGGGAGTGCCGTGGCCATATACAGATCCTCCATCCGCTCCATCTGGATAAAAATCTATACCATTATTATCTATCCAAACTGCTGCATGTATAACTTCTATATCATCTATTTGGTTGCGTATAAAGTTATCTTTGCTTAACGTAGCGAGTTTGGCATCTGCTTCAAACGCTACAATTTTCGCTCCTGGAAACAACTTTTTAAAATATAAGCTAACGATTCCAATGTTAGAACCGCAATCGTAGATAACCGGTTGTGTTGAGTCTGAATTAAACATATACGCCTCATCTACAAAAACGTCTTTCATCTGCCACAGAAAGCTCGGTCCGTCTACTATGTGTATCTTGTATCCTAAAAACCTAACATCGTGTTTTGCTATTTTCCGCTTGCGTCCATAGAAACGGAGAAAGAAAACAAAAAAATGCAGAAAACTTTTTCTAAAACAGTATCTTGATAATGCTTTTATTTTTCTTAACATGGCGTCTTTACAAAATATTGTCTGATTTTTATCAAAAGCTTTCGTACAATCAACAAAAGAGGTGGATTCATGCCATTAATAGACCATGCTTTCATAGACTCTCTGTTTCCAAGTATAATTGCCCTTATAGAACCATTGCTAGCACCTCCTCCAAGCATGCGCACCAATATTTGTGGAATGTGGATTGACTTGGTCTGGTTTTTTTCTAAAACGCGCAACATAAATTCATAGTCTGCAGCTATCTCGAAAGTGGTGTTAAACACACCGTACTTATCGTATACACTCTTTTTCACAAAAAATGATGGGTGGGGAGGATGCCAACCTGTTCGGAAGAGCCCTGACGTATATCTTCCTGACCTCCAGGTTCGCATTATCCTACCCACATTATCAACTATTACAATATCTCCGTACACAATACTAATGTCAGAATTATTGAGAAACTCTTGCATAACTGTTTCTAAAACATATTTGTCTACATACTCATCATCTGAATTAAGAATTGCAACCACATCACCAGTCGCTAAAGCTATTCCCTTGTTGATAGCATCATATATACCGCTATCTGTCTCACTCACGACGATATCTATCCTGTCTCTGAAAGATTCGACTATATTCATGGTCGTATCTTTAGAATTTCCATCGATAATAATGTATTCACTATTCGTGTACGTTTGAGATAAAACAGATTCTATACACTTTCCGATCGTTTTTTCAGCATTATAGGAAACCGTTATAACCGATATTTTCATATGGTGATTATAGCTAAAGACTGATAAAGATACTACGAATTCTGCGCATCGTACGATTCTGTGTGTGCTATATCAGATTTTTACAAATTCTTTTTTCTCCGTTGTGCACCATCACCACGTTGTAATCCGATGATGGCTACCATAACCAATACCAATAAAGCTGCAAGCCATACGTACCAACGTAAACTACTCTCATCGCTTTTTGGCGTACTCAGTATGACAGCAGCTGTTTGATCAACGATAATTTCTTCGTCTTCATCACGTATTGGAACACTCTCTGTCTTTTCTTTTTGTACACCGGAAACGGGTACATCGGTCTTTACTACCGGGGACAGCGCAACTTCATCAAATATTTTTTCTTCAATCTCCTCACTGTCTGTTTCCTGCTTTTCCAATCTGCCTACAAGCGCCCTCGTACCATCCGGGTACACCAACTCGACACTCTTTGACACGAGTATGCTGGATAGTTTGGTTATCTCCTTCGGGAATTTAACCGCTCCTCCGGGAGCTATGGTAGTGCCTTCCGGAATCTTAAAGTACTGCCCGGAAGATAAGAGTCGCCAATTTGATACAGTAAGCTGATATGCGCTCTTGTTCTGTATTTCGACCCAATCTCCTTTTTGGGAATATACCAATTCGGCTTCAAGAGGAACGACCGTGACCGCAATTTGTTGAGTATCAAAAAGAGCACCTTTGGTTAACATAACATTTACGATGTACTCTCCCGGGTATAAAAACTTGTGCATCACTTCCCTTCCCACTGCCGTACCTCCATCACCAAATACCCAATTCACCACACCGTCTGCAATTACTAATCCTTTCGCGTCGTAGCTTTCCATACTGAATTTGGTAAAAGTATTGTTGGTGGTGATCATTTGTGCTGGTACTCGTATATATACATCCTGAGGGGGTTCTACGGTAACCGTTTCGTACGAATACAGTGTGGTATTGGTGAGTGCAGGGGTTGTATTCGACACCTCGCCTGGTGTTATCACCCCACCCCATACGCCAGGTGTTGGTGTTCCCGCGATTATAGTTTTATCTTGTATATGAAGAGAGTTACCATCATCTTTTGCACCATCTGAATCGGTATATGTCACCGTATCAACTTCCACTCCTGTATCGTCTTTAATCGCTATCGTTTCTCCCGTATTTTTTAAACTGAAAACACTATCAAACAGGGTGCCTGAGAAATCTGCATAATCTGATGCGAACACACTCGCGTTATCGGCGATGATAAAACAATCTCCGGGAGCAATATCAGAATTACCCGACTCAAGAATGAGTTTATGATTTGTGCCATTCTCGTAAAACTTCCAATTCAAAACATCCACAGAAGCAGTGCCGGCGTTACATACCTCAACCCACTCGTGAGTTGCATCTGCACCATCTGGCGCATACATAATTTCGGTTATGAGCATGTTCGCGTATGCAAAAAGAGGTGTCCATAGCAGAATTGCTATGTACCCAATCCGCCACATACTATGCATTGAGTATGTTCTCGAGCGTCTTGCGAGAAACTTCTGGTATTTCTTTTTCTTGTCTCTTTGGTGCTTCCTTTTCCGTCTTTTTTTTAGCGTTTTCTATATGAGCGATGGCGTCTCTTAAATTCCTTCTTTCTTTGTCTGTTTTAACCACGCCATTTTGCTTTGTTTGTTCTTTCTTCTTCTCCGGCTTCTTGTTGCTAATAGTATTAGTTGGCCTATCTTTAACTTTCTTTGCATTCCCGTTACTAGTATTTTGCCTGTACTTATCCTCTTTCTTAAACCCGCCCGGCGGCAACGCTTCGTCCACGGTAGTTAACAAAGCTTCAACTTGTGTTCTTGATCGTCCGTATGCACTCCGTGATGCTGCTATGATTTCATTAATATAACTCTCGGGAGGACGCTCAACAGGCGGTATCGACGTGGCAGAAAAAGGTTTAGAACCCATTTTATCTATCATGAGTGTTAAATACATCTGAAACCTTCCCAAGTTCACAATGTCCTCGGCATAGAATGTGGGCTCAAATATGGTCTTGAGTGTCTCCGCATCAAACGGACCGACTCTAAACGTGATTATTGTTCCAACATTCCCAAATACTGCAGCGCGTATATTCTCCTCAACTTGTTCGATGTATTGGTGGGCAATAATTAGTGCCAGTTTATACTTGCGAGCTTCGGAAAGAATGTTTGCAAAAGAGTCGTTTACGACAGACTGAAATTCATCAACATATAGATAAAATGGTGGTAGTGCTCCCAATGTTTTTGGAGATTCTTCAGCACGACTCATAGCTGCAAGGTACATCTTGGTTACCAGCATACTCCCCAAAAGATCAGCGTTTTGTTCTCCCATACGTCCCTTGGATAGGTTTACGATAAAGATCTTGTTACTGTCCATCATCTGGCGGATATCAAAAGTTGATTTAGGTTGCGCGATGATATTGCGCAAAAGAGGATTGGATGCAAATTGACCAATCTTGTTTTGAATCGCAGGAGTGGCATCTTGTGTATACTTGTCACTATATCCAGCAAACTCTTCAACCCAAAATCGTCTGATAATGGGATCGGTAATATACTCAACAACCTTTGCCCGAAAGTGTTTATTAATAAGCATTCTGTTTACATCAATCAGTGTCGCATCGGGATATTCCAAAAGTGCAAACAAGGTATTTTGCAGAATATACTCCATACGAGCTGACCACAAATCCTTCCAAATGCGTTGGAATGAACTCATGAGTCCTGCCACAACGAGGTGGCGTTTGTCGTACCCTACATCTTCCATAACGTTAAATCCGATGGGGTTTTCGGTATCAAACGGAGCAAAGTACACGACATCATGTATTCGCGATTCTGGAACAAATTCGAGTAGTTTCTCAGCAGTACCACCGTGTGGATCAATAAAACAAATTCCCTCTCCATTCTGAATATCTTGAATTGCCAAATTTTCAAGAAGTGTGGACTTGCCCATTCCTGTTTTTCCAATCACGTACATATGTCGCATACGGTCTTCGGCACGTATGCCAAATGGTGTTTTGCTATTCCGTGAATCGGTTGCACCAAAATATACAATTCTCTGTGGATCGTATTCGTATGTCATTTCCTCAGTATACATTATTGCACACGCTCCAAAGCGGCCTCTGTGTATCTATTGGAAGGTGCCCAGAGCATCCATGAAGTAATACCCACGTCATAGAGCGCCTGTATTTGATCTCGAACCTCCTGTGGTCCATATATACCTCCGTAATCAAAATCTTGAAGCCAGGGTCGAAGCAAGGAACGATCTCTTGCGGGTTTTCTGTACAATGTTGTGGTACCAATGGGTTCATATGCCAATGCTGCAATAGTGGTGGTTGCGGATTCAATGCGTGGAATGGCTCTATCCATTGAGTACCTGATGACGCCGTACACATTTTTATTTGGGTCTGCATACCCGTTAAATCCTTGAGGATAGTGTGATGGGTATGTCATCGGAGCAATATAATCAAAATATGGCGTAGCACGTTCCATTACCTGTCCAATAGTCAAGTCGTCTTTATTGGTTGTAGTCATTCCAAATAAGTCAGCGGAAAGCACTGGAGAATACCCCACGGGGTCAGGCCTTCTCACTTTTTGCTCAAGATACCGAAAGAATCTCTCCAACTCTACCGGTCGCTGTGTGTAATCTGAATGATTGAAGAGCACATCGCTCATAGGACCGTCTGAAGGATACCGTATGTAGTCGAAATTCAATTCGTCAAAACCAAGCGCAGTCGCTTCGCGAGAAATATTAACAATATAATCCCAAAAAGGTTTTGCGCCGACATCTACAAATGAGAGTCCCTTATAATCTTTCCATGGGGTTCCCGATGATCTGCTCTGTACTGCCTGCTCGGGATACACTGAAGTATAGAGTGGATCTTGGAATACTGTGATTCTGCCAATGACGTAAATATCTTTTGTGTGGAGATAATCTATAAACTCTTTCATATCAGGAACGACACAACCGGCACCTGTAAGTATCACAGTGTTTTCCGAGGTCCTGTTAAAGCTAACGGTTCCCGTGAAGTCTTTGATGTCAATGACCAATGCGTTGATTTCCGTCTCCTCGACGAGAGAAACTATTTCCTCCCTAAATGTTTGGCTTGATGCGGCACACTGACTCATATATACAGCGCGCACCGAATCCGGAATGGACACGTGCGTTATATCAGGTCTTTCTTCAACAACATGAACAACCTCTTCTACCACCTTTACGTAGTGCGCAACTCCCTTTCCAAATGCAGGAGCTCCCAAAAAGAGCCCTAAAGATAGCGCAACAGCGCCAACAAGAGCGATTACCACCGGAATAACCAGTGTTGCATACCCTCTATTCCTCATCAATCTCTTGTGGTGTTTCTTCATTGGCCTCATCACTAACAGCGGTTTTTTCTTTTGGTACTTGCATTGAGACAAGAAAACGAAAAGCCAATACGGCGATTATCGCTCCGAGCATAACAGAGATGACCTGCTTCCATGTACTTGGAAATCCGAGAAACGGCACCAGCGCAACGATAATTCCCAGTGTAATAATTGTCTTAATATGCTTCATATTGGGCATTAGTATAGCACGTCTTACAATCCTGCAACCAGAACAACGAACTCTCCTTTCTGTTTTTGCGTATCGGTGGTAAGAATTTCTTGTAGTTCCTTGGGAGTTCCGCGTAGGACTTCCTCATGTATCTTAGTCAGTTCTCGTGCAATACACACCATTCTATCTACTCCAATATCTTGCAATTCTTGGAGCAGCTTTACTACTCTATGCGTTGATTCATACACCACTGCGGTGCGCTTCATGTCCTTTATCTCCTTCAGCAACGTCTGTCTACCCTTTTTATGCGGCAAAAAACCAAAGAAGGTAAACTCGTTCGTGTACAATCCGGCAATTGAAAGTGCTGCTGTGACCGCAGACGCTCCGGGTATTGTTTCCACCCGTACACCTGCTTCGATTGCTTCCCTAACGAGCTGTGCACCGGGGTCTGAAATTAGCGGCGTCCCCGCATCAGATACATACGCAACGTCCTTTCCATCTTTCAAAATGGTGAGTACCTCCGCCATTTTCTTATACTCCGTTCGTGCATGTAAGCTTTTAAGTAGAGTGTGTATGTCGTACCGTTTACACAGTCGCTGCGTTACTCGAGTATCTTCACAGAAAATCACATCCACCTTATGCAACATGCGTATGGCACGTATGGTAATATCCTCTAAATTCCCTATGGGTGTTGCAACTATGTATAGTGTTCCCATACAAACTGTACTGTTACATATATTACGTTCTTAAACAATGGTTTTATGCTATATTTTCCGTATGGCAAAAGCACATATTATCGGAGTGTCCGGGGTCGCGATGAGCGCCACTGCAAAATTACTTATGGATGCCGGATGGAGTATCACCGGATCAGATGCTGCATGCTACCCTCCTGCAAGCACCTATGTGGAGAAACTTGGATTTCCTTTCTTTACCAGTTACTCTCCCAACAACATTCCAAAAGACGTAGACCTTGTTATAATTGGGCGCAACGCCCAGCTGACACCAGAGACGAATGAGGAGGTACAACGTGCGTATGAAATGGATGTGCCCATACAGTCATTCCCGGAAATTCTGGCAGAAATTCTGGCAGACAAGCATCGAGTGATTATTGCAGGAAGTTACGGAAAATCGACCGTCACCGGAATACTATCTTTCATACTGTTGCACGCAAAGAAAGATCCCAGCTATTTCATTGGGGCATATCCAATTGATATGGAATACACTTCCAAAAAAGGTGACGGGGAAATGGCCGTTATTGAAGGAGATGAATATCCAACGGCACACTGGGATGAATCCTCCAAATTCTTACACCTCAATGCCGACGATGTCATACTCACTTCAGTGGAACATGACCATGTCAATGTATTCCCTACCTACGCAGAATACGTTGCTCCATTTAAGAAACTTCTCGATGATCTGCCACAGGAGGGATTGGTTGTTGCGTGTACTGACAATAAGGGAGTATCGGACATGCTCGCAGTCGCACCGCAGTACATAACTTATGGACTCAACACAGACGCTCTCTGGAGAGCTGAGAACATATCATATGGAGCAATTACCACATTCACTCTTTCACATGACGGAAAACCAGTCGTTACATTGCACACAAAACTGCTTGGAGCACATAATGTTCAAAATATTGTCGGTGCAGCAGCGTATGCTCTCACGCGAGAACTGGTCACCCCGAAAGAATTGCAGTCTGCAGTATCTGCATTTAGTGGCATCAAACGAAGATTAAACAAGATCACTGAGACGTCTTCAGTATCTGCATATGAAGGATTTGGGTCTTCGTACGAGAAAGCGCGTGCCGCTATTGATGCGATACGGCTTCACTATCCGGAAAAAAATATGGTAGTACTCTTTGAACCACATACCTTTAGCTGGAGAAATCGTGATGCCCTCAGTTGGTATGACACCGTATTTCAAGATGTCAGTGACGTGCTCGTATTCCACCCAGCGCAACAAGGAGCCGCTACACACAAACAACTCTCACAAGAAGAAATCGTCGTTCAGGTGCGTGCGTCTGGTATATCAACACATGCAGTAACAAATACAAGCGAGATACAAAAACAACTCAATAAAAGTCTTGTGCATGATTCTGTGCTCCTCATCTTAACTTCCGGAAATTTGGACGGTGCGCTCGATACTCTTCCACAATGGCTTGATAACCACTTCTAGTGAGTTGACTTGTGCAGATGTTTTTTGAATAATCATATAAGGCAAATTAGGAGGGAACCTTGTCACGATCCAAACGTTTTTATCACCGGCACGATTCGGAGATTTCGATTGTCGGACCAGCACTGGTGAAATGCTTCGGTATTTACAACGGTGCCAACTGGTGCGTTAATCGCGACGAACCCGAATCGTTTAATAAAACGGTTCGGAATCTGTCGCCGCACATACGACGTGTGTGGATGCCGAACCCTGGCCGTTTTAATGCGGAAATCGCGCCACAGGACATGTTTGAAATCGAACATCGTCACAATGGCGTAACAGTCATGGGAAAGTGTTTCGCCGACGGCGCACTTATTCCAAAAGGAGAAGCGTATGCAATCACCAATGCGGATTGTCCTACGTTGGTTGTGTGGAATCACCAGTACACTCATCTCGTAGCGGCACATGCGGGACGCGATTGTCTTTTTGATCGCGAATACATCAGTCGCGGCGTACGCACTCGTGCACACATGAGTGTGGTGGATGCAGTTATTGAACGCCTAAACATCCCCGCAAAGGCACTTTCGATGCACATCGTCTGCGGCATTCGCCGAAATTTCAGTCACTCGCGATCTCATGAAATATACGGGGAGTTCAACGCGAACTTGCTCGATTTTTGCGAAACTGAATATGGCAGCGAGTCCGTTTTGGATGGTGACTGTATTGATCTGTATGAGATCGTTCGCCATCAAGCCATCGAAAATGGAATATATGAGGAAAACATAACGATGGACACCATCGACACGTTCAATCAGCGAGATGATTCCGGGAACTCGAAATGGGCGAGCACCTGCAGAGGTACACCCAATCGCACAGCGAGAAATCTGGTGATTGTTGAGCACATTCGCTAGAGAAGCGCTGAAGACAGCCCGCATGATCGCGGGCTGTTTTCCTTATGTGTCTCTGTTAGACACCTCCAGAACCTATTTCACCAACAATGCCGAATGATGTAGTTCTATTCTGGTGCAGCTGCCAGGACTTGAACCTGGGACCTCGTCATTATCAGTGACGCGCTCTAACCACCTGAGCTACAGCTGCGTGGCGCCATACTATCAAAAATACCTTTGGGATACAACGACGTAAACCCCATAAATAAATTTATATTTATGGGGTTTACGTACTGAATACATCCTCTTTTGTTTCGTTCACTATCGGTCTTTCCCGACGGTCAAGTGTAGTATACGTATCCAACACTATTACTTTTTCTGTACTCAGCTGAGATACAGAAAATCACCAATTAATTTTGCTTAGAGCAAAACGTTTCCAATCGGAATGAATCCACGAGCACCTTCCGGTACCCGTACCTTGTTACGACTTAGTCCTTGTTACTGAATTTACCTTAGGTCGCCGTAAAGACGAACGTCGGGTACTCCCAGCTCCCCTGACTTGACGGGCGGTATTTTGTGTGATGCAAAATTACTTTTACACGACCAAACACCACTGGGCAAACGGTTTTCCCGTACCCTAGCGGTTTCCATAGAGTGCTTTACCTAAACGGAATAAGTTTAGATGCGATGTTTAAAAGTCTTAGCTTTCTTGCCTCGCTTGCGTATCTCATCTCGTAACTTAACTATTTTCTTAAACCCTTTATCCGTCAGATGTTCCTTACGGTCCATCATTAAGACAATTTGTTTAAAGAATGTATACGACTCTGCTTTTTTTGCTTGCAGAGGGTACTTATCAAGAAACGGAAATAAGATATCAATTAAATCTCTTCTGTTGTTTATTGTATACTTAGAATGTGGGTACCATCCATATCTGTCATATGACAAATCATAAATGCGTCCACACCCGATAGTAATTAGGATTCCCTCTAGAATAAGTTGATCATCCGCCCTAAGCTCTATTTCAAACTCCGGACGAACCTCAAAACCACTTTTTGTAGTCTTGTGTTTTCCTATACTAACTGAAAAGTTTCCTTCACCATCTATAAATCCAACAACATAATTTTGGTCTAATTTCTTTCTATGAATGCTCTCCTTCCCAAAAGGCGCTTTAAGCTTTTGCTTAGCCGCTTTCGTGCCCTTTTCAGACACATTATATTTGGTACTACGAGATTTGCTGACTTCTTGTACACTATTTGAATTGGTTGCCCTTTTCATACCTCGTCTTTAGTAGACCATTTATCGTGATGTACTAACCCCGAGGGGTGTATAAGATCTCCTGCGGTAATCACATGAATTATTTAGATATATCTCGATGCCACTACACACAATATGCTTCTAGAACAGTACTAGAGTATTACAATAGATTTTCCCATGTACTCGAAGGGTAGTCTACATATTGTGCCACTAACTGGCATTCAAGCTACATCTCACTCCATCCCCCTTGGCTAATACAGTCACCTGTATTAACTGGGATTTCATTACACAGAATTGTAATTTTCTGTGGCCGGATTTGCACCGACTTACTCATATGACGCACAGCGTCACGAGTACAAGGCTCGAGAACGTATTCACCGCGGCGTAGCTGATCCA
>CESG01137571.1_pt1 | contig 23271 bp, 29 predicted proteins | sample 531121 | NCBI WGS metagenome assembly CESG01 (sample SAMEA2621287, study PRJEB7988) | marine metagenome | biome: marine biome (ENVO:00000447); feature: mesopelagic zone (ENVO:00000213); material: "saline water (ENVO:00002010), including plankton (ENVO:xxxxxxxx)" | depth 800 m
GGGAAGGAAGGGGATGCAAAATGCAATTGAGACAAGTTTCTATGGGCAGTTTCCAGAGGTTCAAATTGTAGAGGTGGATGATTACGCACTTCGTTTTCCAATTGATTTAGAAAAGTACGGTGTGTGGGGAATGCAGTATGCTCTTACCAAAGATGATGTATATCCAATTAAGACATATGTGGACTATGGTTTGGATAAAGATCCTAAAGAAGAGTTTAAGGTAGACCCTTTTGGAAACGTTCTTGAGTTTTTGGGTTCAGTTGGAAAAGGGCAGCAGGTATGGATTCAGATGGTTATCCAGGTAACAACAAAGAGCTGGAGGAAAGATGGGGCAGCAGAAATTAAAAAAATTAAAGAGGAGGCCAAGGAGGCTGAAGGAAGTGAAGGGCCAGTGATGCTCTCTGAAGATCAAAAGCGTGCGGTAGAGGCAGTAGACAGAAATACAAGCAAGCTTGCATACGATGTGGGTATGCGAGGTATTTATATTGCAGAGCAGGATAAGTTTAATGGAGCAATGATTCCAGGGCTTATTAATGCATATAGGCAATTTAGCTCAGAAAGCCTTAATGGATTTAAGCCAAAGGGAGGAATGACACAATTTGATGACTATCCGTGGGAGAGTCAGAGAATGAAGGATGAGGTAAAGGCGCACCTCCTTACAAAGTATAAGCGTCGAGGATTCTTTAGGGCTCCGGATGTAGATCATACATTTGTCCTTTCTGTTGAAGAGCTTGCAACTATCTATCGTATTCCTTCTCGAACGATTGAAGTTCCTACGCTTCCACGAATCCAGTCATCAACAGGAGAGCCTCCTGCAAACTTGCCAACATGATTCAGAAAATAATTTCATTCTTGCTGCGTATTAGACGTGTCTATATAGGGGCAGGTCTTTTGACAGTTGCTATCCTTGTGCTCATTTGGGGAGCAGTATTTGATGCGCCAAAGAATTTTCCAATAGGAGAAACAATCAATATTCCCTTAGGGGTAACAACAGAGCAGATTGCTGATATTTTGCATGATGCAAATGTTATTGAGTCAAAAAAACTGTATATAGGAATTACACGAGGGTTCTTTAATTCAAATAAATTAAAAGCAGGAGATTATTTCTTTTCAAATCAAGTGGGTCCACTTATTGTTGCGTATCGCATTGCTTCAGGAGTCCATGGCGTAGAGCCAGTAACCATTACTTTTGCAGAGGGACTCACCATTCGTGAGATGGCAGAGGATATTGAGGCAAAGTTCCCACACATAAGTGCAGAGGAGTTTAAAAAGAGGGCGGATAGTTTAGAGGGATACCTTTTCCCAGACACATATAATTTTGTACCTAATGTCTCAGCGCAGACAATTGTAAATACAATGCATGGAGAGTTTCAAAGGCAAATAAAAGATATTGAGTTTGATAAGCCGCTTTCAGATATTGTAATTATGGCTTCCATCTTGGAGCGAGAGGCTCGTCAGCTTGAGACAAAACAAAAGGTTGCAGGAATTTTGTGGGATCGGATTGATATTGGAATGGCACTCCAGGTAGATGCAGTATTTGGATATATTTTTGAGAGAGAAACATTTCATCCAAGCTTAGAAGATCTTGAAATTGATTCTCCGTACAATACGTACAAGTACAGAGGACTTCCTCCAGGACCTATCAGCAACCCTGGAATTGACTCTCTCTATGCTGCAGCAAATCCAATTGAGACAGGGTATCTTTTCTATCTAACAGGAAATGATGGGCTTATGCACTATGCACAGACATTTGATGGGCACAGAAGAAATCGCGCACTCTATTTAGACTAAAGAAAAAGGCTGCACATTCATAGATGAAGGTACAGCCTCAGATATTCTTCTAACTCACGTTGATCCAGGAAACCGTCTTCTCCTCCAGCTTCAAAATCGACCACATCTTCTTCATACTCTTTCCATATATGAGGAAGAGATAATCCAAATTCTCGACCTCCTTTAATTAGAAATAAAAGCCAAAGGACTTCGCGCCCTTCTCGGGTTTTCGATATTTTCACCGTACATTGCTGTTTTTCAGCAATCGGAGCTTTTATTTGGGCTATTTTCTCTCCTGTAGCTTTAAAAGCATTTAAGGAAAGTTCGTCCCAAACATCAACGGAGAGTTTTCTTGGCAAAGAACGCACCATAGCAACCTCCACTACTTGGTATCTTAAGCATAGCAAAAATGTACAAAGTAAGCGACAAATGCTATTTTCTCGCTATGAAAGTGTTTGTTGGGATGAGTGGAGGAGTAGATTCCTCAGTAACAGCAGCTCAGCTGCATAAAGAAGGCCATGATGTGGCTGGTATTTTCCTTAAGGGGTGGTATCCAGAAAATGTGCCATGTACATGGAAGGAAGATAGGCAAGATGCTATGCGGGTTGCAGCACACATTGGTATTCCATTTACAACACTCGACCTTACTAAAAACTACAAAGAATCAGTTATTGATTATTTGATTAGCGAATACAAAGCAGGAAGAACTCCAAATCCTGACACGCTTTGCAATAGAGATATTAAGTTTGGAGCATTTTTAGACTGGGCAAAGGAAAAGGGCGTAGATAAAATTGCTACGGGACACTATGCGCAGGTAAAAGAAGAGAAGGGGATTTATAGATTGCTTCGGGGTGTTGATGGGAAAAAGGATCAAAGTTATTTCCTTTACACACTTACACAAAATGAACTCTCTCATATTCTCTTTCCTCTAGGAGATATAAAAGAAAAGTCAGAGACAAGAAAGCAAGCACGAGCATATGATCTTCCTGTTGCAGAAAAGAGAGACTCGCAAGGGCTTTGCTTCATTGGTCATGTTGATATGGAGGAGTTTCTAAGTACGCATATAAAAACAACTCCAGGAGATGTTCTAAATGAAAAGGGTGAGATTATTGGGGCCCACAATGGAGCGGTTATCTATACATTGGGACAGCGTCATGGATTTGAGACGAGAGAAAATTCAGAAGAAGCTCTGTATGTTCTCTCAAAGGATATTCATAAAAATACCATTACTGTTGGTCCACAAAAGAGTAAAGCAAAAAATACTCCCAAAACACTTCGTATCGAAAATATGTCATGGACACATGTATTTCCAACAGGGAATAATTTAACTGCACAATATAGGTATCATGGCCCTGAGGTTGCTGTGGAGAGTATTACTCCTGAAGGAGTTGTAACCTTTAAAGAAAATCTTCCCGAAGTTCCAGCTGAAGGGCAGGCATTAGTTTTGTATCGTGGAGAAGAATGTTTGGGCGGGGGAACTATCGTATACTAGTAGATATGTACACACGAGCGGTATTAGGAATTGTTGTAATTGCGGGAATTGTCCTTGGGATATTTTTCTTTTGGCCAGGAGAGAAGAGTTCATCTGATGATGTTGTTGTAGATGATAATCTTCCTGCTGTAGAAGAAGAGAGCTATGAAATAGAGCATGATTTTGATGATGGAACACACACTATTTCAGGGGCGGTAATGCTCCCAACTCCATGTCATGAGTTGAATGAAAATATTCGCATTGCGGAGAGTTTCCCAGAGCAAGTATTTATCGACCTAACAACAGTAGATACAGGAGGCATTTGTATACAGGTAATTGATGAGCGAGCCTTTTCTATTGATGTGGAAGTTGATGTTGCTGCAAGCTTTGCCCTTACGTTTGATGGGGTAGATATTCCTGTACCAAGTCTCGTTGTGGAGTAACACACAATGCTCGACTTTTACGTAACAAAAGCTGATGGAACAAGCGAAGTCTTTCGTGAGGAAAAACTTATTAACTCTCTTGTAAATGCTGGAGCAGAGAAAAAGCTTGCGGAGCAGATTGTAAGTGAGGTTGTAGAAGGTGCCGTATCTGGTGTCACAACCTCAGAGATTTATAAAACTGCTTTTAGAGAGCTTCGAAGAGAAAGCCGGCCAACTGCTGCAAGGTACTCACTTCGTCGTGCGCTTTTTGATCTAGGACCTACAGGGTTTCCATTTGAGGATTTTATAGGGGCACTTTATAAAAAGATGGGATACAAGACAAAACTTCGTCAGGTAGTGCCTGGAAAGTGTATTAATCATGAGCTTGATGTGGTTGCAAGCAATGATGAGGAATGTATTGCTGTTGAGGTTAAGTTCCATAACAGCATTGGATTTAAAACAAATGTGCGAACAGCGCTTTACGTACACGCTCGAATGAATGACATTTTTGAAAAACGAGCAGAGGATCCATCTAGTTGTCCGGTAAATAAAGGATTGCTTATTACAAATACTAAATTTACAAAAAATGCTGTTGAGTATGCTGAGTGTGTGGGACTCGATATTATTGGATGGAGTTACCCTGAAAAGAATTCACTTCTTGATCTGATCATGAGGTATGAAGTGTTTCCCATTACAACTCTCACAACACTATCTCGATCTCAGAAGCAATCTCTTATTCAAAAAGGAATTATTCTTTGTGAAGATTTAGAAAAGAATAAGGAGGCAGTGCTTTCTTTGGGGCTTTCAAAGGACCACATAAAGGAAGTTTTGCAGGAAGCTGTGCACTTAGGTAAAATGCCATATAAAGAGCAAAAATAATCTATGGCATATAAGATACGAAATAAGAATTGGAACTACACACCAGGACAGAAAAAGACCCACAGAATAAGTCGAACAAAGATAGATTATTTTGGAGAGTGTCCTCGTTGTTTTTATATTGACCAGCGTCATGGAATAGCACGTCCTGGAATGCCAAGCTTTACCCTTAACTTGGCAGTGGATGCACTCCTAAAGAAAGAGTTCGATACGTATAGAGAGAAGGAAGAGCCACATCCTTTAATGAAGGAGTTTGATATTGATGCAGTGCCATACCAGCACAAAGATCTAGAAACATGGCGAGAGAACTTTACCGGAGTTACTCATTTCCACGAGGCAACAGGTTTTGAAATCTTTGGAGCCGTTGATGATATTTGGATAAATAAAGATGGAGAGCTTATGGTTGTAGACTACAAAGCAACTTCAAAGGAAGAGAAGCCAACACTTGAGGGTAGGTGGGGAGAGCAGTACCAGCGGCAGATGGATGTGTACCAGTGGCTGCTTCGGCAAAATGGATTCAAAGTTTCAAATACTGGATACTTTGTCTATGCAAATGGAAGAAAGGGAGAGGATGAGTTTGATGCAGAGCTTAAGTTCGATATGGATGTTATTGCATATGAGGGAAATACTGATTGGATTGAAGAGCGGCTTCTTGCCATTAAAGAGACATTAGATAGTGATGAGGTTCCAGAGTCAGGAGAGCTTTGTGAGCATTGTCCGTACAGAAGTGCTGCAGGACAACTTCTTTTACAAAAACATAAAGATGGAAAGGTCAAAAAGTAATTTTACAGAGAGAGTCCGGGATGTCGTACGAAAGATCCCAAAAGGAAAAACTCTTTCCTATGGGCAAGTAGCAGCTGTAGCAGGAGCGCCGGGGGCTGCTCGTGCTGTTGGCTCTATTATGAAAAATAACTACGATAAGACTATTCCTTGTCACAGAGTCATAAAAGCTGATGGTTCTGTGGGGGAATACAATCGTGGAGGAAGTGAAATGAAGAAAAAATTGCTTGAAAAAGAACTACGTAGTTAATTACGTAATTAACTACGTAGTTGACTATTTGGATCTCAAAAGATACCTTCAAGAAAGATTAGGTTAGAGGAGGAAGTAATGACTTCTATCTTTGAAAAGATTGATGGTTGGATAATTGATTCAATTTTTCAACCAGTAGTTGACTGGGGAAGAAATGTATTTGGCTTAAAAAAGTTTAGCTTTGTTGCTGCAACTGTGTTTGTCGCATATGCCAGCTTCATTGCACATATTCTGGTTACGATCTCTGAAGGATTTGTGCCGTTTATAGAAATAGTGGTGCTTTTGTATCTTGTCTGGTTTGTTCCAACAACACTTGGTTCAGCAAAGGCGGGAGACAAAGAGGGTTTCGCCCCTCGTGAAAGATTTCATCCCGTATATAGATTGGTCAGGCTTGCTTTTTTGGCTCTTTTGACAATGGATATTCTGAGCCCTTTGGTGTCATCTGAGTCAGGTGGTAGCATTTGGATTTCTATATATGGTTTCTTTCTCTGGGTGCACTTGAACTTCTTAGGCTGTAAGAATAATCCACCAACTTTCAGAAAGCCTCTATTAAACCCAACTTAAGCTCTCTTCAGAGAGCTTTTCTCTTTTGATATACTCCACATATGACTCTCGAAGAAAAAGATACAAAATTGAAAGAAATTCGAGATGAACTTCTAGAAAATACAAAAGCGCCTCTATATGGATATCGTACAGAGAATGATTACCTTCCTGTAACTGGTGAAGGAGATCACGATACACACATTATGATCATAGGGGAGGCCCCTGGAAAAAACGAAGCTCTGTCTGGACGTCCATTTTGTGGAAGAGCAGGAAGCATATTAGATGAACTTTTGGAGAGTATTTCTCTAGAGCGTGAGGGCGTATATATAACAAATATTGTAAAAGATAGACCTCAAGAAAATAGGGATCCAACGCCGGAAGAGATTGCGTGGTATGCTCCATACTTAGATCGGCAGATAGAGATCATAAAACCAAAGGTGATAGTGACATTAGGGAGGTTTTCTATGGAGTATCTCTTTAATCGGTATGGTGTAGAGACAGAGGAGAAAGGAATTTCAAATCTACATGGTTCTGTACATGATGCAGATACAGGAGAATATAAGTTTAAAATTGTGGCGCTCTATCATCCTGCAGCATCTATCTATAACCAAAAATTGAAAGAGACACTCAAAGAAGATTTCAAGGTACTAAAACAATTTATATGAAATACACTCCACGTTTAGAAAATGCGATTCGCATTGCAAGTCAATATCATCATGGGCAATTTCGAAAGGGGCATGATGAGCTTCCGTATATCTCACACCCATTCTCAGTTGCTTCTTTAGTGTCTAACTACACAGAAGATGAAGACATCGTTATTGCAGCACTTTTACACGATACGGTAGAGGATACTGAGATGACGCATGAAGAATTAATAAAGTTCTTCGGAGAGCGTGTGAGTGATTTGGTAGACAATGTAAGTGAGCCCAAAGGCAATGTACCTTGGAAGGAGCGAAAAGATATCTATCTTAAGAAGCTGGAAGATGGTCCTGTAGATGCTGTACTTATTGCAGCAGCAGATAAGATTCACAATATGCAGTCCAAGTATCGTATTCATAATGATCAGGGATTTATGTTTGTGAAAAGCTTAGGTCTCCTTGATAAAAAATACATCTGGTATCACAGTGCGGTATACGATATTGTGAAGGAGAAATTAGGGGAGAGTAAAATTGTAGAGTTATATAAGAAAACACTAGGTAAGGAACTATCGCTATATGAAGACTAATTTTACAGAAAATACCATTGAGAAGTTTCTTTTTATTTTAAATAAAACATATGCAGAGATTCATAATGCGTATGAGGATCTTTTTTGGGTCTCATATATGGGAGATCATTCTGTAAATAAAAAAATGCAAAAAGCATTAGCTCAAAGGGATGAGTTTCGTTCAAATGGTGAACATGTAGAAAAAATTAAAGAATTTTTACCTTTTGCAACAAAAGAGCAAAAAGAGCGTCTAAATCTTTGGAGTTTATTTTTTAGTAAATACCAAACTCCAAAAGAGGTGCTTCCTTTGAAAAAGAAAATTGATGTACTAGAAGCAAAGATTCACAAAAAATTAACAACAAGAAAAGAAGGATATTTTGATCCAAAGACAAATAAATTTATTGAAGCCTCTATTTCAAAACTGGGTCATTTGATGGCAACAAGTCCAGATGAACCTCTTCGAAAGGCATGTTTTGAGGCAAAGGAAAAGCTTGCCGAAACTTGCCTCGATGATTATGTGAAATTAGTTGGGTTACGGAATGAGTATGCAAAGAAGCTTGGTTTTTCAGATTTCTATGCGTATAAACTTCAGACAGAAGAGGGAATGGAAAAGAAAGGTCTCTTTGAAATTTTTGATGAGATTTATGAGAAGACAAGGTTTGCATTTGAGAATGTAAAAAAGATGGCAAAGGATATGCCAGGTCTATTAAAGCCCTGGAATACCGCTTACATGCTCTCAGGTGATTTTACAAAAGAAGAAGATCCGTATTATCGGTTTGAAGATGCTTTGATGCGGTGGGGTAAATCATTTGCAGCACTTGGAATTGACTATCAAGGAGGGTCTTTGGTATTTGATCTATTAGATAGAAAAGGGAAATATAGTAATGGGTTTTGTCATTGGCCAGATCTTGTTTGGTATAAGAAAGGTAAAAAACAGAAAGGACGTGCTCAGTTAACTTGTAACGTTGTTCCTGGAACAATTGGTGCGGGAGATGAAGGGACACACACCCTTTTCCATGAGTGCGGGCATGCTGCGCACTTGCTCAATAGTGAGGTTACAGAATCGGGTCTTAATCATGAATATGCTCCTCAGTCCACCGCATGGGCAGAAACGCAGAGTATGTTTCTGGATACCATGTTTGGTTCTATTGAGTGGCGCATGCGTTATGCAAAAGATGAAAATGGAAAGAGCTACCCATTCTCTTTGTTTGAGAAGATGCTAGAAAAACTCTATCCTCTTCGGCCACTTGGTATGATGGGCATTTCTTCTGTTATGGAGTTTGAAAAAAGAATAGTTGAAACAAAAGATCTAACAGTAGAAAAAGTAAAGAAAATTGCAAAAAGTGTTTCAAAAAAATACTCTGCAAAAGATTCTGGAACACTGGGCTTGTTAAACGTGCCACACATCTACTCTTGGGAATCTGCTTGTGCATATCATGGGTATGGTTTAGCTGAGCTTGCACTTATGCAATGGAGAGAGTATTTCTACAAAAAGTATGGATATATCGTGGACAATCCAAGAGTTGGAGAGGAAATGACTGCGGTATGGAGGTTGGGTGCAATAAAGACATTTCCAGAGTTTGTAAAAATAGCAACAGGAAAGAAACTTTCTGCAAAAGCATTTATAAAAAATGCAGTTGCAAGTAAGGCGTCTATAACTAAAAAAGCAAAAGAAAAAATAGATAGACTCAAGAAAGTTCCTAAACATAAAGGCCTGGTGAGATTAAATGCAAAAATCAAAGTTGTGCATGGTAAGGAGGTTATTGCGACAAACAAAACTTCTTTTGAAGCAATGGCAAAACGCTATGCAGCTTGGTTGAAAAAGCTGTAAAGTAACGTACTCTATGGATATGTTAGAAAATCTAATTTTCTGGGGAATGACACTTACTGTTACTGGGAAAGCGGTGGTGATTCTTGCTGCTCTTGCTTTGCATGGAAAGATTAGTAAGGATCACAAAATTAGTGATGCTGTTGTAACTGAGTACCATAAGGAGCGAAACTTCGTTCTTCTAGGACTTGCTCTTATTGTTATTGGATATGTTCTTGAGGTTGTTGGTCTTGAGTTATTGCCATTTTAAGTATGAAAGTAAGTGAAGTACGAGAAAAATATCTAGAGTTTTTCAAAAGAAACGGTCATGCAGAGATCGCTTCTGCTCCTATTGTTCCTGAGAATGATCCAACCACTCTGTTTACAAGCTCAGGAATGCAGCCGCTCGTGCCATATCTATTGGGAGAAGAGCACCCTGCAGGAGCAAGACTTGTAGATTCTCAGAAGTGTTTTAGAGCAGACGATATTGAAGAGGTTGGAGATAATAGACATACAACATTTTTTGAGATGCTTGGAAACTGGTCTTTGGGAGACTATTTTAAGAAAGAGCAACTTCCATGGTTTTTCTCATTCTTGGTAGATGAGCTTGGGCTCGATCCAAATAGAATTTACGTAACGGTATACGAAGGAGGGGAAGGAATTGAAAAAGATAATGAATCTGTAGAGATCTGGAAGGAACTATTTGCATCAAAAGGGATTGAGGCAAAAGAAGTGCACATTGGATCTGAAGAAGATGGATACACAAAAGGAATGCAGGGAGGGCGAATCTTTTTCTATGATGCGAAGAAGAACTGGTGGAGTAGGTCTGGTACGCCAGATAAGATGCCAGCTGGAGAGCCTGGAGGGCCAGACTCAGAAGTCTTCTATGATTTTGGAGAAGAGTTTGCAGATCCTGCATATGCAGATAAGGAATTGCATCCAAATAGTGACTCAGGACAATTCATTGAGATTGGAAACTCAGTGTTTATGGAGTTCTTAAAGAAAGAAGATGGAAGTTTTGATACGCTGCCACGAAGGAATGTAGACTTTGGAGGAGGACTTGAGCGTATAACTGCAGCAACACTGGGGAATCCTGATGTATTTCTTGTTGATGTATTTACACCAACACGAGAAAAGATTGAAGAGCTTTCAGGGAAAGCATATGTTGGAAATGAGAATTCATTCCGTGTGATCTTGGACCACTTACGAGGAGCAACATTTATGATTGGTGATGGTGTTATGCCAAGTAATACTGAGGCTGGGTATATTCTTCGACGTCTTATTCGTAGGTCTGTACGTCATGCTGATCTACTTGGAATCCCTGAAGGGAAGCTAAGTGAACTTACTCGTCCATTTATTTCTGTCTACAAAGATCACTACACAAACCTAGCAGAGAAGGAAGAAGAGATTGTAAAAGCAATTGCAGATGAAGAAGAGAAGTTTAGAAAGACACTCAAGTCTGGAATGAAGCAATTTGAAAAGATTGAAGGAGATATTTCAGGAGAAGATGCATTTGTGCTCTTTACGTCGTATGGATTCCCATTGGAGCTAACGCTAGAGCTTGCACAGGAGAAAGGTGTGAAGGTGGATGTGGATGCATATAAGAGTGCATTTGAAGAGCATCAAGCTAAGTCTCGAGCAGGAGCAGAACAAAAGTTTAAGGGAGGGTTAGCAGATGATAGCGAGATGAGTGTGAAGTATCACACTGCTACACACTTGCTACACCGTGCTCTTAAGGATGTGCTTGGAGAAGACGTAATGCAAAAGGGAAGTAATATTACACCTGAGCGGCTACGCTTTGACTTCTCATTTGATCGAAAGATGACAGATGAAGAGAAGGAGGAGGTAACAAAGATTGTAAATGAGCAGATTGCAAAGGAGCTTCCCGTAACCTTTGAAGATATTTCAATGGAAGATGCTAAGAAGCGAGGAGCTATCGGACTATTTGAAGAGAAGTATGGGGATACTGTTCGTGTATACAGTATTGGAGATTATTCTCTTGAGTTCTGCGGTGGGCCGCACGTAGAGAATATAAAAGACCTTGGAGTATTTCGTATTAAAAAAGAGGGGGCAAGCTCTGCTGGAGTTCGCAGGATTAAGGCTGTGCTTGAATAAGAGCAGAAAAAGCTGCGAAGCTGTAATACAATAAAGAAACTATGCCGTTTGGGCGCACAAAAACAAAAACGGTTGCATTAATTGATATTGGATCACTTTCACTAGGTGGGGCATATGCCGTGCTTAATAAAGGTGAAGCACCACATATCTGTTACAGCACCAGAATTCCTCTTCCAGTTACTGATGAAGCAACGCCAAGAGAGCTTCTTCGTATATTAGATGAAGGGTTAACTAAGCTAACGCATAAGCTTGAGCATGAAGGGTCTGCGGCTCTTTCTCGATCTTGTGGAGTTCGTCATGTAGATGATGTGGTGGTGTCAGTTGGATCTCCATGGCAGAGGACACAGCTTAGATCACACACTGAGAAGTTCCCTGGGGGAAAGCGAATCTCAACAAAGGATATTGAAGAAGCAAAAGAAAAGATAGAAGGAGCGCTCGGTATTGATCCTGCAACTTCAATGCTTGTAGATCACTCTATTATCGAAGTGCTTGTAAATGGATACCAGACTGCAAAGCCATTTGGAAAACGAGCACAACGTATGAGTGTATTGGGTCTTGCCAGTGTTATTCCTATTTCAGTGCACGACAGGATAACAAGTCATCTTTCAAAGACTTTCCATGTTGAACCAATTAAGATGCAATCTGCTCCAGCATTGAGTTATGTGGTTATGCGAGATCTTTTTGTACATGAGCCAGACTTCTTGGCAGCTATTGTTACAGGTGAGGCAACAGATCTTCTTTTGGTTAAGAAAGGAATCCTTACAGGTGTAGCAACAGCGCTAGAGGGAATACACTCTATTACAAGAGCAGTTAAAAAAGCAGTGCCTACAGTACCAGCTGAGGAGGTGGGAGATCTTGTAAAGAGTGGAATGCTGCACCCAACAACAGTAGACACAGTGAAGGGGGCACAAAGAGAAGCAAAGAGTGAGTGGGCAAGTGCTGTTATTTCATCTCTTGCAGATCTTGCGCGAAAGTACGCACTCCCACAGACATTTTTCATACTATCTGATTTCTCATGTAGAGAGACATTTGAAGAAATAATGACACGACAAGATGTGCATGCGCTTCGTCTTGGAGATCATCCATTTACTGTTATTGGCCTTAAGTCTCAAAACCTAACAGATCATGTTGTATTTATGGGAGAGAGTGACAGGGACTTATTCCATGGACTACTTGCTCTGTTTTATAGCAAGAAGGTGGAGTGGTAAAAAATATGAAAACGCTTAAATTTGCTCCAAATCTTGTTCCGCTTCTGCTCTCAGGAGAAAAAACAACAACCTGGAGACTTTTTGATGATAAAGATCTTTCTGTTGGAGATAAAATTCTTTTTCTAAATAAAAAAACTTTGGAAGAAGTTGGTGTTGGGGAAATTGCCTCTGTTGAAGTTAAAACATTAGGTACATTAACCGATAAAGACTGGGAGGGGCATGAGAGGTATTCTTCAGATGAAGAAATGTATAAAACATATAGAGGATACTATGGAGATAAAGTAGGGCCTGATTCAGAAGTGAAGCTTATAGACTTTGACTTTAAGAAAGATTGACATTGTTTGCTGCAATAAGTATAACTTTTAAAGTGTTCTTTGAAATAAATTAGGCAAAAGAGAGGAGGTCTCACATGTCTGCACAAAGAAAGTGGAGTGCTGAGATCATTGTCTCAGCAATCAAAGCTCGTCATGAAAATGGTGAGCCATTGAACTCTAACTACATACAGAAAAATTGCAGTCCCTTGTATCAAGCTGCTTGTAAGCATCTTGGATCTTGGAAAGCTGCAGTAGAGGCTGCAGGAATTCCGTATGATTCCGTAAAGGTAAAAGTTCCCAACCGTGAGGTTGTGTGGACAAAGGATATAATCGTGAGAAGGATAAAAGCTCGTCATGAAAATGGTGAGCCACTAAATTCTAATCACGTGCAGCAAAATGAGCGCCGACTCTATGCTGCTACTGTAAAATACTTCGGATCTTGGAAAGCTGCAGTAGAGGCTGCAGGAATTCTATATGATTCTGTGTATACGGGCGTAAAGCCCTATTGGAGCAAAGAGCTGGTTATTGCAGAAATAAAAAAACGTTCTGCTCAGGGCAAGTCCATAAGCCATGGTCTTGTTACTGAAGAAAATAATAGTCTTGTACATGCTGCAAAAAGATTTTTTCCCGGCCCATACAGCTGGCGAAAAGCTCGTGTTGCTGCAGGGTTTTCTCAAATAGATGAACCTTCTTTCAAAAAGTGGAATAAGAAGATTGTTATTAGAATAATAAGAAAGCTTCGAGAAAAAGGTGTCTCACTAAATGTGGGTGCTATGCGAGAAGGAAATCTTTCCAAGCTCTATTCAGCTGGATGTAAATACTTCGGATCTTGGAAAGCTGCAGTTGAAGCTGCAGGAGTTCCCTATAAGAAAGTTCGAAAAGTTCGATCTTGGACGAAAAGAAAAATAATAAAAGAAATCAGAAAGCTTTTAAAGCAAGGCATTCGCCTTAATCTGAAGAACGTTCAAAAGATAGATGCCGGGTTACTTGGTGCAGCAATATCTAGATTCGGATCTTGGGGAGCTGCGGTTGAGGCTGCAGGAATCTCATATAGGTCACACTGTAAAGTGTGGTCCACTAAAGCTTGGCTCCAAAGAATGACTCATGAAGAGTATAGGCAGACCTTAGGGTCTGCAAGGTCTCATTCAAAAACCTTTAAAGAAAGGAGAAAGAAATGAGTGTCACATCTTTAGTTCGTGGTGATACAGTGCGCATTCCTCTGAATGCCATTCAGGAAAAAGTGGTTCTTCTTCGCACAGAATATAAAGAAGATCCACTCTCTGAGCTCTCAGATTCTCTTACAGGAGAAGGCTTGTTACAGCCTATTATAGTTGCCCCGTGTGGAGACTCAATGTATGAACTTATTATTGGTTCACGCAGAGTTCGTTCTGCAAAAAAGGCTGGTTGCAAAGACATTCCAGCTCTTGTTGTGGAAGAACAAAGTCCACTCAACTATTTACTGATGGCTCTTGCAGAAAATCTTCACCGTGAAGACCTCACTCCGTTTGAGGAGGCGCATGCCTTTTTAAGGCTCATGAAAGATTATGGGTTGGGAGTCCAGGAGACTGCAAAGAAAGTTGGAAAAACTGAAAGTTATGTGCGAACTCGCATGGAGCTTTTAAGTATGCCTGAGGGCGTACAGTCTCTCATTGCAGAGAAAGGTCTAGGACTCCAATTCGTTGGCCTTTTGGCGCAGTTACCTTCAGGCGAAGATCAGTTTCATTATGCAGCAAAAGCTGTAAATGAACGTCTCACAATTAAAGAGTTGCGCTCTGTAATTACTCAGGATGCAGTACTTCCTTCTGAAAAAGCAGTAAGAGGGAGTAGAATGTCTGCTGAGAAAGTGAGGGTTAAAATTCTCACGGTTGTTGAGTGGCTAAAAAAAGTTCCGAAAAAGACTGTCATTAAACAAATGAATACTGATGAACGTGCAGCTATTGCTGCAGCACTTCATGAGATGGATGTTGAGCTGCGAACTCTACGCAACCTTTTCTTGCTAAAAGGGAGCGATTCATCCAGTGGTGACTCTTTTCGTGAAGGTAATTTCCAAGAAGATCCGCGCAACCATAATGCTGAATGGAGCAGCAGAGATATTGAAGCGATCACTAATTCAGATCGCCCCTCTGACGAATCTCTTAGTAAGCAACTTGGTCGAAGCGTCGCAGCAATTCGGTCAATGCGGGCGAAAGCTGCAGAACCAAAGAAAACAGCCTAATTTACTACACAAACCCCTGTCATTTAATGGCGGGGGTTTTCTTATATGAACCCGTGATATACTACGGGGCATATGGGCGCAAAACGTGTAGAAGACATAATTCCACCGTCACGTCGTCGGGCGGCATCAAGTGAGCCAGTACCAGTTGCTGACACTTATGAACCAAGTCAAAAAAGTGGACGACCTATTATTACTCTATTTTTAATACTAATCGGTGCACTAATCGTAGGAGGTGGTGTCGCAATGCTTTTTGCAGGAGCAAAAGTAGTTGTACACCCTCTTGAGCGAGAAGTGCCAGTTAACACAACTTTGGAGGCATCAGAGGTTGAAACTGCACCTCTGCCATTTGAAGTTGTAAAAATTGAAAAGGTTGCAACGCAACCAGTTCCAGCAGATGGAAAGGAAACAGTAGAAGAGCGAGCAAGTGGAGTTGTAACGATATACAACGAATTCAGTAGTACACAGCAGCGATGGGTTACCAATACTCGGTTTGAATCTCCAGATGGAAGAATCTTCCGTGTAAAAGAACCTGTTGTTATCCCAGGGATGGAAGATGGAAAGCCAGGAACAGTAGAGGTAACTATCCATGCTGATGAGGCAGGGGAAGCATACAATGTTGGGCTTGTAGATTTCACCATTCCAGGACTTGCGGGGTCACCTCAATTTGAAAGTCTCTACGCAAAAGCAAAGACTCCACTTTCAGGAGGGTTCATTGGAGAGCGAGCAGTGGTGAGCGAAAGCAAAGCTGCTGAAGTTAGGGCAATTGCACGTGAGGCGCTAACCAAAGATCTAAACGATACTATCGCAGATCAGATCCCAAGTGGATTTACACTCCTTGAAGATTCTGTAGCGGTTGTCTTTGAGTCTCTAAGTAATGGAGCAGACGATGGATCAGGGCAAGCAAACATAAGAGAGAAGGGAACAGCTATCGCTCTTGTCTTTCCAACAGATGCTTTAGCTGGATCACTAGCTGAAAAGACTATCGCTTCATACGATGAAGACGATGTAACTATTGGCGCAACAAACACTCTAAAGGTAAGCAATCTACCATCTGCAGGTGAATTGCAGGGCGCAACAGAGCTATCTGTAGCACTAGAAGGTACTGTAGATATTGTATGGAAAGTATCAGCAGAGGAGATAAAGACTGGTATTGCAGGAAAGAGCAGAGAGGCAGCCGAATCAGTGCTAGGAAACATCTCAGGTATTGATCGAGCAGAGCTAATTCTTCGTCCATTTTGGCGAAATTCTTTCCCAACTGACAGTGAAAAAATCACTGTTTCTGTAAATGCTTCTTAGCGCTTAGTTAAGCGCAATAGAGGTGTTGACGGAATAGGGACACCCTGTTAGGATGGGGCCTGCTTCACATGGCGAAGAAAGAAGAAGAAACTATCCGCGGGACAGTGGGGGAGGCATTGCCTAACCTCCTGTTTCGTATCCAGTATGAAGATGGTGAGGAAGGTCTCGCTTATCTTGCTGGGAAGATGCGGATTCATAGAATCCGTGTGTTGGTTGGTGATGCTGTAGAGGTGGTAAAAGACCCCTACGGAGGTAAGGCACGAATTGTCCGAAGAGGCTAAATATGAAAGTTCGAGCATCAGTAAAAAAGCAACAGCCAGGAGATAAACTCGTACGACGACGAGGAAGAATTTACCGTATTAATAAGCAAAATCCACGGCGGAAAGCGCGACAAGGTTAGTATATGCGAATTGCAGGAATTACAATTGCTGATGAGAAAGATCTCAACATTGCTCTAACAGCAGTGCATGGGGTTGGACGACCCAAAGCTCAAGAAATTTTAGATGGGCTTAATCTTCCGTATACAACAAAAGCGAAAGATTTAAGTCAGGACCAAGAGCAGGAGATTCGAACTATTATTGAGGGCGGAGTGATCGAAGGAGACCTTCGACGTGAAGTTTCTCAGAACATTAAGCGCCTTAAGGATATTCGTGCATATCGAGGAGTTCGACATGAGCGACACCTTCCAGCTCGCGGACAGCGAACAAAGACAAATTCTCGAACAGTTCGAGGAAACGTACGAAAGACTATGGGAAGTGGACGACGTAAGGTAGAGAAGACGTAATCAGTATGGGAAAGAAACGAATTGCAAAGAAATCTGGACGAGGAGTTGATCAGGGACGAAAGAACCGATCACTTTCTAAAGTTCCACGTAAGCGTCTTGAGAACGGTGTTCTTAACGTTGAGGCAACTTTCAACAACACAAAGCTAACGCTAACTGATACTGACGGAAACACAGTAATGTGGTCAACATCAGGAGCGCTTGGATTTGGAGGAGCTCGAAAGAGTACTCCATATGCAGCTGCTAAGATTGGTGAGCTTGTGGGAGAGAAGGCTGCCCTTATGGGAATGAAGGAAGCGTCAGTTGTAATTCGAGGAGTGGGAGCAGGACGCGAAAGTGCACTGCGAGGATTCGCCTCAAAAGGAATCAATATTGTAAACATTAAGGATGCGACTCCGGTTCCACATAATGGACCACGTCCACCTAAGCCACGTCGAGTATAGCCTATGAAAATCGGACCAAAATACAAAATCGCGAAGCGACTCGGTGCAAGTGTGTTTGAGAAAACTCAGACTCAGAAGTTTGCGCTTTCTGAAGCACGCAAGAGTAAGATTCGTCGAGGAGGACGACGCAAGAATGTGTCAGACTTCGGTAAGCAGCTTCTTGAGAAGCAGAAGGTTCGATTTACCTATGGAATTACTGAGAAGCAGTTCCGAAACTACATCAATGCAGTTCTTGAGATGAGTGGTGTAAATCCTGCAGAGGAGCTACACAAAGCTCTCGAGCGACGACTTGATAATATCGTAGCACGAGCAACGCTTGCTACAACTCGTCGTGGAGCACGTCAGATGGTTTCTCATGGACACATCACAGTAAACGGAAAGAAAATTACCGTACCAAGTCACAAAGTAAAGGTAGGAGATGTTGTATCTGTTCGAGAAGGAAGTAAGAGCGCTGCGCTCTTTGCATCAGCTTCTGATCGAATGACAAACGCAACTATTGTTGGATGGCTAAAGCCAAATCCAAAGGAGCTTTCAGCTGAAGTGTCTGATCTTCCAACATATGTTGTTACAGAAGCAGCAGGAGATCTAACAGCCGTTATGTCATTTTATAGTCGTTAATAAGCCTCGCATATGGAATATCAAATCACATTGCCAAGTAAACCACGTGTTGTTAAGGAGGAAGATAACTCTGGAGTATACGAAATTGATAACCTATACCCAGGGTATGGACACACATTGGGAAATTCTCTTCGCCGGATTATTCTCTCATCACTTCCAGGAGCAGCTATCACATCAGTAAAGATTGATGGAGTTGCCCACGAATTCGCTACTATCGAAGGAGTAAAGGAAGACGTACTAGGAATTCTTCTAAATCTTAAGAAGGTTCACTTTGATCTTTCAACTGACGAGCCACAGGTTGTGACTCTTTCAGCATCAGGAAACATCACTGCCAAGGATCTTAAGCTTCCAGGGCAGGTTACTGTTGTAAATCCAGATCAGCACATTGCTTCAACTGGAAAGACAAAGCTTGATCTTGAGCTAACGCTTGAGAAGGGACTTGGATATATTCCAAAAGAGGCTCTTACAAAGGAGAAGGTAGACATTGGAGTTATTGCTCTCGATGCTACATTTGCTCCAATTCGTCGTGTTAATTACGAAGTAGAGAACATGCGAGTAGGAGATCGAACAGACTTCAACCGTCTAAAGATCTCTATTGAGACAAACGGAACTGTTTCTCCTCGAGAAGCACTTGAGAAGTCAATCGAGACTATGATCCACCAGCTTAAGGCTGTTATTGGATTCCAGGAGGAGGAGCTTGAGATTCCTGCTGTTGAGGAGGAGGCTCCCGCAGAGGAGGCAGCTGATGCTCCTGAGGATGTAAACAAGACTCGAATCGAGACTCTTGATCTTGGAGCACGAGTAGCAGGAGCACTCGATGAGGCAGGTATCCGAACAGTTGGAGGACTTGTAAAGAAGAGCGCCAAGGAGCTTGTAGCACTTGATGGTCTTGGAGCTAAGGGAGTTGAGGAAATCGAGGCAGCTCTTAAGAAGCTTGGAACTGAGCTGAAGGAAGATAAGTAAGATATATGAAAAACCAGACAACAGGCCGAACTTTTGGACGAGTAAAGAAAGTACGTGTAGGACTTATGCGGTCTCTTGCACGTGCCCTTGTACTTGAAGAGAAGATCGAGACAACAGAGGCAAAGGCCAAGAGTCTTCGTCCGTACGTTGAGAAGCTTGTAACACGAGCAAAAGAGGATACGGTTGCAAACCGGCGTCTTATCGCTGCTCGTCTGGGAAATGATAAGGAGGTTATGAATAAGTTGTTCGCTGAGATCGGGCCACGATACAAGGATGTTGCTGGTGGATACCTTCGCATTGTGAAGAGTCCTCGAGTACTTGAAGATGGACGAAAGGTAGCGTACATTAGCTTTGTTTAATATGGAGGATACAACTTACACAATTGATGCAACAGATCGACCCATTGGGCGAGTAGCAACAGAAGCTGCGACTATTTTGCTTGGAAAGAACACACCAGAGTTTGCTAAGAATGTAGTAGCACCAGTTGCGCTAACCATTGAGAATGTAGACAAGCTAAAGATCTCAGAGAAGAAGCGATCTCAGAAGGAGTATCAGCGGTACTCAGGATACCCAGGAGGACTCAAGATTCAGTCACTACAAGATCTTATCGACAAGAAGGGATATGAGGAGGCTATGCGAAAAGCTATTTACGGGATGCTTCCTGGAAATAAGCTTCGAGCACAGCGTATGAAGCGAGTAACTTTTAGTAAATAAATATGGCTGATTCACGATACATAGAGGCAATTGGACGACGAAAGAGTGCTAATGCACGTGTGCGTATTACACCTGCAGATAAAGTAAGCGTTATCGTAAATGATAAGCCTGCTGCTGAGTACTTTAGTTCAGAAGAGTACACTCAGATTGTAGAGGAGCCATTCAAGCATGAAGATGTTACGCAGGATTTTTCAGTAACAGTAAAGGTAACAGGAGGAGGACAGCGAGCTCAAGCTGATGCAGTTCGGCACGGAATCTCACGAGCACTCGTAAAGAATGAAGAGAAGCTACGTGGACCTCTTAAGGCAGACGGACTACTTACTCGAGACCCTCGAGTGAAGGAGCGAAAGAAGCCTGGACTTAAGAAAGCTCGAAAGGCAGCACAGTGGAGTAAGCGATAAATTAAAACCGGCGAGAGCCGGTTTTAATGCATAAAAGTTTTTATACACAAGTTATTGATTTTTATATAAAATACGTTATAGTGCCTTTGTCCGTGGGCGAAAGCCCCTCCCTAGCTAAAGAATTCTTAAGCTAGCAACGGACACTAAAAAACCGAGTCTTGTACTCGGTTTTTTAGTTTTTGTTGTTTGCTATAAACCTTTTTTGCATAGCACTTAAAAAAGTTACATTTCCCGCTCCTTTTTTACATAAAATAACTTTTATTACTCGTTTCCCGCCTGTGACAGCAATTTCACATTCAAGGCTCCAGGTGACAATAGTTGGTTTTTCTACCAGTAGTTGTTTTGTTGCAGTTTTTGAGTTTTCTATAACTGTGCAAATATACGGAATTAAATTTGCTCTATAAAGCTGCTCCTTTTTACTTCTGGGTCGACGCCTGTTGTAGAGCAGGTGATTTAATCCATCAGCATTAAAGTGAACTGTTTCTCCGAGAGTTTTACAGTAACAAGGTTGAAGATTTTTGTATAAATCTTTATATTTCTTAATTTTATCTGAGTAAGACACACAAAGAGTGTAGCATGAGTAATTTTCTCTTGACACCAACCAAAAAATTCCCATACTAGTATCAAATGAGTACGCATGATGAAGATGTAGAAATTGTAGAAGAAGCGGAAGCTGAGTCTACTTTTAAAACAGCCGACATCAAGAAAGTGAAGGAAGAATTGAAGGCTTGCAAGAGTGAAAAACAAGAGTATCTTGATGGATGGCAGCGGGCAAAAGCAGACTTTATAAACACAAAAAAACGGCTAGAAGACGAGGGAGAGAAGAAATTTGAGTACGGAATGATAGCCAGTGTAGAAAAGCTCTTGCCAGCGCTAGATAGCATGGACATCGCGCTATCTCAAAGTGAGGATGAAGGTCTTTCTTTGGTTCAAAAACAAATTCTCGATGGATTAGAACTTGAGGTGCTAGATCCAGCAGGAGAGATGTTTGATCCGAATCTACATGAGCCTATGGGAACTGTAGAGTCAGAAGAAAAGGAAGATACTATCGTTAACGTTTTACAAAAAGGATACAAATTTAAAGAAACAATTATTAGACCTGCGAAAGTACAAGTAGCAACAAATAACAAATAAATATCATGAGCAAAATTCTAGGAATCGATTTAGGAACAACTAACTCAGCAATGGCTATTGTTGAGGGAGGAGAGCCAACTATTATTGAAAACTGCGATGGGGCACGAACTACTCCATCTGTAGTTGCTATTGCAAAGAACAATGAGCGACTTGTAGGTACTGTTGCAAAGCGACAGGCTGTTACAAATCCAAAGAACACTGTCTATGGAATCAAGCGATTCATGGGGCATCGATTTGCTGATGATTCAGTACAAAAAGATAAGGATCTTATCGCATATGAGCTAAAGAAGGGATCTGATGATGGAGTGCTTGTAACTCTAGGAGATAAGGACTATCGGCCTGAGGAAGTTTCAGCAATGATTCTAGGAAAGATGAAAGCAGATGCTGAGGCTAAGACAGGAGAAACTATTACAGAGGCAATCATTACCGTACCTGCATACTTTGATGATGCGCAGCGAAACGCCACAAAGGCTGCAGGAAAGATTGCAGGTCTTGATGTGAAGCGAATCATCAATGAGCCAACAGCTGCAGCGCTTGCATACGGATTTAACCGAAAGAAGGATGAGAAAATTGCAGTATATGACTTCGGAGGAGGAACCTTTGACGTTTCTATTCTAGAGGTAGGAGATGATGTTATCGAGGTGCGATCAACTGATGGGCACTCACATATGGGAGGGCGTGATATTGATCAGGCTATCGTTAAGTATATTGCTGAGGAGTACAAGAAGGAAAGTGGTATTGATGTAAGTAAAGATCCACTAGCGCTTCAAAGGCTTGATGAGGCTGCTGAGAAGGCAAAGCATGAGCTTTCAAATAACTCAGAGACTGAGATCAATATTCCATTTATTACATCAGATGCAGAAGGTCCTAAGCACTTGCTGCTTACAATGACAAAGGCAAAGCTTGAGGAGCTTGCAGATGAGTACCTGCAGAAGTCTATTGATATTACAAAGCGAGCATTAGAGGCTTCTGGATTTGCCGCAGGAGACATTGATGAAATTATCCTTGTAGGAGGACAGACTCGAATGCCTAAGGTGCAGGAGATGGTAAAGGAGCTATTTGGGAAAGAGCCAAACCGATCTATCAACCCAGATGAGGTGGTAGCACTCGGTGCAGGAATTCAGGCTGGAATTATGCAGGGAGATGTAAAGGATGTGCTTCTTGTAGATGTTATCCCGCTATCTCTTGGTATTGAGACAATGGGAAATGTTGCAACAAAGCTTATCGAGAAGAACACAACTATCCCTACACAGAAGTCTCAGGTGTTCTCAACTGCAGCTGACAATCAGCCATCAGTGGAGATCCACGTAACTCAGGGAGAGCGAGCAATGGCAGCAGACAATAAGTCTCTTGGACGATTTGTCCTAGATGGAATTGCACCAGCACCTCGTGGTGTGCCTCAGATTGAAGTGGTCTTTGATGTAGATACAAATGGAATCCTAAATGTAACTGCAAAGGATAAGGCAACTAATAAAGAGCAATCTATTAAGATCGAAGCTGGAACAGGACTTTCAGAGGAAGATATTGAAAAGATGAAGGCAGATGCAGAAGCACATGCTGATGAGGATAAGAAGAAGAAAGATCTTGTAGATGCAAAGAATGCAGCAGATCAGATGATTCACTTTGCAGAGAAGTCTCTAAAGGATGCAGGAGATAAGGTTCCTGAGGATGTGAAGACTGAGATCGAAGGGAAGATTACAGCGCTTAATGAGGTGAAAGATAAGGATGAGCTTGAGCCTATTACAAAGGCTTCAGAGGAGCTTTCTACAAGCATGCAGAAGATAGGGGAGATCTTGCAAAAACAAGCTGCAGAAGCGCAAAATGAAGCTCCTAAGGACGATGTGCAGGACGCTGAGGTGAAGGAAGAGGAGCCTAAGACTAATGAGTAAAGATTATTATCAAATTCTAGACGTAGATAAATCTGCATCGCAGGAGGATGTTAAGAA
>CESG01070250.1_pt1 | contig 23174 bp, 20 predicted proteins | sample 531121 | NCBI WGS metagenome assembly CESG01 (sample SAMEA2621287, study PRJEB7988) | marine metagenome | biome: marine biome (ENVO:00000447); feature: mesopelagic zone (ENVO:00000213); material: "saline water (ENVO:00002010), including plankton (ENVO:xxxxxxxx)" | depth 800 m
TCGCAGTAAAGTTAGATTTTATGCGTTCTAGCATGTCCATATTGTGGTACCTTTACGTGTTTATAAATACGTGTTTATAAATATTTGTTTAGAAAGCGTTCTTAACCCACTCAATTTGTGGGTTCGCCAGTGAGCCAGCTAGTCCGACCACATCAAAGCGGCAGGGTTGGTCACTGGTATGCGACTGAATATAGCTCTGAGCTGTCTTACGCAGTTTGCGCTGTTTGTGAATATTAACGGACTCAAGGATATCCAACATTGATTTGTGTTCGCGATAGCGTACTTCTACGAAAACGATGACGTCTTGGTCTTGCATTATCAAGTCTATTTCACCCACTTTACGCGAATAGTTTTTAGTGATAATGCTTAGACCTTGCCGTTCCAAATGGCGTTGGGCAAGCCCTTCAGCCACCTGGCCGGATGAATTACTCACCATCTTCCTGAATCGAAATATTTTCATCATTCACGTCTACCTCCTTGGCAATACCGTCTTGATAAATAGCCCAACTTGGCTGGCGTACTAATATATTTTGATCATCAATCTCAAGAACTCCCGTTTTCCCTTTGATGGAGTAATCGGGAATATGTTCAAAAAAGTTACGCGATAACAACAATTGGTAGGCGTCGTAGCCAAAAGCGATTAGGCGTTGGGTGGGGTAGTCTTTAGCGCCCCAGTACTCAGGGATGTGCTCTTGTTCGTTTAAGATAGCAGGAATCTCTACAAACCGAATGCCGTCAAGGTCTTTGTCCAGCTCAGGGAAGTGCAATTCATCGTTGATCTTAGAAGTGCCAAAAACGGGTATATCGCGGGCGAAATAGTAGTTAAATAAGGGGTTAAACTGGCGCGCGACTTTCTTATCTGCTGCTAAGACAATATAGTCTATATCTTTGCGCCTGCGTGGCATGAATTCCAGGTTCATACCGAGTAGGCGTTGCATTTCTTGGTAACGTGCTTTGCTGTTTTCAATATTGAACAGGTTGACAACATTTTCTCTGAGCTTATCTTCCTGATAAAGCTCTACTGCAGTGACCTGATAATCCTTACCCCAGGTCTCGCTATAAGAGCGGATGATGCGCTGGCCCCACTCATTGTCTGGTGCCATGATAGCGGCGCGTTTCAATCCTTCTTTCTTGGCATAGGCCTGTATGCTGGCCAGCTCGTGTTCAGGAGCGAGAGAAAAGTAGAATAGCTCGTCACTACTGTCATCGCTATCGAGTTGATTCAATACGATAGTAGGGATTATTTGTGGTAAGTCTTGTAGTCGTTCGATGTTTGATTTCAGCAATGGCCCCACAACTACGTCTGCTCCATCAATAATCGCTTGTTGGTAGAGGGCATGCATTTGTTCTTTACTGGTTACTTTGCCAGTGTCATAGGCACGTATTACTGGTGGTTTATCTAGCTCTGTTTTGGCGTCAAAATAAGCACCCATAAACCCATCATGTATGCTTTGCACTGCAGTTGCGTGCTGGCTGGTATAGGGTAGTAATATCGCAACCTGGCGCGGTATGACAATTTCTGCTTGAGCATAGTTGGCAACATCGCTGGGGAAGTGGTCGTTAGCTGGATGCGCGGGGTATTGTTTTTGCCAGCGCTTGATGCCTTGCATCAGTCGGCTGGGCTCATTTTGGAATTCTTTAAACAGGATGGCAAGTTCCAGCCATCCTGAAGTGACATTGGGCGGCGGGTCGATTTTGAACAGTCTCAAGGTTTCTTCGGATAAATTACCTAGTGCAAGCCAGATCTGGCGGTGAATGGCTGAAAGAGTCTGGTTGTCTTGCTTGGTCGACCCATCTGTACTTTCAGTTTCACCGGTACGCTCAGTTCCAACGGTACTCTCTAAATCTATCAGTGTCTGGGCCGATTCGAGGTAGTTTCCTTGTTGATAAAGCAACGTAGAACGCATAAAAACCAGCTTCTGTGCGTGTTCATGGTTCAATTGATAAGTGGAGGCGGTGTACAGGGTTTCTATAGCGGCATCAAGTTGACCCAGATTCAATTGACTATCAGAAAGCAAATAAAAGTATTCACCTTGTAGCTCACTATTGAGGGTTTGTGGCTGCAATAGCTTAAAGGTGTCTAGCACTCGTTGATATTGTTGTTGCTGATGGTATAAGCTGGCAGCTGTTACTAACAGCTTTCCCTTTTCCTGCGGAGCGGCGGAAGCGGCCTGCTGGATCATTTGCTCTGGTGTTGTTGGTTGCTGGAGCTTCTCCTGCTTGGTAGTTGGGGCTGTGCCGCAGCCCGAAACAGCGAGCAATAAGAGCGTGATACAACTTAGGCGACACCAGGACATCATCATTTTTTCCCTTTTTTAACTTGAGTAATTAAACATGAACGAGCAAATAGGCGTATTGCATATCGTTGCCACGCCAATAGGCCACCTGGACGATATTACTCGTCGAGCGCTTGATATACTGCAACAAGCGGATTATGTTGCTGCAGAAGACACGCGCCACTCGTCCAAACTGCTGGGCCATTATAATATCAATAGCCGACTAATTTCATTACATGAGCACAATGAAATTGAACAGTGCCAGAGAATTATTAACGATCTTGAAGCTGGGAAGAATATCGCATTGATTTCTGATGCAGGTACACCATTAATTAGCGATCCCGGCTACAAGCTGGTTGAGCAGGCATTGAAGCAGGGTTGTAAGGTATCGCCTATTCCTGGCCCGAGTGCCATTATCGCGGCACTGTCCGTTGCGGGACAGCCTACTGATCGTTTTACCTTTGAAGGCTTTCTTCCTGCGAAACAAGGTCAGCGCCGAAAGCTGTTAGAGGCGTTGGTGCAAGAACCAAGAACTATGGTGTTTTATGAAAGCACTCACCGCTTGGTCGATTGCTTGAGCGATATTGCACATACATTAGGCGTTGAACGAAACATGTCTTTGGTTAAGGAAATCACCAAGAGCTTTGAGCAGATACATAAAGGAACTGTTCAAGATGTCATGGATTGGTTGGATGAAGATCCCGCTCGCTGTAAAGGTGAATTCGTGTTGATCCTTCGCGGTGCTCAGGTCGAACCCGATCAGCTTGATGAGGGAGCTAAACAGCTAATGTCTCTTTTAATAGAACACTTGCCACCTAATAAGGCCGCTGCCGTCGTAGCCCAGCACTATAATGTACGTAAAAATGTGATATACCAGTGGGCTTTAAGCCATAAAGATAAATAGATGCTAATTGCTTGTGTATCTTTGGCTGTTGGTTTACTCTTTGCGGCGAAAATGTCAGCCGAACAGTCGCTGTTTTGCTTTTGCAAAATGGAGGAAAGTCCGGGCTCCATAGGGTAGAGTGCCAGGTAACGCCTGGGGGGCGAAAGCCTACGGCCAGTGCAGCAGAAAATAAACCGCCTGATTCGTCAGGTAAGGGTGAAATGGTGCGGTAAGAGCGCACCGCGCTTCTGGTAACAGAAGTGGCAGGGTAAACCCCACTCGGAGCAAGACCAAGTAGGAACTCACTAGGCGTGACCCGCGCTGAGTTCGGGTAGGTTGCTACAGGGGTACGGCGACGTACTTCGCAGATGAATGACTGTTCTCGACAGAACCCGGCTTACAGGCTGACATTTTCATTTCCTTTTTTCTGCCCTGTCCATTTATCGAACAAAATAAAATTTTTATCTAATAGTTATAAAAAAACTTAAATTAATTTTTTTTATAACTATTAGCAAAAAGAGTACCTGAAAATTCTACGATCTGCCTTTTTAGGCTACATGTAAACGCCTAATATTTAAGTGCTTATCCCACACGGTTAAAAATCCCCCCTGGTTAACACCTATACACCCCACTTTGAACCACTCGCGCATCAGGCTATCAAGTAATAGCTAACATTATGATATTTATAAATAAAAAATCTATTGGTTGCATTTATGCTGCAGCTTGACATAGGGGGGACGAGTTCCTATAGTGTACCGGTGTGGGGAAGAGTGGTAGAAAGTGGATCAGTAGCCCATCATGGTGGATCATTTTCCATGCTTTAACAAGCTAGGTGCGATTGGTGTTTCGGGGAGCAAGTGCAATAACGGTAGATGCAAAAGGGCGCATGGCTATGCCTGCTCGCTACCGTACCTGCTTGTCTGAAAATTGTGATGGTCAGCTCATCGCTACGATCGATAGCCGGCAAGCCTGTTTGCTTCTCTACCCATTAAACGAGTGGGAAATCATTGAGCGAAAGCTCTCCCAACTGTCGGATATGGTTCCTGCAGAGCGGGCACTTAAACGCTTGCTTATAGGGCATGCTCACGAGTGTGATATGGATAAAAATGGGCGCTTGCTTATTCCTTCGCTGCTGCGTGATTATGCGGCGTTGGAAAAGAACGTCATGTTAGTCGGGCAGTTCAACAAGTTTGAAATTTGGAGTGACATAGCGTGGAATGCTCAGATCCAGCAAGACCTGCAGCTCAATATGGGGGCAGAAGCCGATTCACCGAGATTGTCGGAGCTGTCACTATGATTGAACATGTCAGTGTTTTGCTTCATGAGTCTATTGATGGCCTGGCTATTCAACCGGATCAGATATACATGGACGGTACCTTTGGTCGAGGAGGGCACAGCGCCAAAATTTTGGAGCAGCTGGGTGCTAGCGGACAACTGCTTGCCATCGATAAAGACCCTCGAGCTATTGAGGCTGCTGCTCGCTATCAAAACGATAAACGTTTTTCTATTCATCACGATTCGTTTTCTAATTTAGAGACTATAGCCGATAGCTTGGGATTGCGTGGCAAGGTGAGCGGTATTCTGCTTGACCTGGGGGTTTCTTCGCCGCAATTGGATAATGCTGAACGAGGATTCAGCTTTATGCATGATGGCCCATTGGATATGCGGATGAATACCTCTATGGGTATTACTGCGTCTGAGTGGTTAGCAAGCGCTGACAAACAGGATATAGCCTGGGTCTTGAAAAACTATGGTGAAGAGCGCTTTGCTAATAAAATAGCATCCTTCATAGTAAGTGAGCGCCAACTATCATCGATAGATACGACCAAAAAGCTCGCAAACTTGATTGCTAAGGCAGTTCCGTTCAGAGAAAAGCACAAGCATCCAGCGACTAGAAGTTTTCAAGCGATTCGCATTTTTATAAATGACGAGCTGGGTGATATCGAAAAGGCACTTGCTGGTGCCTTGAACGTTTTAGCTCCTGGAGGACGATTGGCTGTAATCAGTTTTCATTCTCTTGAAGATCGAATAGTTAAACAGTTTATGAAGCGACAAGCGCAAGGGAAGCCGGTGCCTAGAGGTCTGCCGGTGCGTGATGTAGATAAGGATGTCAATATGCGATTGATTGGTAAGGCCATCAAGCCTTCATCTCATGAAGTTGAGGCTAACCCTCGGTCGCGAAGCGCTGTCCTACGCATTGCGGAGAAAATTTAATGAACGTCATGATGAAAGTTAAACAACAGGCAGAATTGAGCCACTTGATCGCAAGGGATTGGTGGCAGGGTGGTCTATTAGCGCTGTTGATTTTTGCGGTATTTGCTAGCGCGTTTGGCGTAGTTTATTCGTCCCATGTTAAGCGTCACCTGAGTGCTGAATATGAATCTTTATTACAGCAGCAGGATAAATTAGACAACCAGTGGCGCAATGCAAAGTTAGAAATCAGCGCATTGGCATCTCATGCCCGAATCGAGCGTATTGCTAAAGCTCAACTAGATATGTCACAGGTTGAGCCAGACTATCAGGTGGTTGTCGTACAGTGACCGCCAATACCGACACGCCTGCCACGCAACCCGTTATTGCGTGGCGTTTTTATTTTGTGCTGGCCGCCCTGCTATTATTGCTGGGTGGCTTAGTCGTGCGTGCCGGATACATACAAGTTTATGAAAAGCAATTTTTGCAGTTCCAGGGAGATCTTCGAACCGTCCGAACCACTGAGTTACATGCTCAGCGCGGTGACATTTATGATCGCAATGGCGAACCTTTGGCTGTTTCAATTCCCGTCCAGGCCCTTTGGGTTGACCCAAAAGTATTTCTGGAAGATCCGTCGATTCGTAACTCACACCAATGGTTGCGTTTATGTCAGATCATCGGTCGAAAACCTGCTGACTTATACCACAGCATCGCGGCGAAAGCTGGTAAGCGATTTGAGTATATTCAACGACAATTAACCCCCAATCAAATAAACCGTTTGCATAGCATCGATATTCCAGGAATTGACCTACTGGCAGAATCGAAGCGTTACTACCCTACAGCCGAGGTGACTTCTCACGTGTTAGGGTTCACTAACATTGATGATGTTGGTCAGGAAGGGCTCGAAATGGCTTTTAACCAATGGTTAAGCAGCCAGGACGGAAAGCGGCAGATTATTCGCGATCGTTTTGGTCGTGCTATTGATGAACCTGAAACCTTACAAGCAATGCAGCCCGGCAAGCCGCTATATCTGACGATTGATAAGAAATTACAATACGCCGCTTATCGTGAATTAAAGCAAGCGGTTATGACTCATCAAGCAACGTCAGGCTCTGCCGTTTTATTAGACATTGAGTCTGGCGATATTCTAGCCATGGTAAATCAACCTACCTTTAATCCCAATGATACCGAGCAGCGCCACAGCTATCGCTATCGCAATCGGGCAATGACTGATTTGGTTGAGCCAGGGTCGACAGTTAAGCCCCTTGTAATGGCCGCAGCATTGGAGTCAGGTCGATACCACATGGGTGATCACATCGATACCTCTCCTGGGCATTATACCTTGGGTGGCCGAACGGTACGCGACCCTGTTAATTATGGTGAGATGGATTTGACCGGCATTATTCGTAAATCGAGTAATGTCGGCATTTCGCGAATTGCTCTATCGCTGGAAAATAACGAAATTATTAATACTTTGTTTAAACTTGGCTTTGGGGCCGACAGTGGTACAGGGTTTCCTGGAGAAAACACGGGAAAAATCGCTGCCCGTCGCCGCTGGTCTGAATTTGAAGTTGCAACCCTCTCATTTGGCTACGGCATTATGGCAACCCCAACTCAGCTTGCACGGGCCTATGCCATTTTAGGTAGTGGTGGTGTACATAAGCCACTCGCACTGATAAAAAGAGATAAGGTGCCATCAGGGCAGTCGGTTATTTCTGAGTCGACAGCGCGCTCTGTTGTTTCCATGATGCAATCAGTTACCGAATCGGGCGGAACCGCTTTGCAAGCTGCAATCCCCGGATATACCGTAGCTGGAAAAACGGGTACAGCCAGAAAAGCTGTTCGAGGCGGTTATGGTGATGATTATGTGGCTATTTTTGTTGGTGTGGCTCCCGCATCGGCTCCGCGATTTTCATTAGTTGTTATGGTTGATGAGCCAAAAGGCGAGAAATACTACGGTGGCGATGTTGCAGCGCCAGTTTTTAGCCGTGTGATGCATCAGGCGTTGATGGAATACAATATTGCGCCAGATAAAGCGCATCACCCTGAAGAGCTGGCTCATAGCGAGGTTGTTCTGCCCGAGAGTGGAGGTAAGTTATGATTGAATTGCAGCTGTCTCAAATTGCTGGTGCATTAGAGGGGCAACTCGTCGGACAGGACTGCCGCATTCATCGAGTTAGTACGGATACACGAAGCATTATTGCTGGTGATCTCTATGTTGCATTAAAAGGGCATAGATTTGATGGCCATCAATTCATCGACGATGCTTTGGCAAAAGGGGCTGTGGCTGTTGTTGTTTCAGAAAATATTGAAGTGGCTTGCCCAAAAATTATCGTGGATAACACCACGTCTGCCCTTGGCAAAATAGGTGCTTTTGTTCGCCAGGTTTGGGGCGGAAAAATTGTTGGTATTACTGGTAGCAGCGGCAAAACTACCGTTCGCCAATTAACTCAGGCTATTTTTGAGCACGTAGCGCCAACGCTGGCGACACAAGGCAATTTTAATAACGAAATCGGTGTACCGCTCACACTGCTGCGTCTCGAACGTCAACACCAGTATGGTGTGATTGAGATGGGCGCTAATCACATGGGAGAAATTGAGTATTCTACCCAGTTGGTTAAACCCGATGTTGCCATGATTACTAATGTGGCGGCTGCCCATCTTGAAGGGTTTGGCTCGGTGCACAATGTCGCTCGCGCTAAAGCGGAAATTTATGATGGCATCGCAGAGCATGGTACGGCAATCGTTAACTCTGATAGTTCGTTTGCAAATTATTGGAAGGATTTTTTACGCGATATGCCGGTTAAGTTGATGACTTTTGGTATAGAGCGCGAAAGTGATGTTTATGCTCGAAACATTAAACGTACTGAGGAAGGCTTTCCCTTTTTTGAGTTTTGCTATCAAGACATGGCACTCGGAATAACCGTTCCTTTGCCCGGCGAACACAACGTGTATAATGCGCTAGCCGCGGGAGCTGCTGCATTAGCGTCAGGTATTTCAATGGCTCAAATCCAGGAAGGGCTGAGCAATGTGCAGCCTGTGGAAGGGCGTGTCAATATTCGTCGGGGCGTAAAGGGTTGTCGTATAATCGACGATTCATACAACGCCAATATCGGATCGGTTACTGCGGCGATCAAACTGCTGGCTTCTTATCCGGATAAACGTATTTTAGTGTTGGGAGACATGGCTGAACTGGGCAACAAGTGTCGCCACTACCATCAGCTGGTTGGTGAAATGGCAAAGGATGCTGGACTGAATGAGCTCTACACTTTGGGCGAGCTAAGTCAGTTTACCTCAATGAGCTTTGGAAACAATGCTCGCCATTTCAGCCATTTGGAACCTTTGTTGGTACATTTGAATACGCGACTGGATAAAAACACCACATTATTAGTCAAAGGCTCGCGCAGCGCTCGAACAGAGCGTGTTGTCGAGGCATTAATGGATGCGTCACAAGCTCCAGAAGTTATAGAGGGATAAGCATGTTATTGTGGTTGGCTGATTACTTAAGTCAGTTTCATAGTGGTTTCGGTGTGGTTAACTACCTGACCCTTCGCGCAATATTGAGTATTTTAACCGCGCTTGGTATGTCGTTGGTGCTGGGGCCTAAGTTGATTCGACGCCTTGCGGAGAACCAGATAGGTCAAACCGTTCGCGATGATGGCCCACAGTCGCATTTAAGTAAGTCTGGCACACCAACCATGGGTGGCGCGTTGATTTTGACGGCGATTGGGGTCACCACTTTATTATGGGGTGATTTAAGTAACAAGTATGTCTGGGCTGTGCTGCTAACGACACTGGGATTTGGGGTAATTGGCTGGGCTGATGATTACATTAAGCTGATCCGAAAAGATCCTCGTGGTTTGATTGCTCGCTGGAAGTACCTGTGGCAATCAGTTATTGGTTTGGGCGTTTCCATTTTTCTCTACAGTACGGCGCAAATTCCGGCCGAAACACAACTCATTGTGCCATTTTTCAAAAATATTCTTATCGACCTGGGGCCTTTTTATATTCTGCTGACGTACTTCGTTATTGTTGGCACCAGTAATGCGGTTAATTTAACCGACGGTTTAGATGGGCTGGCTATCATGCCAACGGTTATGGTTGCCGGAGCTTTGATTATTTTCGCCTATCTGACCGGAAACAGTAAATTTGCTGATTATTTGCAAATTCCTTATGTGCCTATGGCCGCTGAACTAGTGATTTTTTGTGGGGCTATCGTTGGTGCGGGTCTGGGATTTTTATGGTTTAACACCTATCCGGCTCAGGTATTTATGGGGGATGTTGGTGCTCTTGCACTAGGGGCTGCACTTGGCATTGTCGCTGTTTTGGTTCGTCAGGAGTTGGTCTTAGTTATTATGGGCGGTGTTTTTGTAATGGAAACCGTCTCGGTAATTTTGCAGGTTGGTTCCTTTAAATTGACGGGGCGCCGAATATTCAATATGGCTCCCATTCATCATCACTTTGAATTGAAAGGTTGGCCAGAGCCTCGCGTCATTGTGCGGTTTTGGATTATCACCGTGGTATTGGTGCTCATTGGTTTGGCTACACTGAAGATCAGATAATATGCACGTTATTGTTGGCACAGGTAAAACAGGTCTTTCCGTCGCACGCTTTCTGGCGCGCAGCGGCATTGACTTTGTGCTATTTGATACGCGCGATGAGCCGCCTGCGAAAAATGAACTGCTGCTGACATATGGTGTGGATAAGTGTTTGTTCGGCGCCAGTCAAGTTGGCATTTTAAATGATGCCGATGTGGTAGTCGTTAGCCCTGGTATTGACTTACGCGATGAAATATTCAGTGGTCAAGATACATCAGCCGCTCACTGGGTGAGTGATATCGACCTATTTGTTGCTGAGAATAACAAGTTTGTTGCTGAGAATAACAAGCTGTCCTCCGATACTGCCCGGCCAGTTGTTGGCATCACTGGCTCCAATGGTAAATCGACAGTGACGACCCTGGTAGGTGAGCTACTCGCTGCGGCAGGCCTAAAAGTGGCGGTTGGCGGGAACATAGGAATACCTGTGCTCGATCTGTTAGAGCAACCTTTTGACGTTGCTGTGCTGGAATTATCGAGCTTTCAGTTGGATATCACTCGTAATTTGCCGCTTCGTGTTGCGACCATTCTAAATGTTACTGAAGACCACATGGATCGTTATCCCTCCATGCAGGCTTACCGCTCAAGCAAGCAACGCATCTATCAACAAGCTGCGCAGGTTGTTATTAATGCGGATGATCAAGCGACAAATACCGAGCATGCTCTGAAGATTAGCTATGGCCATGACCCTCGCCTTGATTGGTTTATTGAAAGCGATTCAGCTACGACAATTATCTGCGGGCGTGGGTATAAGCTGGATACTGGCAAGCTGCATGTCAAGGGAGTGCACAATTGGTCTAATGTTATGGCTGCACTGGCGATTTGTCAGGCCCTGGATATTGACCTTCATCATATCGAACAATCACTGCTAGGGTTTACTGGCCTGTCTCATCGCTGTCAGTGGGTGGCCAATGTATGTGACATGGATTGGCTAAACGACTCCAAGGCCACTAACCCAGGTGCGACTTTAGCTGCTATTTCAGGTTTGGCGGGAAGCTACTCGAATAAGGCAATTCTCATTGCCGGTGGTGATAGTAAAGGCGCGGAGCTTAGCGTTATGGCGCCTGCTTTGGCTGAGCATGTTGGGCATCTCATTGTTTTTGGGCGAGATGCTCATCGCTTGGCAGCGATTTGTCCAGACTCTGTTGAGCTATCGATGGTAAATGATCTTGATGAGGCGGTTAGGCTGGCAGCAGCCAGGCCGTTGCCTAGTGGGTATGTCTTGCTATCTCCCGCCTGCGCCAGCTTGGATATGTATCCTGGTTTCGAGGCCCGTGGACAACATTTTATTAAGCTCGTTCAGGAGGTGGTTCATGCAGCTCATGCATAGTTCGGCTTCCTATGACCGTAATTACCTCGCTTTGTGTGTGTCCTTATTGGGCATTGGGCTGGTTATGGTGTTTTCTGCATCACTGCCAATTGCCGAGCGGCTCTACGATAACGAGCTGTATTTTGTCACTCGTCATCTAATCTATTTAGTCATTGGCATTTTTGCCTTCGTTTTGGCAACAACGGTCAATATTTCGCGTTGGCAGTCTGTGAGTGGTTGGCTGTTGCTTGCCGGTGCAGTGTTACTGGTTGCCGTTCTAATACCCGGCATTGGTCGGTCAGTGAATGGTAGTGCCCGTTGGTTAAATCTGGGCTTCTTTACGTTACAAGTATCCGAGCTGGTTAAGCTGTTCATGATTTTGTATGTCGCATCATTCTTGTCCAGAAAAAATGAAGAAGTGCGTCAACAAGCTAAAGGTTTTATTAAGCCTATGGTGATCCTGTCATTGATCAGTGTCTTACTACTGAAAGAGCCTGACTTTGGGGCTACGGTGGTAATAAGTGCAACCGTCTTGGGTATGCTGTTTATCGCTGGTGCTAAATTATGGCAGTTTGTGTTGTTATCCGCGGTTGTCGGCGGTGGCCTTGTGTTCCTGGCTTCATCTGCTAGTTATCGCGTGCGTCGTTTAACTTCCTTTCTTGACCCCTGGGACGATCCCTTTGGTAAAGGTTATCAGCTGACACAGTCACTTATTGCATTTGGGCGTGGCGACTGGTTCGGTGTTGGCTTGGGAAACAGTGTACAGAAACTTGAATATTTGCCAGAAGCTCATACCGACTTTGTTTTTGCTGTGTATGCCGAAGAGTTTGGCTTTGTTGGCGTTGTTCTATTGCTTTGCTTGGTAGCGGCCATGGTCTATCGCGGCTTCACTATTGCAAAAGATGCGGCAGAACACCATTCATTATTTGCCAGCTATACTGCATTTGGCATATCGATGTGGTTGGTTTTTCAGGTCATCATAAATGTTGGTGCTAACAGTGGGGTGCTGCCCACAAAAGGCTTAACTATGCCGTTAGTTAGTTATGGCGGCTCCAGCTTGATCATTACTTTGGTTGCCATTGGCATAATGATACGGATTAGCTACGAATCGAAGCTAAGCAGGCCAAAGATAACGGAGGTCGTTGATGAGCAATAAGCCGACGTTGTTAATCATGGCTGGTGGTACTGGTGGACACATATTTCCGGCACTAGCCGTGTTTAGAGAGCTTGAGCAATCGGGCTGGCATGGCCATTGGTTTGGAACTCAGCTAGGTTTGGAAGCCAAAATTATTCCAAAGGAAGGCATTGCTATTTCGTATCTCGACGTAAAAGGTGTGCGCGGGAAGTCATTGATGCGCCGCCTTGCTTTTCCTTTTGTGTTGTTCAATGCGGTTATGCAGGCGCGTACCTTAATAATGCGTATTAAACCCGATGTCGTATTGGGGATGGGGGGCTATGCCAGTGGGCCGGGCGGGTTGGCTGCGAAAATGCTGGGTATTCCTCTGATTATTCACGAGCAAAACGCCACTGCTGGTTTGACAAATAAAGTATTATCTAAAATTGCTACAGTCGTATTACAGGCATTTCCTGGGGCCTTTCACAATAAAGATTTCATGGTGACAGGAAATCCGGTAAGAGCCGAGTTTGTGGCACTGCCTGCGCCTGAAAACCGCTATGAAGAACGAGAAGGAAAATTGCGCGTCTTGGTTGTCGGCGGCAGTCAGGGAGCGGCATCGTTAAATGCAACTGTCGCAGATTGGTATTGTGGGCTTGCCCCGCAGCAGCGCCCAGAACTGTGGCATCAGGCTGGGGCCAGAAATCTTGACGAGGTTAGCGCTCGCTATCAACAAGGTGGCATCGACAACGAGCAGATTAAGCTAGCAGATTTTATTGACGATATGGCCAAAGCTTACGCTTGGGCGGATGTTGTGATTTGTCGGGCAGGTGCTTTGACGGTCGCAGAGGTAGCTGCTGCTGGTGTTGCCAGTATTTTTGTACCATTTCCTGCAGCAGTAGATGATCATCAGACCAAAAATGCCCAGCATATGGTTGATGGCAGGGCCGCGTTAATGTGCGCTCAATCGGATTTCAACACGCAATTTCTACAACATACCATCGGTGAAGCAACCAGAGAAATGTGGAAAAAAATGGCGATAAATGCAAGAAAACTTGCTGCACCAGAAGCTACTCAGCAGATAGCTGAGATCATTTCGCAGCAATGGAAAGGAGCTGCCTAATGGCTAACAGAGCGAACCTCGTTGCGGAAATACCTGAAATGGGACGTGTGCGTCGAATCCATTTTGTCGGCATCGGTGGTGCAGGCATGGGAGGCATTGCTGAGGTGTTGGTCAACTCTGGATACAGTGTTTCTGGATCTGACCCGTCGCAAAATCAAATGACCCGGCGCTTGTCATCTCTTGGTTGTGTGATTTCACATCAGCATACGGCGGAGTTAGTCTTCGATGTTGATGTAGTCGTTATATCTACTGCTATCCCCAAGGACAACCCTGAAATTATCGAGGCATATGCTCGTCGTATACCAGTAGTTCGTCGGGCGGAAATGCTGGCTGAGCTGATGCGTTTTCGTCATGGTATCGCTGTTGCCGGAACACATGGGAAAACCACAACAACCAGTCTGATCGCCAGTATCTTTGGTGAGGGGGGCTATGATCCGACCTTTGTTATCGGCGGATTATTGAATGGTGCGGGGACTAATGCGTACCTTGGAACCAGTCGCTACTTTATAGCTGAAGCCGACGAAAGTGATGCGTCATTCTTGCATCTGCAGCCAATGGTTTCTGTAGTTACCAATATCGAGGCCGATCATATGTCGACATATGGTGGTGATATTGAAAAGCTTAAACAGACCTTTATCGACTTTTTGCACAATTTACCTTTCTATGGTGTTGCGGTTGTTTGCATTGATGACGACATCGTCAATGAGCTTATACCACGTATATCCCGAACTGTTATTACCTACGGGCTGCGTCAGGAAGCGGATTATCAGGCTTTTGATATTGCGCAGCGCGGTACCAAAAACTACTTCAAAGTCCGACTGCCGCGAAATCAAGGAGTGGTTGATATCACCTTAAACCTGCCCGGTTTGCATAATGTGCTGAATGCCACGGCGGCACTTGCCGTATCACTTGAGGATGGCGTTGATATTCAGGCAGCGATTCGCGCCCTTAAAGGCTTTGAAGGCATTGGTCGTCGCTTTCAGTCATACGGCGATTTTCCTTGTGGCGAAGGGCAGGTCACATTGATTGATGATTATGGCCATCATCCCAGTGAAGTTGCCGCGACACTCCAGGCGGTCCGAGCCAGCTGGCCAGATCGTCGAACTATTACGATTTTTCAGCCGCACCGCTATAGTCGAACCCGAGACTTGTATGATGACTTTGTCAAAGTACTCACCGAGACTGACGTTCTAATGCTGCTCGACGTCTACGCTGCGGGTGAACCACCTGTTCCTGGTGCCGATAGTCGAGCTTTATGCCGCAGTATCCGAATGCTCGGCCAGGTTGAGCCTGTTCACATTGAAGATGCCGATATGTTGAAGCAGGTATTACCGAAGCTCGCATCACCGGGAGATGTTGTGCTGACTCTGGGGGCGGGAAATATTGGCGCTATCGCCAAAGACCTAGCAAAAAATTCTCTATATTTGACTGACAGGGAGGAGCAATAATGATCAAGCAAGCGCGTGTTGCTGTCGTCATGGGCGGAAATTCCGCAGAGAGGGAAATATCTATTAAATCCGGTACCGCTGTTCATCGTGGCTTAGTTAATGAAGGGGTGAATGCTGAATTATTAGATGTGACCGCTGATAACCTCAGAGACTTAAACCTTCGTGATTATGATGTGTGTTTTATCGCCTTGCATGGCAGAGGCGGTGAAGATGGCTCTTTTCAAGGATATCTTGAAACCATTGGTCTGCCATACACCGGCAGTCGCGTGCAAGCGTCTGCCATTGCCATGGATAAAGGCATGACCAAAGATATTTGGTTTGCCCGTCAATTGCCAACGCCAGCTTATAGCCGTATCCGTCGCGACGATAATATTAACCTTGATTCGGCGAATAGGATCATGGCCAGTATGGGGACGGCAATGGTTAAGCCTGCGCATGAAGGTTCCAGCATTGGCATGGCTAAAGTTGATTCGGGGGAGGCGCTACTGGCGGCTTTAAACGATGCTTTTCGTTACGATGGCCAAGTGGTAGTGGAGCAGTTTATTACGGGGGAAGAATACACCGTTGCCATCGTTGATAAACAAGCACTGCCACCGATTCGCCTCAAAACGCCCAATACCTTTTATGATTTCGAGGCTAAATATCAATCGGGAACAACGGAATATTTATGCCCCTGTGGTTTGAGTGAAAAAGATACGGTGGAATTATCCAATTTGGCGCTGAAAGCGTTTTTGGCGATTGGTTGCACAGGATGGGGGCGTGTTGACGTGATGCGCGATCAAGAGGGTAAGTTCTGGCTGCTCGAAGTGAATACTGTACCGGGGATGACAGAAAAAAGCTTAGTACCAATGGCAGCTAAGGCGCAGGGTATAACTTTTGATGAGCTGGTTTGTAACATATTGGAGACAGCGACACTGTGAGCAAACACCAAGGCTCAATACTGGTTACAACCCTGCTTAGCATAGCAGGCTTCAGCGCTGTTGTTATCGCGCTGTGCTGGGTATTGAGTCCTAACCGCTTTCCCATAGCAACTATCTCAGTGGATGGAGGGAAGGGATATGTTTCGGCAACAGATGTTCGCAGCGCTTTGGCCGATGTTGAACATAGTAATTTTTTTACTTTGAATATTGCCCAGGCGCAACAAGCCCTGATGGCGTTGCAATGGGTGCAATGGGCTGAAGTTAAAAGAAGCTGGCCGGGTAAGCTCGAGGTACGTTTGGTCGAGCAGGTTCCAGTAGCCAGATGGAATAACAAAGGATTACTTAATGCTAGTGGTGAGCCGTTTGTTACTGGAATAGATGTTGGCGACTATCACCATCTTCCTTCTTTGCTTGGTTCAGCTGGCGATGAAACACACTTATGGCAAAAGTGGATGGAAGTGGAGCTATTGCTTGGTGATAGTGACGTTAGGATCAAGGAATTTCGTCGCGAAGTGCAGGGTGGATATAGTGCATTATTAGACTCGGGTATTGAGCTTCGCCTAGGTCGAAGTCAAGTGTTAAAGCGATTGGAGCGCTATCTGGATGTTCATGAGCGCTTCGTGCAGCAGCAGAAGGCGGAAGTAGCCTATGTTGATCTTAGATACGACAATGGTGTCGCGTTAGGCTGGAAGAACGAACAATAATTGGGTAGAGACATGGCTATCTCGAAAGGCGCAGACAGGAATTATTTAGTTGGGTTGGATATAGGCACATCCAAGGTGGTGGCTATTGTTGGAGAGTTGCGTGTCGATGGTACTCTGGAAGTTATTGGCATTGGCTCGCATCCATCACGAGGCATGAAAAAAGGGGTGGTGGTAAACATCGATGCAACGGTCAATTCGATTCGTCGCGCCGTAGAAGAAGCTGAGTTGATGGCGGGATGCGATATTCAGTCGGTCATGATCGGTATCGCTGGAAGCCATATCAAAAGCCTGAACTCAGATGGCATTGTTGCGATCAAGGATCGCGAAGTCTCAGACAGTGATGTTGAGCGGGTGATTGATGCTGCCAAGGCAGTCAAGGTTCCTGCCGACCAGCAAATTTTACACGTGCTGCCGCAAGAATATTTGATTGACCACCAGGAAGGGATTAAAGAGCCGGTGGGGATGTCTGGCGTTCGGCTGGAAGCGCGAGTGCATATCGTTACTGGGGCGGAAAGTGCGGCCCAGAATATTATTAAGTGTGTCCGCAAGTGTGGACTTGATGTCGAACACCTGATTTTAGAGCAGTTGGCATCCAGTTATGCTGTTTTGTCTGAAGACGAGAAAGAGCTTGGCGTATGTATGGTAGATATTGGCGGTGGAACGACGGACATAGCTATTTTTAGCGGTGGCGCGATTCGCCACACTGCGGTTTTGCCAATCGCCGGTGATCAGGTCACTAACGATATAGCTGTAGCCTTGCGAACGCCGACTCAGAATGCTGAGGAGATAAAGGTAAAATATGCTTGTGCTTTGAAACAACGTGCTGGCGCTGATGAAATGATCGAAGTGCCTAGCGTGGGTGAACGACCTTCAAAGCGCCTTTCGCGTCAGGTGTTGGCGGAGGTAGTAGAGCCTCGTTATGAAGAGCTGTTTAGCTTGATCCATGCCGAGATACGACGAGGTGGATACGAAGATATGATTGCCGCCGGAGGAATAGTGATAACCGGCGGTGCATCAAAGATGGAAGGGGTTGTTGATCTGGCCGAGGAAATTTTTCATATGCCAGTGCGCGTAGGGATGCCGTTTAATGTGACAGGGCTGTCTGAGGTGATTAGAAATCCGATATATGCCACATCCGTTGGCTTACTGCTCTATAGTAAAGAGCAGCAACTTGATGGTGTACAAGTTCAGGAGCCACAGTCAAATAAGCCGGGCGTGTGGCACCGAGTGAAAGAATGGGTGAAAGGCGAATTCTAATTTGCGAAAGTAATAGTAGTTCGCGAATGTAATGGTAATTCGTGGACGCAATAGTAGAGGTGCGATATGTTCGAATTAATGGATACCTATCCAAATAAAGCGATGATTAAAGTAGTTGGCGTTGGCGGTGGCGGTGGCAATGCCGTGCGTCACATGGTCCAAACTCAAATTGAAGGCATTGAGTTCATTGTTGCCAATACCGATGCCCAGGATCTGGAAAAAGTAGAAGGCCGTAGTGTCTTGCAGCTAGGCACTAACCTGACGAAGGGCTTAGGTGCTGGCGCAGACCCCGAAATTGGTCGACAAGCAGCGATCGAAGATAAAGAGCGCATTGCTGAGTCGCTTGAAGGCACCGACATGCTGTTTATTGCTGCTGGAATGGGTGGTGGAACCGGAACAGGTGCTGCGCCAATTGTCGCTCAGGTAGCTAAAGAAATGGGGATCCTGACAGTGGCGGTAGTTACTAAGCCGTTTCCATTTGAATTGCGCAAGCGCATGATGATTGCCGAGCAAGGCATTGATGATTTACGTCAGCATGTTGATTCGTTGATTGTTATCCCTAACGAAAAGCTGCTACGCGTATACAAAGGTTTGAAAATCCGCGAGGCTTTTCGGGCTGCTGATGATGTACTGCGCAATGCGGTTCAAGGTATTTCTGAGCTTATCACGCAACCAGGGCTCATCAATGTTGACTTCAATGACGTACGTACCGTGATGTCAGAGAAAGGCATGGCGATGATGGGAAGTGGTAATGCATCAGGTGAGAATCGAGCTCAAGATGCGGCACAAATGGCTATCTCCTCGCCACTGTTAGAAGATATTGATTTGACAGGGGCTCGTGGCATTTTGGTCAACATCACTGCTGGCGAAGACTTAAATGTCGATGAGTTTCAAGAAGTGGGCGACACGGTTCAAGAGCTGGCTTCCGATCACGCGACCGTTATTATCGGTACCGCGATTAACGAAGATATGGGCGATAACATGCGTGTTACTGTGGTGGCTACAGGTCTTGGCGAGCAAGAAGAGCAAGCCCCTATCCAAGTGGTCAATACTCAGCCTCGCCAGCAAGCGGAGCGCAAAGAAACCGATCTTTCAGGTTTCGAGCGCCCGGCTGTTGTACGCAAGCAGGCGAGCAGTAAAACAGTTAACAGTGATATGGATTACCTGGATATTCCGGCATTCTTGCGTCAGCAAAATGATTAAGAATGAACCAATCTTGGTATAAATATGACGGTTATGTTAAACTCGCCGCCAATGTTGCTGGGACTATATTATTAATGGAGCATTGAGCGTTGATCAAACAGCGAACCCTTAAAAATGCCATTCGTGCTGTTGGTGTTGGTCTGCATACTGGGGAAAAAGTTTACCTTACGTTGCGGCCGGCACCAGTGAATGCTGGAATTATCTTTCGTCGTACCGATCTTGACCCTGTTGTGGAGATCCCGGCGAACCCCTTTAATGTTGGAGATACTACTCTTTCTACCTGTTTGGTAAAGGACGGAGTTCGTGTTTCCACCGTTGAGCATTTGCTATCGGCAATTGCTGGATTGGGGATAGATAATGCCTATATCGATTTAACGGCTCCTGAAGTGCCTATCATGGATGGAAGTGCTGGCCCTTTTGTATTTCTGGTTCAGTCTGCCGGTGTCGAAGAGCAAAATGCACCGAAGAAGTTTATCCGCATTAAAAAGCCTATCGAGGTGACGGGTGAGGATAAAAAAGCACGTTTTGAGCCTTATGATGGATTTAAAGTTTCGTTCACTATTGATTTTAAGCACCCTGTTTTTAAGAATAGAACTCAGACTTCTACGGTAGATTTTTCGACTACGTCCTTCGTTAAAGAGATCAGTCGGGCCAGAACCTTTGGTTTTATGCGTGATATCGAGTATTTGCGCGCCAATAACCTGGCATTGGGTGGTAGTGTGGACAATGCTATCGTTTTAGATGACTATCGTATCTTAAATAATGATGGTCTTCGCTACGACGACGAGTTTGTAAAACATAAAATTCTTGATGCCATTGGCGATCTCTACTTACTAGGGAACTCGCTTATCGGTGCGTTCACCGGCTATCGCTCCGGTCATGCCCTGAATAACCAATTGCTTCGAGCATTAGTCGCTGATGAAACAGCGTGGGAAGTTGTCACATTTGAGGACACCAATATCGCACCCATCTCATATGCGGTAGCTCCTGCGCTGGCCAGCTAGTTGGCTAATATTGTTAGATACAAAAAAGGCGTTGCTCGATAGGGCAACGCCTTTTTTGTATCTGGAGCTGAAGTTATTTATATCCTATATCTTTGAAGCATTTACTTTGTATGACGGGCCTTTTGCCGCGCAACAAGATGCTCTAAAGCCGCTTTTAACTCCCCTTCACTGCTTTCCGCTAACCCCTCGAGTTCTTGAAGTGCCGTTTGTGATAACGGGGGAAGCATTTTGCTAGGGGCCGTGGTCGATAGGCTTCTGGTATCAACCGGTAGCGTTTTTATGCGGATATTGGCAACCCATGGATAACCATTTTGGCGGTAATAGCTAACTATCTCAGTGCTAAAGTAACGAAGCTTATTGGTTATCCCTGGAGAAGGACTCTGAACGACTAGCGATGATTTGTGAACGTTAATTACACGGCAGTATTGAACAAAACTTGTACTGATGGAGTCTTTTAGTGTATCGTTAAGCGCCTTAACAAGTTCGAACCTGCTAACTACGCTTCCTAACCTGTCATCGGCCTTGTGAAGTAACGCTGAAATAGGCTGGGCCATGCGTGGTTATGCTCCATTTATGCTAAAATAGTAATACTTGTAGTCTACAACGGTAACGCTTGTATTCTAAAACGGAATTACTAGGCTACAACTCATTGTAGCCTGAAAAGAGGTTGTAAGTCATATATGTCATTTACGTTGCTGCACAGAGATGAATACGGCACTCGAAGCTTTCAGTTCGAGCGCTGGCATCTATTGTTGGTATTGGCAATTGTCATATTTCTCAGTGTAGGGGCGGCGCTGGCTGGGTTGGCCGTCGGCTTAGACTGGCGTAAAAGTGAAACCATGGTTGGTGAAGGAATCAGCCTGTGGCGCGAAGAGCTGTATGATCAGCAGCAACATCTACTTGCAATGCGCGAAAAGACACAAGCGCAGCTAATTGAGCTCACTACCCGTATCAGTATGCTGCAGGCTCAGTCTATTCGCTTGGAAGGCGTTGGGCAGCGCGTCTTGGCTCATGCAGGCCTTGATGCTGATGAGTTTGATTTTGGTGTTGATCCTGGAATTGGTGGCCCTCAGCCAGGTGAACTAGAGGTCGGTTTGCCGTCAGCTGATACCGTGGTGACTGAGCAGAGCAATGACTTCCTAAAGGAAATGAATCTGTTAACCGAGCGTATCCAAAAGCAAAGTAAACAGCTTGAAATATTAGAAACGGTATTAAGCAATCGTACCGTTGATACGGAGATGTTTATTACCGGAAGACCTATCGTTAAAGGCTGGTTATCCTCACCCTATGGAATGCGTCGAGATCCATTTCATGGTAAAAAAACCTGGCATCGCGGTGTTGATTTTGCCGGTAAGTCAGGCAGCGACATTGTCGCAACTGGCGGTGGGATTGTTACCTGGGCTTCAAAGCGTCATGGTTATGGGCTGATGGTTGAAGTCGATCATGGCAACGGGCTAACCACTCGTTATGCTCACGCCAAGAGCTTGCTGGTTGATGTGGGCGATATTGTCGAAAAAGGCCAATTGATTGCGACCATGGGGAGCTCTGGGCGTTCTACCGGCCCGCACGTCCATTACGAAGTGTGGCGCGATGGCCGTCCAATCAACCCCGCTAAATTTATCTACCGCAAAGATAGCTAGAAATATTTGTTAACTCGCAACTCCTTGATCATGGGCAGCTCATCCTGCCCTATCCTGGATGTACAATCACCCCAATAACCTTTATCATATGGCCAAATTTTGGCAGGCATTCGTAATGCCATCATCGACATTGTTCATCGTTTAGCAAATGATGGTGGCTAATATATTTCTGGTCAAGACTTGAAAAATCTCATCACGCCTACCATATAAAGCCACTAAGAACCGTCGCGCGAGTATATGCAATGATAGGAAATGCCCTCAAGAAAGTATTTGGAACCAAGAATGATCGGATCGTAAAGCAGGCGCGCAAAGTCGTAGCGCAAATCAATGCGCTAGAGCCTGAATTCGAGAAGTTAACGGATGATGAGCTAAGGGCAAAAACCGACGAGTATAAAAAGCGATTGTCCGAAGGGGAAAGTCTGGATGCGCTTTTACCAGAGGCGTTCGCCACGGTGCGAGAAGCAAGTAAGCGAACCTTGGGAATGCGCCATTTTGACGTTCAGTTAATTGGTGGTAAAACTCTGCATAAAGGGCGTATAGCAGAAATGCGCACTGGTGAAGGTAAAACGCTGATGTCGACCTTGCCAGCCTACCTCAATGCGTTGAGCGGCAAAGGGGTGCACATTGTTACGGTGAATGACTATCTGGCCAGCCGTGATGCGAATTGGATGCGCCCAATCTACGAAATGCTGGGGTTGACCGTTGGAATTAACCTGCCTGGCATGCCGCCTCAAGAGAAGCAAAAAGCTTATGCTGCCGACATTACCTACGGCACAAATAATGAATTCGGTTTTGATTATCTACGCGATAACATGGCTTTCTCAACCAAAGATAAGGCTCAAAATCATTTAAACTTCGCCATCGTCGATGAAGTTGACTCTATACTCATTGATGAAGCGCGTACTCCCCTTATTATTTCGGGTGCAGCTGAAGACAGCTCGGAGCTTTATAAAAACATTAATGCTTTAATTCCTCGACTGGAACGTCAAATGGAAGTGCCCGAAAATCCAGACGACGAAGTTGAGAATCCTGCTGATTTTACCGTTGATGAAAAGACCCGTCAGGTTCATTTGACGGAAATAGGCCAGGAAAAAGTTGAAAGCCTGCTGATTGAGGCGAAGTTGCTGGAAGAGGGCGATAGCCTTTACAGCGTCCAGAATATCACCTTGCTTCATCATATCAATGCTGGCTTGCGCGCTCACCATACATTCCAGCGTGATGTCGACTATATCGTTCGCGATGATAAGATCATTATCGTTGATGAGCATACTGGACGTATTATGCCGGGTCGCCGTTGGGGAGATGGATTACACCAGGCGGTCGAAGCAAAAGAAAAGGTAACGATTCAGAACGAGAGCCAAACCCTGGCATCGATTACCTTCCAGAACTACTTCCGCTTGTATAATAAGCTATCGGGTATGACAGGTACCGCAGATACTGAAGCTTATGAGTTTATGCATATTTATGGGCTTGAAGTAGTATCGATTCCGACCAATAAGCCAATGGTT
>CESG01041976.1_pt1 | contig 23008 bp, 22 predicted proteins | sample 531121 | NCBI WGS metagenome assembly CESG01 (sample SAMEA2621287, study PRJEB7988) | marine metagenome | biome: marine biome (ENVO:00000447); feature: mesopelagic zone (ENVO:00000213); material: "saline water (ENVO:00002010), including plankton (ENVO:xxxxxxxx)" | depth 800 m
CCGGGTAGCTATGTACGGAAAGGATAACCGCTGAAAGCATCTAAGTGGGAAGCCCACCTCAAGACAAGTTTTCCTTATAGAGCTGTGGAAGACCACCACGTTGATAGGCTAGATGTGGAAGCATGGCAACATGTGAAGCTAACTAGTACTAATAGCTCGAAAACTTGATTTTATGGCGTGTAGAAAAAAAATTCGTAGTGAAATACTAGATATTCTTATGTTTATTAATCAATAAATTTATTTAATTTAAATTAATTTTTAATTTATAATAAAAATATGAGTCAATTTTTTTCAAAAAAAATTATCTTATTATTATTTTTTATTATTATCCTATCTTTTTTTTTGTTAGGTTTAGATGAATTTTTTTCTATTTATTACATAAAACAAAATAACGAATTTATTCAAAGATTTATTGATAAAAATTTTTTATATTCATTACTACTTTTTTATTCAATATTTTTATTATTACTTTTCTTTTTTTTGCCTTTTTCAGCAATTATGCTAATTTTTTCAGGTTTTTCATTCAATCTTTATTTAAGCATACCCTTATCAGTAATAACAATAACAATTGGAGGGTTATCAAATTTTTTATTATTGAAAAAATTCAATTTAATAGTTTTTTTTAATAAAGCTAAATTTTGGTTAAAGAAAATCAGTTTTACATTTAAAGATAATGAATTTCAGTATTTGTTACTTTTAAGATTAATTCCAATACCATTTATCGTTCAAAATACGATTATGGTTATTCTAAATATTTCTGCAAAAAACTTTTTTTTTTCAACGTTGCTTGGAGTAGTTCCATATGCTGTTATTTATTCTTTAGCGGGTTCTCAATTAAGAAAAATTATTGATAAAAGTGAGTTTATAACTATTAGTGATATTTTAAATTATGAAAATTTTGCTGTAATTTGTTTATTAGTGATATTTATTTTATTATCAATATTTTTAAAAAAAAAATTAATTAAATTTTAAAAAAAATATTTCTAATATGATAAAGAATTTTTTTAATAGAATATTACAATTTTATTATAGCACGAATAAAAAAGAGGTTTTACTACAATCAAAACTAAGACAAGAATTAGATTCTATTAAAAAGAGAGAATTTAAAAAAGACAATAAGAATTTAATTCCTTTTGGTTTTAAAGTTTTTTCACAAACTGATGAAGATGGAATTATAAATGAAATTTTTAATAGAATAGGCACAACAAATAAACAATTTTTAGAGTTTGGAGCAAATACTAGATTTAATAATACCACCTATCTTTTAATGAAAGGTTGGGATGGAGTTTGGTTAGAAAGTTCAGAAAAAAAAGTGAATAATATAAAAAAAAAATATTCTTTATTAATTAAAAATGGCAAACTTAAAATATATAAAAAAACAATTACTGCTAGTAATGTAAATAAAGAAATAAAATCTTTAAATCTTAATAAATTTATTGATTTATTGTCTTTAGATATAGATGGAAATGAGTTGTATGTTTTAAATAAATTAAAAACTATTAGCCCAAGAGTTATTGTAGTTGAATATAATGCTAAATTTCCCCCGCCTATTAGAAAGAGCATAAAATATGATCCAAAATTTATATGGAAATACGATGATTATTTTGGAACCTCTCTTCAACTTTTAGAAGATAATTTGAAAAATTTTGGTTATGTATTAGTTGGGTGCAATATATTAGGAGTTAATGCGTTTTTTATAAAAAAGAAATTAGTGCAAAATAAATTTCCTAAAAATACAACTGCAAAATTTCATTATCAAAAGTTTCGTTCTGGATTAAACAATATAAGGTCTTCTCATCTTAGTAATGATAAATGGTTAAATGATTGAAAGTATTAAAAAAATTAATAGAAATAAATAATATTAATAATATTATTTTTTTTAGTCTTTTTATTAGAATAATAATATTACTTTTTTTTGAATTTCCTAATTTTGGAGATACTCAAACCCACAAGCAAATTGGTGAGGAAATTTTTAGTGGAAAAATTGTATCATCAGCTATTCATATGCCAGGATACGGAGTATATATGTATCTTGCTAATTTATTAATAAATTCGAATTATGGAGTTGTCTTTGCAGATATAATATTATCTTCAATTTCTGTATATATAATTTATTTAATATCAAAAAAAATATTTAATGATGAAAATGTTGGTAAAATATCAGCTTTCATTTATGCTTTGTATCCGTTCTCGATTTTTTACTCATTAAGCAGTTTAAATGAAACTCTATATGTTTTTTTATTATTTTTATCAATTTTGAATTTTTATAATGATAAATATTTATATGGAATCATTTCTATAATTATTAGCATTTATGTAAAATCAATATCTATATTTATTGGACCAGCCATACTTATAGCATTTTTGTTTTTTTATAATCATAATTCTCTAAGAAATATTTGTAGGTTTTTAACACTATATTTATTTATTTTGATTATCTTTATGTCACCATGGTGGATGCATAATTTTAAAAAATATAATGCCTTTGTCCCAACTAATCTAGCGTACGGATACCATTTATACTCAGGAAATAATGAAATAAATAAAACAGGAGGTGGAATAGGAGGAAAAGATGTAGATCACCAGCTTATTTTAGATTCTTTTCAACATGATTATTTTAAAGCAGATAAAGTTTTTAAAACAAAAGCTTATAATTTTATAAAAAATAATCCAAAAGAATTCGCAGATATTACTTTTAAAAAATTTGTAAAATTTTGGAAATTCTATCCCTCTGCTAATGAGTATAGTGGATTAAAATATAAAATTACCTCTACTATTAGCTATGGGTTTGTATTTATTTTAACATTGTTTTTCATTACTTTTTACTCTAGGAAATTTTTAAAAAAAATATTTCCTTTAATAGTAACAATATTTTTTTTTACTTTTATTTATAGTTTAACCATTGTGTCGCTTAGATATCGTTTTCCAATAGAACCAATATTGATAATTTTATCTTCTTATTCTATAAAAAAATTTTTTTTATAAAATTATTATTAATAAAAATCATTATTTAACTTGAAATAATAGTATTTTTATATTATTTTTATTTTGCCGGTGGTTATTGCAGGAAGCCCCCACCCGATCCCATTCCGAACTCGGTAGTGAAATTTCCTAGCGCCGATGGTACTTTATCTTAAGATATGGAAGAGTAGGTCGCTGCCGGTTTTTTCTTTTTTTTTTTAATACAAAATAATTTTTTTTTAACTATACTTTAAGTATTTTCGCGGGGTGGAGCAGTCCGGTAGCTCGTCAGGCTCATAACCTGAAGGTCGTAGGTTCAAATCCTACCCCCGCTACCAAACTATAAACATTTAAGTTTTTATTGATTTAAATAATATAAAATTAAAATATATTAAATTAATTAACCTACTAAAAGTTTTTTTTAAATGTTTAACAAAATTGGTCATACAAAAAAAAATTTATCTTTAATTAAAACATATTCGTTTAGTATTTTAGGAAAAAAACCAGGATTACATGTTCGAGATGATGTTTTTTATAAAATTAATAATAATAACAAAGTAGATTGGATAATAAGTCGAACTTGCGACCATGCTGGAGGTAGATTAATGTATAATCCTAGACTTTTAGGAGATTGTACGGCAAAATGCCCGAATCATGGATGGACTCTTGATTTAAAAAAACTGAAATATAAAAATGTAAATGTTAGGAAAAAAAAATTAAAATTTATTCAAAATAAAAATAAAATTATATATCAAGATAATAAACATTTTGTAGATTTACCAAAAAAAATTAAAAACAATAACCCGATAGTAAAGATACGTTTTTTAGCACATGCTTGCATGTCTATTGATATTGATGGTTTTAAAATTGTAACTGATCCATGGTTAATTGGACCATGTTTTAATAATGGTTGGTGGCATTTATATCCACCGAAAAATGATGCTGTTAATATTTTAAAAGAAGCAGACCTCATATATATTTCTCACAACCATCCTGATCATTTACATCCAGAAACTTTACAATACATAAAGAATAAAAAAATAATTACTCCAAATTTTAAATCAAAATCATCAGAAAAAATGCTTTCAGCAATTGGGTGTACAAAAATTGAAGTTTTAAATTTTCAAGATGTATTTGAGATAAAATCAAAAAATATTTTTTTTACTATTTTTAAGTCAGGTGATTTTAGAGATGACTCAGGTTTATATATAAAATCAGGAAAGTTTTCAATTTTGTTAGCTGTAGATTCCAGATCTTTAAATGGTGGTAATTTGCCAAAAAATACAACTGTTTTCATGAGCTCTTTTGCTGCAGGTGCAACGGGCTTTCCATTATGTTTTTTAAATTATTCTGAGAATGAAAAGAAAAAAATTAAAAAAACTACAAAAATAGCTAAGTTGCTTGAGATAGAAATGATGTTAAAAAAATTAAATTCCAAATTTTTTATACCTTACGCTGGTTTTTTTTCTGAATCTGCAAGTAGGGATAAATATATTAAGAAAAAAAATTTTAAAAATTCAATTGATGATGTTAAAAAAAGACTTTCTAAAACCATTGCTAAAGTTAATGTTTGTGACCCAATAAATTTTGATGAATATATATTTAGGGGTAATAAATTAATAGAAAAGAAATATATAAAAAAAAAAAAACTTTATAAAATAAATCAAAATTATATTTCATCATATATTCGCTTTACCAAAAAAACTTATAATAAAATCAATGAGGAAAGAATTACTAAATATTTTTATAATTCTAAATTTAAAGATAAATTGAAACTATTTTTACAACTTACAAATGATAATTTTGTACCTACAGGAACTGGTTTCTTAATAGATTTTTCAAATAGTAAAATTAAAATAAGAAAAATTAGCAATTCAGTTTTAGAAAAATTATTTAATAAATATCGTGAAGAAGATAATATAAATTACTTAAATTTAAAAATTAGGAAAGAGTCTTTACATATGACTATAGACAATTTTTTACCATTTGAAGATTTGTTAATTGGTTTTCAATGTAGGGTAAGAAGATTGCCAAATTTATATAATAATAGATTCTGGTATCATTTTACAAATATATATATAGCTAAAGAGCATTTTAGGTCTGACAAAATTTGCTTTGGTTGCGACCCTTTATTTCAAACTGTTTTAAATTTATAGTAATTTTTTTTTATTATTTGTAATGAAAAAACTTTTAAATTCTTTTTTTATTTTTAATATTCCTAGTATAGTCATAATTGATAACGCTGGTTCTATCGGCATTCTATAACGAAAATTTCCTACGCCAAAACTTACAATAATAAAGTACAAATTTATACATATAAGAAAAATTATTGGCCACATATTTTTTCTATCGTAAGTTAATATGCCTTTTAATGAAAAGAATTGTATAAACCTTAAAAAAATTAAAAAAAATTGCGGTAGTAACCAAAAAAAATGATATTTTTTTAGACTAAAGTTTTCTTTACCATATGAAATATAAGAAAATTCTTCATACGATATACCGTGTTTCTGCAAAGGAAATATAATTGATGTATGAAGCATAAATTTTGAAGAATAACCAATAATAGAAGTTAGTATTTTTTCTTTCTCGATATCCTCTTTTAATAATTTATAAAATATTTCTTTTTGAATTTTTGATTCAATCGTGGACTTTTTTAGTTTATTTAATTTTGTTTCTTTATTATTTAAATCTTTATTATTTTTAAATGCTTCTTCTTGAAGTTTGATTGCTTTTTTTAATGCTTCTTTGTCTCTACTACCACACCCCCATTTTTTAGATAAACATGGATATACATACTGCAAAAGATGGCCACCTTTCTGGTAACTATAAGTTATTTTATTTGTATTTAAATAATTAAAATAATAAATAGGAGAAGCTAAAAAAAAAGAAATAACAAGGGGTATTAATGACAACATAATACACTTAGGTAATAGAATTTTTTGTTTGAAGTAAGTAAAAAATAAAATAAATAAAAATAAAATATACGGGATATAAATAGCTGACGGTTTTGTTATATACGCAAAGCCAAAAAATACAGAACTCAAAAATACATTTTTTAATAAAAACTCTTTTTTAAAAATACAAATAAAAAAATATAAACCTATAGAAATAAAAAAAATAAAAAGTGTTTCTGGTAAAATAATACTTGTATGCCAAAACATATTTGGATTGAATGCAATTAAACAAAAACTAATTAAAAAAAATTTTTTTGTAAATAATTGAACTGTTTTTAATAAAATTACAGTTGTTATGCTGTGGAGAAAACATTGGAATAATAAAATAGACAAATAATTATTATTTCCAAAGATTTTGAATAAAAAAGATATTAACAAAGGGTAAGTCGGCATTCTAGAAGACAAGGAGTAGAAAAAATCATTTATAGACGAGGTGTTATTTAAGATTAACGCAGGTCCTATGTAATCCAGACTTCCATAATTTTCATCTAGAAGGTTAAAATTAAGATTTATGTAGAATGTTAGTAGTGAAGATGAAAAAAAACTTATTAAAAAAATGAAAAAAAATTTTTTTTTCATTATTTCATCAATATTTATAATTTTAATCATTTCAAACTTTATATTTTATTTGATATATTCTATTACATTGTAAACTTTCTATTTCATAATGATTTTATACTCAAATAAGAAATCTAAGAATAATAATACTGATTATTTTAAGAAATATCTTCTTTTTTCAATAATAATTTATTTTTTTTTAATTTTTTTTTTAAGTAATATATCTGGAATTGAAACCAACAAAATTTGGTATTTTTTCGGAGTTCCTGCGAACAATTTTTTATTTTCTGATATTTATCCTTTTTTTGTAAATGTTGATTGTAAGATAGTAAGCGATAATTTAATAGATTATTATAATCAGTTCAAAAATTGTGATCCATGGAATAGGCTTTTTAATTATATGCCTATATGGCTTCATTTTCTTAAATTAGGTATTAATCAGAACTTTGTATATTTGTTTGGTTTTCTTCTTGTTGCTATTTACTATTTTAGTTTTTTTAAATTAATCACAATTAAATCAAAAAATAATTTTTATATTTATTTATTTTTAATATTATCACCTGTATCAATGCTAGCAGTTGAAAGAGGCAATACTGACCTACTTATCTTTAGTTTAATTTTATTATTCCTATATTTTTGTAGATCAAAAAGTTTTTATAAAATTTCTTTTGGATATATTATTATATTTTTCGCTTCTTTGATCAAATTTTATCCAATATTTGTAGTGTTTGTTTTTTTTAAAAAAAATATTGAAAATAAATTTTTATCTTTAATGACATTTATTTTATTTGTATTTTATTTTTTTTATAATTTTGATCAAATAAATATAATTAAACAAAACACCTTAGAGTCACCATTTTTTTCTTATGGTTATAATGTTTTTGAATCTAATTTTTTAGATTTAAGTACTAGACTTAATGCTTACAAAGATTTTTTTTATAATTTTGTTTTAAATAAAAGCTTAATAAATTTTCAAGAAACTATAAATCCATTTATTTATCCTTCTGAATTAAAAAATAATTATTTTATTGTTTCTAAGATTCTTTTTCTTTTTTCAATTTTTTTATCATTTATTTTATTTTTTAAGAAAAAAGAGTTTTTTTCTTTTTATAAATTAATTAATTATAATAATTATTATCCAGAAATGATATCTGGCGCATTTATTTTTTGTGGGACCTTTATATTAGGAGCAAATTGGGATTATAGATTAATTTTTTTAATTTTATTAGTACCTAATTTAATTCTTTTAATTGAAAAAAATAAGTCGGAGTATAAAAAATATTTAAAATTACTAATTTATTCAGTTTTACTTATTTTCTGGTTAAGCCCATTCTCAGTTTTTATATTTGGGTTTGATGAAATACTAATATGGATAATTTTTTTATTTTTAACAATTTTAATTGTAAATCATCTTTTTTTTAGTTTTTGTTCAAAATTAATTAAGTAAATTTTTTACTTTATTTATTACCCATCTTAATGGTTTTGTAACTTTCCAAGAAGTAGATTTTTTTATTTCTTCTAATTCATAAAACGATCCAAATGCAGCGCTACTAAACATCGGTATTGCTTCTTTCCAAAAAATTTCTTTCTTTTCGTTATCTAGATTTAATTTGAATATATCTCCATTAGATCTATTAGATAAGTAAATTGCCCCATTAATTGATGCTATTGAGTGAGGGTGTATGCCATCAATATCATTAAATAATTGTGCCCCATACCAAATATTGTTAATTTTTTTTAACCCAAAGATTTCGCCATTACACCAATCTGTAAAAATATATGCATTATTTAAGTTTTTATTTTTTCCCCTGTAAATTCCACCACCAATCACTGAACATCCCCCCAAACCTTGGCTATATTCAATAACAGGCCAATCTATTTTACTTTTAAAGCACGGAATGCTGTTTTTAGATATTGTACAATGAGTCCCTTCAGTCATTGGATAACCATAATTATGACCTCCGGTACTCGAATTTTTTTGAAAATTAATTTCTTCCCAGAAAGAATCTCCTGTATCAGTTATATATAAATCTCCTGTTAAATAATCAAAATGCATCGATGATTTTGCTGGATTCCTTAAACCATAAGACCATATTTCTTTTTTTGCATCTTTATTATTAATAAAAGGATTATCTTTTGGAATTTTATAATTTCCATTGTGATCACCAACATCAATTCTTATTATTTTTCCCCATAAGTTTGATAAATCTTGCGCTAATGCATTGTCTTCATCCTTGTTATATTCACCTGCAACCGAACCAATTCCTATATATAAAAAATCATCTTTAGGACCAAATTCTAATTGACCTGCATGATGGGCATTTGTATTTTTTTCTAATTTGAATAAAATTTCTTCTGTATCTAATATTACTTTTTTTAAATCATTTGACATGCTAAACCTACTAATTATTAGAATGTTACCATCATTATTTTTTTTTGGTATTGTGTATGAAACATATATTTTTTTTATTTCCTTAAAATTTCTTGGAAATGCTATATCTAACAAACCTTCCTCGTGATCTGCATAATCCTCATTTCTAAGTCTATTTTTTATATCTAAAAAAGTTTCTTTTTCATATTTGTTATTAATAATTTTCCAAGCTTTACCCTCAAATCTGCTTATAACATAAAAGTTTTTTGAAATCGGACTTTCCTGGATGATACTTGAATATTTAGCAAATCCATTTAGAACCTTATTTATTTGAAAATCTGGAGATTCTTTGGCAAAAGCGGTCAATGATAAAGAAATATTAAGCGCTATGTATATTAAAATTTTATATTTCATAAATTATTAAATAAACCTCTATCTACTTAATTTATATTAAAAAAACAATATAGTTATTTTTTTTTTTTTCTTGTAAAAAAACCTTTTATTGTTACATTGTTCACAATGTGAACATTATCGTTCATAATATGAATATGTATATGTAATATGAAGGTTTTTCCTAATCTTAAATCAACAACTGATAAAAAAAATATTTTAAAAATTTTGACAGATATTAACAAAGGAGTTAATTCGTCACAAAGAAGTATGTCTTTTAAATTGGGGATATCTGCTGGTTTAGCTAATTCTTATATAAAAAGATGCGTGTCTAAGGGGTGGGTTAAAATTAAATCAGTACCAAAAAGAAGATATATGTATTATCTAACACCTAAAGGTTTTTTGGAAAAAAGTAAACTTACCGCCGAATATCTTAGCTCATCTTTCGAGTTATATAGAAATATGAGAAATGAATGTCATCAAATCTTATTAGATTGTAAAAAAAAAAAAATTAAAAAAATATATTTATCTGGCCAAAGTGAATTAACTGAGGTTTTAATTTTAACAGCAAAAGAATTAGATGTAGCCTTTGAAGGGCTATTTATTTTTGGATCAAATAAAAAAGATTTTTTTGGTGTAGAAGTTTGTAATTATTTACCGATTGAAAAAATAGATAAGATTATTTTATGTGACATGAAGAGTTCTTTTAAAGCGTTAGCTTATTTAAAAAATAGTTTAAACAAAGATAAAATAATAGTTCCAAAAATATTAAATATTTAGTTAGGGGTAGGGGTAAAGTTGCTTAATTGGTATGTAGTTAAAACAAAGGGTTTAAAAGAAGAGCTTGCTGAGCGTAATTTAATTAATCAACATTTCGTTGTTTATTATCCAGTTATTAAAACACTTAAAAAAATAGGTAATAAATTTGTACTTGTTAAAAAGCCTTTATTCTCAAATTATATTTTTGTTCAATTTGATTTAAATGATAGTAATTGGACAAAAATTAATAACACTTTAGGCGTTTCTTCTTTACTTTCATTATCTAATAATTTGTCACCAGTCAATAATTCTGATATTAACGATTTAAAATCAGCAGAAGACGAAAATAATTTTATTGTAATTTCTAAAATACAAAATCCTACAATGGGGAGATTGTGTAAAATTTTAGAAGGTCCATTTAAAGGGAAGCAAGCTAAATTTAAAGAAAAAAAAGATAATAAAAACGTTTTTTTGATTATTAATTTACTAGGTAGAGATATCAATTTAAATTTACCTTATAATTGTATTGAGCCATTGTAAAAAATTAAGACTAAATATTTACTCTATTTCTTCTTTTGAACTAGAGTGCGGTAGCTATGAAAAATAAAATTTATGAAATTTAATTTTTATAAAACAAATTTAAATTTAAATAACAAATCAATTTTGGTAACTGGTGGCACAGGATCTTTTGGGCAAGCATTTACAAAAAAAGTTCTTAGTTTGTATAAACCAAAAAGATTAATAATTTTTTCAAGAGACGAACATAAACAAAATGAAATGGCAATTGAGTTAAAACAATTTTCAAAATGTCTTCGTTTTTTTATTGGTGACGTAAGAGACAAGGAAAGGCTGGTAATGGCCACTAGAAACGTAGATTTTATAATCCATGCTGCAGCTCTTAAACATGTTCCTTCAGCAGAATATAATCCGTTTGAATGTATAAGAACAAATATTTTTGGTGCTGAAAATATTATTCATGCTGCTATTAGCTCAAATGTGAAAAAAACTATTGCTTTGTCTACAGATAAAGCAGCTAGTCCAATTAATATATATGGAGCCAGTAAGCTAGCTGCTGATAAAATTTTTACTGCAGGAAATCATTTAGCTGCAAATATGAAATCAAGATTTTCAGTAGTACGATATGGAAATGTTATAGGTTCAAGAGGAAGTATTTATTGGATAATAAAAGATGCTATTGATAAAAAATTAAAAAAAATACCAATTACAGATAAAAGAATGACAAGATTTTGGATAACTTTAGATCAAGGGGTAGAATTTGTTTTGTCATCTTTAGATTTAATGAGTGGTGGAGAAATATATGTTCCTAAAATCCCAAGTATGAAGATTACTGATTTTATTAATTCATTTTGTCCGGATAAAAAATTATATGAAATAGGCATTAGACCAGGAGAAAAATTACACGAAACTATGATTACAAAAGATGATGCCAGAAATACATATGATTGTAATGATAGATATTTAATTGAACCAACAGCGCTTGGATGGGACGAAAAAAGAATAAAAAAGAAAAAAATACAAGGAAAAAAAGTTTTAGAAGATTTTGAGTATACAAGTAATTTAAACAAAAAATGGTTGAAAAAAGGTGAGTTAATATCACTGCAAAAATTTTTCTAAAAGCATCTTAATGAAAAAAAAATTATTTTTAACTGGTGCAACAGGTAAATTAGGAAGCATATTAGTAAAATTCTTGGAGAAAGAATACAAATTAATTTCAGTAGGTTTCAAAAATAAACCAAAGAATGGATACAGATTAGATCTTACTAAAAAAGACAGAGTTATAAATTTTTTAAATAGAATTAAGCCGGACATAATAATACATTTAGTAGCAATTACAAAAGTAGATTTTTGCGAAGAAAATTTTGTAAAAGCTCATGAAATAAATTTTGTAACTACAAAAAATTTAGTTGATTGGTCTGAAAATTACAAAGTAAGGTTTATTTATTTGTCCACAGATCAATTGTACGATAGTCCAAAATTTAATAATGAAAAGGATGAAAAACCTAAAAATTTTTATGCCATGACAAAATATTTCTCTGAAATAGCAGCTCTATCTTTAAAAAATAGTTTAGTTATAAGAACTAATTTTTATGGTTATTTCCCAACGCACAAAGACTCATTAGTAGATTGGTTTATAAATGAAATTAAAAATAAAAAAAAGATTAGTCTCATTAAAAATATTTTTTTTAATCCCATTTACGTTAAACAATTATGTAAATATATTATGATTTTAATTAATTATAAAAAAATAAAAGGAATATTAAATTTAGGAGCAAAAAATAAAATATCTAAAGGAAGATTTCTTTATAAATTAGCAGAAGAACTAAATTTAGATAAAAAAAATCTTAAATTTACTAATGTTGATAAAATTAATTTAAAGGCTTACCGTCCAAAAAATATGACAATGTCTGTAAAAAGAATTGAAAAAATTATTAAAAAACCAATGCCTTCTATTCAAGAAGGCATTAAATATCTGGTAAATGATTTAAAGAATTGTAATGAATTTTGAAAAAAAAGATAAAGTTTTAGTTGTTGCTGCTCATCCAGACGATGATGTTTTAGGTTGTGGAGGAACAATAGCTTTTTTAAGAAACAAAGGAATTAATGTTAGAGTTCTTTTTTTAGCAGAAGGTATAACTGCCAGATATTTAAAAAAAGATTTTGAGACAAATGAAGTAAAAAAAGAAATCGAGTATAGAAATCAATGTGCTCTTAATGCATTAAAAATTTTAGGAGTAAAAAAAGACGAAATTTTTTTTAATAATTATCAATGTTTAAATTTAGATCAGATTTCTTTCTTAAATATAACAAAAACAATAGAAAATCACGTTTATGACTTTAAGCCTACAAATATATTTACCCATGCTAAATATGATGTAAATAATGATCATACAATAGTTAATAAATCTACATTAGCAGCAACAAGACCATTTGATAAAATTTTTTTAAAAAATATTTATTCATTTGAAATATTATCTAGCACAGAATGGAATTTTTCAAACCCATTTAATGCTAATTGTTTTTTTGATATTTCTAATACTTTAAAAAAAAAATTTTTGGCTATTAAAGCTTATAAAAAAGAGTTTAAAAAGAGTCCTCACCCTAGATCTATAGAAACTATCAAGGCTCTTGCAGTTTTTAGAGGTAGTCAATCAGGACTTAAATATGCTGAATCTTTTAATTTAATAAGATCTATTAAAAAAAATTAGAATATTTTTGTTTATAGATAGTTTTGAGGATTAACAATATGAAACATAAAAAAAATATATCAAAATTTGGAAAATCGTCATCAGCCCTTTTAAAAATAAAAAAAAATTTCATAAGTGAAAATGGTTTTTATGTACAAGAACAAAATAAAATAGCAAAATTATACTCAAAACAAAAAAAAAGATTAGTTTGTAAGAATTGTAATAATAAAAATCTTATTTACCTATTTAACAAATTTAATAATCAAGTTAAGTACTATGAATGTAGTAATTGCGGGCATTTAAATGGTCAATTTGTTGATACAGAAGATTTTTGCAAAAAAATATACACTGTACAAAACGGTGCTACCTATGCAAAAAACTATGCAAATGAAACAAAAAAAGGATATTTAAATAGGGTTAAACATATATATAAACCAAAGGCTGAATTTCTAAAAAATTCTTTAAAAAAAGTTAATAATATAAATAGTTATTCTATCCTAGATGTTGGCTGTGGTTCAGGTTATTTTGTGTATGCATTATTTAAAATTGGTTTTAATAATGTAAAAGGAATTGATGTTTCTAAAACACAAATAAATTTTGGTAATAAAATAAATAAATTTACTTTCTTAGAAAAAATAGAGTTAGAAAATATGAATGAGTGCATTAAAAAAAGCAAAGCCGATATTATTAGTTTAATTGGAGTTTTAGAGCATGTTCAAGATCCAAAACTTTTATTGGAAACGATAAGAAAAAATAGAAGTATTAAATATATATATTTATCAGTACCATTATTTAGTTTAACAGTATATTTAGAAATAATTTTTAACAATGTATACAACAGACATTTATCTGGCGCTCACACACACCTTTACACGGAAAAATCTTTAGACTGGTTAATAAAGAAATATAAATTTAAAAAAGTTTCAGAATGGTGGTTTGGTTTAGATATTAATGATTTATTTAGAAATATATTTGTAACCCTAAAAAGTAAAGGTGTTTCAAAAAAACTAAGTAACAATTTAAAAAACTTATTTAATGAAATTTCTGATAATCTTCAATATGAACTTGATAAAAAAAAGTTGTCTTCTGAAGTACATTTGTTATTAAAAAAAAAATGAAAGCAAGAGAAAAACTTGTTGCAATTATACCAGCAAGAGGTGGGTCAAAGAGAATAAAAAATAAAAATATAATAAACTTTTTAGGCAGACCAATTATTTCTTATACCATCGACCTTCTAAAAAAGACGGGAATTTTTGAAAAAATACACGTATCTACAGATTCAAAAAAAATTTGCAATATAGTTGAAAAAAATAATTTAGAAATAGATTTTTTACGACCTAAAAGATTGGCAAATGATAAAGTAGGAGTTTATTACGTTTTAAAATATGTTGTAGAAAAATATAAATCAATGAATATAAACTTTAAAGCTGCAGCTTTAGTATATCCATGCTCTCCTCTATTAAGAAAAAAGGATATACTTAATAGTTATAAACTTTTAAAGAAAAATAAATATCAATATCCTATACTTAGCATATCGGAGTTTTCATCAGCTCCTGAAAGATCTTTAAGTTTAGAAAAAAATAATTTTATAAAAGTAGATAATGTTAAAAAATTTAGAGCTAGAACACAGGATTTAAAAAAAAAATATTTTGATACTGGAAATTTAGTTTTTGTTCCATGCAACAAAATTAAACAAATAGTTAAAAATCAAAATAATAAACCATGCCACAAGTTTATGCCTTATTTGTTAGAAAAAAAAAGAGCGATAGATATAGATACATATGAAGATTTAAGATTTGCTGAGATGTTATATAAGATTGATAATAAAATATAATTATTTTTCTACTTCTTTTAAAGATTTATCTAATAAATTAACAGGGGCAATTATTTATTTACTTTCTGAGGCATCAAGTTATACGTCAGGAGATTCTTAATTATTTAATTTTTTATGAAAGGTAAAGAAGTTTTTTTTAGATGCGACGGGGGGTCAGATCTTGGGCTTGGCCATATCACAAGATCTATTGAACTTGCATTAGGATTTAAGAAATTAGGTTTTAAAAAAGTTATTTTTTTTGTTTTTTCTGATAATGACATTGTTTTCAATAAAATAAAAAAAAAAGGATTTAAATCTTATAGATGCCCGTATCCTTTAGGTAAAAAAAAAGATCTTTACTATATGAAGAAATTTTCAACTTTAAATAATTGTAAATTACCAATTTTGGTTTGTGACAGCTTTTGTTTAGATAATTTTTATTTAAAAGAATATTCAAAGCATTTTTTCCTAGTATTAATAAATGAATTAATAAAAGAGAATAAATATTCTAATATTTTAATAGGCACAACTAAAAAAAAAAATCACTCAGTTATTCCTTTATATGGAAAAAAAACTAATCTGATTAGAAATGAGTTCCTTGATAATAGAAAAATAAAAAAAAAACCTGATAAAATTCTTATTACCATGGGTGCTGGCGATCCAGATAATATCACCTCATGGTTTCTAAATAATTTTGTTAATGAGTTAAGGAATGAAAATGTTTATGTTTTACTTGGAGGGGCTTATAAGTATAAAAAAGAAATTTATACAAAATTTCCAAAATTATATAAAAATATAAAATTTTTTTTTGATTTAGAAAAACCATCAAAAATTATGAGAGAAACTTATTTTGCTATTAGTTCTTCAGGCAATATGTCTTTAGAGTTGGCCTCCTTAGGAATACCTCAACTTTTAGTTTCACTTGATAAAACGCAAAGAACAATTACTAAGTTTTTAATTAAAAATAATTGTGCTTTTTATTTAGGTTTTTATAAAGATTTAAATAAAAAAAAAACAAGTATGGTAATTAGAAATTTTATTAATAAGGATTCTTTTAGAAATAAATATAAAAGAAAAGGCGAAAATATTTTTCATAAAAATGGAAACGTTAATATTGCAAAAATAATTCTTAAAAATTATTAGATAATGACAAAGTTTATAAAAATAGAAAAAAAAAAAGTAGGAGAGAATTTTCCATGTTTTATAATCGCAGAAGCAAGTATAAATCATAATGGCAAAGTTTCTTTAGCAAAAAAAATGGCTTTGGAAGCAAAAAAATCTGGAGCTGATTGTATTAAATATCAAACTTTTACAGCTAGTGAGTTTTGTGCTGATAAAAATCAGAAAATTAAGCTGATATCACATGGAAAAAAAAAAGTTTGGAATCTGTATAATTTATATAAAAAACATGAGTTTTCAATAGATCAATGGAGACAAATAAAAAAATATTGTGATAAAATTGGAATAATTTTTATGTCAACCGTTCAAGATCCTGTAAATTTTAAGTTATTAAAAAAAATTGGTATAAAAGCTATAAAAGTAGGATCTGATGATTTTGATAATATTTTAAATTTAGAATATTATGCAAAAAAAAAGTTGCCTATGATTATTTCTAGAGGCATGTCAGGTCTAAAAGAAATTAAAAATATTATTAATAAGATTTATAAAATAAATAAAAATTTAGCAGTATTGCACTGTGTTTCAATTTACCCAAGTTCACCTGTAGAATTAAATTTAAAACAAATAGTAGGTTTAAAAAAAAAATTTCCAAATATTATTTGGGGATATTCAGATCATTCACTTGGTACTTTAGCACCTTCAATAGCTGTTAGTTTAGGAGCTAAGATAATAGAGAAACATTTTACATTGAATAATAAGCTTCAAGGACCAGACCATTGGTTTTCTGCTAATCCTAAAGAATTTAAACAATTAGTTGAAAATATAAGATTTACAGAAAAAACTATGGGAAGAGAAAATATATTAAATACTAGGAAAGAATTAGAAAATAAAAACTTTATGAGAAGAAGAATTGTTGCAAAAGTTGATTTACCTATAGGTAGCAAAATAAATAATTTTAATATTTCTTTTAAAAGATCAGGAACTGGCTTATTTATTGATGATTTAAGTAAAATTAAAGGGAAAATATTAAAAGTTGTAAAAGAGAAAGATGCATCAATATTATTAAAAGATATTAAATTATGATTAGTAGATACATATTTAAAAGTATAAACACAAATAAAGAAAAAAAATCATTTAAAGAATTTTTAAGACATCAAACAAATTCTGAATATGGGGGATATAAAATTTATGATGGAAGTAGAAATCATTTATTGCAAATTCCCGAGGAATTATCTGAGTTAATTTTTTTTCTTAATAATTATAAAAAGAAACATACGGATTTTAAGAATTTTTTAGAAATCGGATTTGCTAGTGGAAGAACAAATACAATTTTTAATAGATTTTTTAATTTTAAGCAAATAGTAGCTATAGATAACTTTGCTTGTGATATTAATACAAATGATTTGTTTGCTAATATACAAAGAAAAAATCTAACTTTATTATGTGGGAATTCAAATTCTAAAGAAATAAAGATGAACTTAAAGTATTTTTACCCGTTTAACCTGATTTTGATTGATGGCAGCCATGAATATAAGGATGTTATTAATGATATAAATTTGTCAATTAATTTAATAAATAGTAAAGGTGTAATTCTAATGCATGATATTTGTAATAAAGAGTATCCTGGTGTTGGAAAAGCATGGAATAAATTAAAAAAAAATAAAAATTTTTCTTTTAAAGAGATAGTTTGTAAAAAATATTATTTTAATTGTGGTTTTGGAGTAGCAATTAAAAAAAAGTAATTTCTTTCTAGTTTTTCTTTTGAAAAAAAAAATAGTTATTTTAGTTACATGTGGAGGAGCATATCACGCTCCCGGCATTATTAACCATTTAAAAAAATTAAAAAAAATTAATACAAAAGTAATTTCAACTGACATTAATAGTGATTCTATAGGAAAATATTTTGCTAATTACTTTTTTAAAGTTAGTGAAGGTGGCTCTAGGTCATTCATAAATGAAATAATTAGTATTTGTAAGAAGAAAAAAGTAGATTTTATAATTCCTTTTTCAGATGAAGAAGCGTTAAATTTTTCAAAAAATATTGATAAATTTAATAAAATTAAAGTAAAAGTTTTAGTTTCTGATTATAAAATTACAAGGTTTGTATCTAATAAATTAAGTTTAATGGAATTTATTAAAAAAGAAGGTATTGAAACTCCAAAGTTTTATTCACCTAAGAATATTAATGAAGTGAATTATGCTCTAAAAATGTTAGGTTTTCCTAAAAAAAAAGTAGTTTTTAAACCAATAAATCAAAGAGGTGGTAGAGGATTTAGAATACTTAATTCAAATTTTGATGAATATGATGAAGTAACAAAAAAAAAGAAAGAATTTTTTATAAGTAAAGAAAGATTAGAAAAAATTATATTAAAAAGAAAATTTTCCTCAGAATTTATTTTGATGGAATATTTAGCAGGAGAGGATTTTAATGTAGACGTGCTGGCTAAAGAAGGAAGTATCATTAATTATGTAGCTCAAAGAAGACTCGAACCAAAACATGGATCTTTAGAAAAAGGTATGGTGGACAAAGATAAAAAAATCAAAAAATATTTAGAAGATATTTTTTCTAAAATTAAATTTGATAATTTAGTAAATTTGGAAATGGCATATCAAAAAAAAAATAAAAAAGGTAAATTATTACTTTATGAAGTTAATGCAAGAGCAAGTGCTCCTATTATTATTTCAGCAAAAGCAGGATACTCATTATTAGAAAACGCTATTTATTCAAAAATTGGTGTAAAAATTAGTAATAAAAGAGTTTCAAATATTAAAATGATGCGATATTGGGGAGAGTTTTTTTTAAATTAGAATGAACGAAAAGGAATTAAATAAAATTTTAGTAGATTCAAAAGCAGAAAGTTTAATAAAAAATTATGAAACACCTTTTTTTATTTTTTTTCCAAAAATTATGAAAAAAAAAATTGATCAGCTTAATATATCACTAAAAAAAAATTACCCAAATTCTCAAATAACCTATTCTGTTAAAACTAATTATTTGCCTTATGTTATAAAAAAAGCTCATAGTTTTGGCGCATACCCTGAGTGTATTTCTGGATTTGAAATTTTAATTATAAAAAAATTAAATTTACTAAATAAAAATGTTGTAATAAACGGACCTTTAAAGTCTGAGGATGATTTAATAAAAATTTCTAAATTAGGTTGTAAGATAAATATTGATAATTTTACTGAGTTAGAAATAGTTCAAAAAGTTGCTAAAAAATTAAATTTAATTTTAGAAATAGGAATTAGAATTTATACAAAATTAGAAAAAAAGACATGGTCTAGGTTTGGATTTAATCTAGATAACCAAGAAGCAATTAAAGTTGCAAAAAAAATAAAAAATAAGATGCCAAATTTAAAACTAGTAGGTTTACATACTCATATAGGAACAAATTTAATAAATTTAAAAATTTATCAAAGTGCCTCAAAAAAAATATCAGAATTTGGACGTTTATTAGAAAAAGAAAATTTAATTAAACTAAAATATTTAGATTTGGGAGGAGGTTTTGCTACAAATCTTCCATTTAAGGATTATAAAAAGAAAGTTTGGATTGTGCCAAAAGCAAATGATTATATTAAAGCAATTGTAAATCCTATTAAAAAGATTTTTAAAAAAAAATTACCAAAATTAATTTTAGAACCGGGAAGATTTTTAGTTGATGAAAGTTTTTTCTTAGTAACAAAAGTCAAAAGATTAAGAGGAAAGAAATTAGATTCTGTAATACTGGATGCAGGAGTAAATGTTTTGCCTTCTGGAAAATATAGAAGACATAATTTTTATAAATTAAATAATAATAATGGAAAAATTAAGAAATATAATTTATACGGACCTTTGTGTATGCAGTCTGATTGTTTTAGAAACGATATCAAACTTAAAGAGTTAAATCTAGAAGATGCTCTATATACATCATTCGCTGGTGCATATAGTTTATCACAATCATGGAACTTTATACAATTTTCCCCTCCCGTTATAGCTTTTAATAAAAAAAATTTTGTTTTAATTAAAAGAAAGCAAAATTTAAATGATCTTCTTTGTAGGGATATAAATCAGTAAAGAATTTATACTTAATAGTAAGAATAAGAAAATTATAGACAAGAATGGGTTTGTAATATTTCCTCCTAATAAGTTTGTCCTAAAAAATTTAAAAAATATACATAAAATTGTTGAAGATTTATTAACTAAAGAAAAATCTAGAGCTGGTTGGGAAGGGAAAGAAGAATATTATAAAAAAGGAAAGCATTTTGAAAGCGGAGCTAGAAGATTAGGAAATTTAATAAATAAAAATGAAATATTTAAGGAATTAATAGTTTTGCCTGAAATAGTTCAAACATCAGAATATATAATACAAAATAATATAAAAATAGGTGCAGTTGATTTTAGAGACCCATTAATTGGAACAGGAAAGCAAGCATTACATATTGATTGGCTTCCTAGAAAAAAAAGAAATGATGCTTATCAATCTGTATTAGTACAAATAATATTAGATGACACAAATAAAACAAATGGACCGCTACGAGTAGTTCCTGGGACTCATAAAAAGCTAGGGTGGCCAGATAATTATATTAAAGATGTTAATAAAAATCATAAAAATGAGAAATTAGTATTTCTTAAAAAAGGGAGCATAATTATTATTAATGGAAATTTATGGCATGGTGGAACAGGCAATATTTCAGGAAAAAAAAGAAGAATAATTCTTATAGATATAAGAAATCGAATTTTACCTCAATTACTTAATCAAAAAAAATATTTAAGTAGTAAAGTTAAAAATAGCTTAACTGATTTTCAAAAATATCTTTTGGGTGTAAGAGAGATTGACACTACCCAGAAACAAAAAAGTTATGGTTCAGGGCACGCGTATAGAGAGAAATATGGAAAAAAGCACAATTAAAAGCGACTGGGAAAATCTTTATAAATCAGGCAAACAAATTAATGAATGGCCATGGTCTGATCTTATTATTTTTTTTTCACGCTATATAAATTTAAAAAAAAAATAATTTCCTAAACAAAGAATCCTAATTGAAAATAAATAAATTAATTTTAAATCATTTTAGAAAAGAATACATTTCTTTCATAAGTAAAGAAGAAAATAATCAAACAAACAAAAATATTGATTTGATGAAATTAATTTATCATGATTTATCTACATTGATCTTAGAAATATTTTCTTTAAAAAAAAAAATTGTAAAAAAAAAAAAAATTGTACTACCTAGAATTAAAATTTTAAATAAATTACCAAAAGCAAAAGGTAATTTCTTTTATCAGATAAATAGATATATAAAAAAAATATTTGATACTGGTAATTTTTATAAACCGAAATTATTTATTAATTTAGAAAACCCATTAACTTTTACTCCTAGTGATTTATTAATTTCATATCAAGAAAAAAGAAATAAAATCTGTTTTACAAGTAATTTAAGTGAATGGTATGAAAAAAAAAAAAATTGTATAAAAGAAGATGACAAGAATATTTCAGAATCTATTAAAGTTATTTTTGAAAATTCATTAATTAAATTCAAGAAAAAGAATTCAAAAAAACTTTCTTCTATTTTTTATTTTAATTGTATTTTTCTAACTTCATGGTTTAGGCAACATAAAGAAACAATAGAAAAAAAAAAAACACCAAGAGAATTTTGGTCTGGAACTATGGGGAATCCATTTAATAGAATATTTGCATATGTAGTAAGAAAAAATAAAGGAAAGGTAACAATTATTGATCATGGAACAGGGAGTGGTTTTTATAACACAATTGAAGATAGTTTAATTGAACTTGACTGGGCTGATACTTTCGTAACATTTGGCCCTTCATTGGCTAAAGGAATGAAAAATAATGCACGAATAAATAAAACCTTAAGATTAAATAGAAATAATGTTACCAAATTTCTTTGGGTACCAACAAAAAGTCAAAGTAAAATAAAAAGAAAAAAATTTTCAAATGTTGACATAGTTTATGTACTTAATCAGCATATTGAAAATAATGCAAACACAACAGACTTATACTCTGATGAATTTATGATTTCTTTTCAAAGAAAAATTATTAAAGAACTAATAGATAAAAAAATTAATTTTGCTTTAAAGCCACATCCATCATCTTCAAACAAAATTATTAAAAAACTATCAAAAGGTTTAAAAATAAAAGTTATAAAAAGTGATTTTAATGATATTTTATGGAAAAAAGAAATATTAGTTTTTGACACTCCTCATACTTCTGCTTTTAAAGATGCATTAAGAATTGGCGCTCCAATTATACTTTTTAATTTTCCTAGAGTTAAATTTCATGATAAAGCTTTTAATTTATTAAAAAAAAGGTGTAAAGTTATTAACATTGATGTAAATTTTAAAAAAGATATAGAATCTAAAAAATCTATATTTAATAAATCCTTAGAAGATTCAATTAAATTAGCTAGTAATAAATTATTTGAAAAAGAATATTTTCCTATAAACAATAGTAGTTCTTAATGTTTTTTAACTATATTGCAAAAAAAAATACTATGAAGAGTCTGTATAGTATTACCTTTGATACTGTAAAGAATTTTCCTATTGCCACTTTAATAAATGTCTTAGTTATAATTCTAGCTGCGTTTACAGAACTTATCGGCTTTAGCTTATTATTACCTTTTTTAGAAACTTTATTAAATGACAATTTAAATGAAATTTCACAGTTTAGTAAATATATATTGAATATTTTTAATTTTATCGGATTAAATTTTGAAATAAAAAATTTTTTAATTTTATTTGGTATATTGCTAATTTTAAAACATATTTTTTTATCTTTTTCAACTTGGCAAATAACAAGGGTGTGGTCGGAATTGATTGCATTATCAAGAAAAAAACTTCTTAATAATTTATTATTTACAAGATTTAACTTTTTTAATTCAT
>CESG01138832.1_pt1 | contig 22766 bp, 26 predicted proteins | sample 531121 | NCBI WGS metagenome assembly CESG01 (sample SAMEA2621287, study PRJEB7988) | marine metagenome | biome: marine biome (ENVO:00000447); feature: mesopelagic zone (ENVO:00000213); material: "saline water (ENVO:00002010), including plankton (ENVO:xxxxxxxx)" | depth 800 m
CAATTGGGAAAGGAGAACAGTTATGGTTTCAAATACTAGTTCGTGCCTCAGAGAAGAAATATGGAAAAACATGGTGGAACAAGGGACGTGATTGGAAAAAAGAGGGAGAAGAACTTGTTAAAAAATTACGCAAGCCAGAAGCAAAACCGGGGCAAACAATTGTGTACGATACAAAACTTCTTTCTCCTGGGGAAGAGCGTGTCATTAAAAGCCTCCAGAGAAGTCTTTCAAAACTAGCATTTGACGTCGGCTTGCGTGGCATTTATTTACACAAAAAAGATGCGGTGAACCACTACAATAAGCCTGGTATTATTATGGCGGTTAAGCAATATAATTCAGAAGACATGAACGGCTTTAAACCAAACGGTAAATACTTAACTGACTTTGACTATCCATGGGAAGATTTTATGGGGGTGCGACTCGCAAAACGAAAAAGAATTATTTTTAATGCATACAAAAAACGATCATTCTTCCATCCTCCTTACGAACGCACACCAATTGTTTTGAGCACCGAAGAACTTGCAACTATTTATCATTTGCCAGGACAGGTAGTAACCACCCCTACGGTTCACCGGTTGCCATCACGAACCGGAGAACCACCGCGAGATTTGCCACGATAATGAAATTACCTGCTATTTTTTACAACAAAACCTTTTTGAAGTCCTTTTTTGTCGGAGTTTTTCTTGTGTATATAATTTTTTTGGCGGCACCATTTAGTTTTCCAACAAACGATGTAGTTATTGTCCCAGAGGGTGCAACGCTCTCTGAAGCGGCAAAAATACTTGATGATGAAGGAGTTATAAAAAATCAGTTCCTTTTTAAAGTGTTTGCAGTGCTTATGCCGGGGGACTCTGGAGTATTGTGGGGGACATACTTTTTCCCTAACAGAGACAATCTTTTTACGGTGGTATGGAGAACAACACGCGGATCGTTTGGAATCGACCCAATACGCGTAACTATTTTTGAAGGTCAACACAATAGAGAGGTTGCAGGAGTATTGGCAAATGCACTCCCTGAATTTGACAAAGAACTCTTTTTAGAAGAAGCACAAGCGCTTGAAGGGTATCTTTTCCCAGACACTTACTATGTCCTTCCAACACAACAAACAAGCGAAGTAATTGAAATACTCAATACAACGTTTAAACAAAAAACAAAAGATTTACAATTAGCGGCAGAAGAAAAAGGAATTGATTGGAATGATGTAATCATCATGGCATCACTTCTTGAAGAAGAAGCAAGACAACTTGAAACAAAAAAGAAGATCGCGGGAATTTTATGGAAGCGTTTAGAAATTGGAATGCCACTCCAAGTAGATGCTGTCTTTACTTATATTTTAGATATTAATGGTCTTGATATTACCCTCGATGATTTAGAAGTTGATTCTCCTTACAATACATATAAATATGCAGGGCTTCCTATCGGCCCAATAAGTAACCCAGGGCTTGATTCAATTGAGGCTGCGATATATTATGAGGAAACTCCGTACTTATTTTACCTTTCAGACAATAGCGGAGTCACTCATTACGCAGAAGATTTTGAAACCCACAAAGCAAATAAAGCAAAATATTTGCGCTAACTAATTAAAAATAATGAAGAAAGCAAAACTAGTCTTTTTAGATTTGGAGACAACCGGAACCAACCCACAAAAACACGAAATTATTGAAATCGGATGTGTTGTTGCACGACAAGAACCGGGCCCTGATGGAAAGCCTCAAGTAGAAAAGATAGAAGAGTTTGATATTAAAGTAAAACCAAAGCGAATTGAAGACGCAGAACCGGGGGCACTGAGAGTTAATAAATATTCAGAGTCAGAATGGCTTTTTGCAACTGAACCAGAAGACGCAATCAAGACACTAGCAGAAAAAACAAAGGATGCCATTATTGTTGCTCAAAATGTATCCTTTGACTGGGCCTTTATTGCAAAAGCTCTCCATGAACATGGAATGAAAGAAGAGATGAACTACCATAAATGGGATCTTGCCTCTATTGCATTCGGAGCTCTTAAAGACGATGACTCTATTCAAAAATTCACCATGAGGAGTTTGTGTGAACACTTTGGTGTAGTAAACGAAAATGCTCATACAGCACTCTCTGATGCTCGAGCAACCTTTGAGGTTTACAAAAAGATCGCCGCCCTATAAAGTAGGCTCGTGACAAAAAAAGAGACAAAAACGGTATACGTTGCCATGTCTGGTGGCGTAGACAGCTCACTTTCGGCAAGCCTTTTAAAAGAGGCTAGTTTTAATGTGGTTGGGGTATTTATAAAAACCTGGCATCCGCCGTTCCTCGAGTGTCCATGGAAGGAAGACAGACTCGATGCGCTTCGTGTGGCAACCCATTTAAATATTCCATTTAAAACCATTAATCTCTCTAAAGAATATAAAAAAGAAGTTATTGATTATCTTTTGAGTGAATACAAAAAAGGTAAAACTCCCAACCCTGATGTTATGTGTAATAAAACTATTAAGTTTGGAGCATTTTTCAAGTGGGCACGTAAAGAAGGGGCAGATTATGTTGCAACAGGGCATTATGCGCAAGTGAAGGAAAAGGGTGGCATGTACTGTCTGTATCAAGGCAAAGACGACAATAAAGATCAAACGTACTTTTTATGGAACCTACAACAAAAACATCTTAAGCACACTCTTTTTCCTATCGGTCATTTAGAGAAAAGTGCAGTAAGACGTGAGGCAGAAAAGCGCGGACTTGTAACAGCTCGTAAAAAAGATAGCCAAGGACTTTGTTTTGTAGGAAAAATTAATTTTAAAAAATTCCTTAAACGATACATAAAAACAAAGAAGGGGAATGTTCTTAATCTTAAAAAAGAAGTTATTGGTTGGCATGAAGGTGCAGTGTTCTATACAATCGGTGAACGACACGGTTTTACGGTAACCAAAAAAACTCCAAATGATACTCCCTACTATATTGTCGATAAAAATATAAAAAAGAATGAACTCATTGTTGCAGAGAAGAAAGATATAGAAGAGAGTGCTGTAAAAGAAGTTTCTCTTGGTGACACTAATTGGACCGAAGGAAAGACGCCTGCTTTAAATGAAGAATATTCTGCTAGAAGCCGGTACAGACAGAAGTTCGTAAAAGGCATTCTTAAAAAGAAGGGAAGCAAATATTACGTACAATTTAAAAAACCTCAAACAGGGATTGCTCGTGGGCAGTCGTTAGTGCTCTATAAAGGTAAAGAGTGTTTAGGTGGAGGAGTAATTGGGTAGCTTTACGATGCAACATAAGTAAGGTATTCTCCGAGACAGAGGGGGTGTACATGGAGCGTTTAGCAATCGCACTCTTCGTGGTCTTGTTTTCCCTCGTGGGCCTCGTCACGAAGAAGCTTCTCCTTTCGTTTCTGGTGGCTCTTGGCGTTACCGTGATTCTCACGGCGGTGCTCTACGTCACCATCAATCGAGGGAATCAGGACGCAGACACTGCGATCCTCGAGGACCTGGGAGAAGAAGGGGACCGCCGTGTCGAATGACGCGGCGCTTTCTTTTTAGCTAAATTCAGTTTAATCTATTGAATAATGACTTCAGATGAAATACGAAAGCGATTTTTAGCTTTTTTTGAGGCTCGAAATCATACTGTAATTCCAAGCGCATCTCTTGTTCCTGAAAACGATCCTTCGGTCCTTTTTACGACCGCCGGAATGCAACCACTCGTGCCGTATCTTTTAGGGCAAGAACATCCTGCTGGGAAACGCCTGGTAAATGTTCAAAAGTGTGTACGGACACAAGACATTGAAGAAGTGGGCGACGCAACCCACGATACCTTTTTTGAAATGCTGGGGAATTGGTCTTTAGGGGACTACTTTAAAAAAGACGCCATTACCTGGAGTTATGAGTTTTTAACGAGCAAAGATGAAGGCCTCGGTCTTGATCCAAACAGGCTGTATGTAACAGTATTTGAAGGAGACGAAGATGCCCCTAAAGACGAAGAAAGCGCAGAGATTTGGAAGTCTTTGGGTATTCCAGAGGAGCGGATCTATTTCTTAGGGAAAGAAGACAACTGGTGGAGCCCAGGAGATAATGGCCCGTGTGGTCCTGATAGTGAAATGTTTTATGACCTTCGCCCAGAAGTAGGACCCATCACCAATAAAGAAGAATTTAAAAAAGCAGATGACCAGAGTCGCGTGGTTGAGGTATGGAACGATGTCTTTATGGAGTACGAAAAGAAAGACGGAAAAGTAACAGGAAAACTAACCCAGCAAAATGTAGACACCGGTGCTGGACTCGAACGCCTTGCAATGGTTATGCAAGACAAAGACAACATTTTTGATACCGACCTTTTTGCAGGCATTATGAAAGAAGTAGAGGGTCTTGCAAGCGATACAAAAAAACAAAGAATCATTGCAGACCATGTGCGCACAGCCGTCCTTCTTATTTCAGACGGTGTTGTTCCAAGTAATACTGAACAAGGATACATTTTACGGCGACTCCTAAGACGTGCCATTTTTAATACAGACAATAAAGAAATTCCAGAAGAATCTCTTGCTGCTATTGTTGGGGCCATTGTGTTCAAATATGAAGCAGTATATGAGAACATGCAAAACACGTCGCAGTTTATTCAAGTAATCCAAAAAGAGCAAGAAGCATTCAAAAAAACACTCGATCAAGGACTAAAACAGTTTGAAAAGATGGGAAGCGATGGCATCTCTGGCAAAGAAGCATTTACTCTTTTTACTACGTATGGATTTCCTCTGGAGCTCACACAAGAGTTAGCACAAGAAGAGGGAATTGAGGTAGACGAAGAAGGATTTAAAAAAGAAATGAGGGAGCACCAAGACAAGTCTCGGAGTGGTGCAGAAGGGAAGTTTAAAGGTGGTCTTGCCGACACAAATCCAAAAACAATTGCATACCATACCGCAACACACTTGTTGCACGAGGCACTCCGTCGTGTGTTAGGTGATCATGTTCATCAGAGAGGTTCAAACATAACGAGCGAACGCTTGCGGTTTGATTTTTCTCATACACAAAAAATGACCGATGAAGAAAAGCAAAAGGTAGAAGACATGATAAACGAGATCATTAAAAAAGATCTCCCTGTCTCGTTTACCGAGATGTCCACGGGTGTTGCGTTCGAAAGCGGAGCCCTTGGTGAATTCGGGGTAAAATATGGAGACAAGGTAAAAGTGTATAGTGTAGGTGAAGGAGATGACCGCTTTAGTTACGAAATTTGTGGTGGTCCTCATGTAGAGAGTACTGGCGCCATGGGAACCTTCAAAATAAAAAAAGAAGAGGCGAGCAGTGCAGGAGTAAGAAGAATCAAAGCAACTTTAGAGTAATATGCCAGAACCAAATTTAGACAGCTTAGACTTTGGAATCCCAGGGTTTTCTTATGACTATTTGGGGACAGTTTTGAGTATTGATGCAATACGGTGGATATCTGCAGTACTTTTTTTGCTTGTATTTATTGTTTTTATTGTGACGCTTATTACCACTACGTATCATTTGCGTCGTTATAGTCTTACTAAAACATTTGCTATTAAGGCAGAGGTGATTTACTTGGTCGTCTCATTTGTTCCGCTCGTGGTTATTTTAAGTGTGCTTTTAAGTATTTAATATGAGTTTTACCGTTCCAGAAGGCGAAAAGTTAGAAATGTTTTTTAGAAGGCATTGGTTTGTCTACTTTATATCGTCCTTCCCAAGTATTGTCGCAGTAATCATTCTTATTCCTCTTGCATTTATTGCAGGAGAAGCGCTTTCTCAATATGTTCCTGACGCGCGAAGGTTGGTTGTTATTGTAGTGGCATCTATCCTTCTTATTGAATGGTCTATTTTATTTGTAAAATGGGTTAACTACGCCCTTGATTTATGGGTAATTACCACCACTCGTGTATACGACATTGAACAATATGCGCTTTTCTCTCGAGATGTTTCAGAGTTTCGTCTCGATAGAATTCAAGACATTACTGTTGAAGTAAAAGGTATCATTCCTACACTTCTTAATTTTGGAGATGTGCATGTGCAAACTGCCGGTAAGTCTCGAGACTTTGTATTTAAACAAGTTCCCGATCCATACGGTGCACGAAACAAAATTGCAGAACACGTCGATCGCGCATTAAAAAAATCAACAAACAAAGCAGGATTCTAATACAAGCGTCTGTTATACTTAAATCATGTTTGGAACTAAACGAGGCAAAGATAATGGTGCCGCGCTTTTTCATATCGGTTCAGGGAGCGTTGGTATTGCCTACACTGATCTGGGCAAAGAAAAACCAACTGTTCACTACGCTAAACGACGTTTTTTTGAAGAGCGCGAAAAACCAAGTGTAGACAGATATCTTTCTCGAGTACTGTGGGCAGCCACGAGCGCCGCGACTGAGATGGCAATGAATAAAGAGTTCTCTTCATTTAAAGAGGTTCATTGTTTTATTCCTTCGCTCTTAACCTATAGAGAAGTAAGGAAGATACATTACAAAGGAGCCTCATTTAAGGTTACGCACGACCTTGTTGCAAATCTTGTAAAAAAAGAAATAGAGACACTTGCCGGAGAAGACCCAGCAAAAAAAGACAAGGTTCTATTAGAACAAAAGATTCTCGATATCCAGCTGAACGGCTATTCAATTGCTGATCCTTACAATAAACAAGCAGACAGTATGATGGTGACACTCTTTGTGAGTTATACCGAAAAAGTAATTGTTGAGAAATTAAAAAATATTGTTCATCAAGTATTTCATACTGACAATACACTCTTCCACGGAACACCGCTTTCTTTATACGCAACAGTAGGAATGCTCTTCCCTAAAGAAGAAAACTTTACGCTTCTTAACGTGTCGAGCGAAGTCTCTGACCTTATTGTTTCAGTAGATAACGACCTTACACAAATTATTTCATTCCCGTTTGGGAGAAACACTTTTTTACGGCTCTTAGCACGAGAGATGGGAGTAGAGATGAGTGAAGCTCACTCAATCCTAGGACTCTATAAAAGTGAAAAGTTAAATGAAAAAAGCAGAACACGAACAGAAGGAGCGCTCGCTGTAATTCAAGGAATGTGGAAAGAGAGCTTTAAAAGAACCATTGAAGAAGGAAAGCTCCGTGGAGGGTTACCGGCACGCATTTTAATTGTGAGCGACCCCTCAGTTTCCTCGTTTTTCCCCGAATGGTTTAAGGAATCTAGGCGTGAGCTCTTTAGCACCGAAGACAGCGAAAACTTCTCTATAAAAGAGCTTGATACAGCCGTATTTTCAAAAAAAATCGATAATGCTCATAAAGAGTCACTTGACCCTATGCTTATCCTCTTGTCTCTTTTTACAAACGGATTAAAATAGACTAGTATAAAATCCATGCCTAAAAGCGCTATACAAGACGTTGTCATTCATAAAAACGTACCGATGAAAAAACCGCCCGTGACGGAAGAAAATACTCCGCCACCAATGCGCCGACCGCTTCCACCAAAACCACCAAGACGAAGACGTTCAATGAACCTCGGGGGGTTTTTCTCTAAAAAATGGTTATGGGCAGTCCTTGCTCTTATTGTTGTTGCGATTATCTTTTTCTCATTTACTGGAAAGGTAGTGGTTGAGGTAACACCACGAACCGAAACCCAAGCAATTGATCTTGAGTTCACGCTTTCAGATATTTCGTCTTTGAGTGCAAACCCCGTGGTACAAGTAGTGAGTGCATCAGGATCAATGGAAAAGGATGTACGAGCACAAGGAGTAAAAGATATTGAACGAAAAGCTTCCGGGAAAATAGTTATTTTCAATGATAATGGAAGCACACAACGCCTTATTGCCAGGACTCGGTTTGAAGCACCAAATGGTCTTGTATATAGAATCTCTGATGCCGTTACGGTTCCGGCAGGAACAAATAGTGGCCCTGGATCACTTGAGGTAACAGTCCAGGCAGATGAACCAGGAGATAATTACAATATTGATTTTGTAGACTTTACGGTCCCAGGCCTTAAAGGAACACCGCTTTTTGATGCCGTATATGCTCGTTCAAAGACACCTATGACAGGAGGATTCTCTGGTCTCACCAAGGAGGTAAAGAAGGAGGACGAGGACGCTGCCCGAAGCGAGCTTGAAAATGCTCTCACGGGGAGCCTGAAGGAAGAAGCACTCGAAGGACTCCCCGAAGGTTACATTCTTTTGGATGATGCTATCTTTATTAACTTCACAGAATCCAGAGAAGAGGACGTTTCTAAAGAAGATGAGCCCGTAACCTTTATTGTGAGCGGAGAACTTGAAGGAATCGCCCTCCACCAAGACAGTCTTGATGCCTATATTGCAGGAGAAGCACTCTCTGGCGTGGATAGCGGAATCGTCTCAGTAGGGAACTTGGCAGACCTTTCCTTCAGTCTTCAAAACAAGAATGAAATTGATTTTAATGATCCAGGCGATGCCCAAGTCACGATTTCTGGCGAAGCCGTCTTCGTCTGGGATATCGATAAAATGGCCGTACAGAGCGCTCTTTCAGGACTCCCGAAGGATGAAATCACCTATCAGCGTATGTTTATTGAAGAATTCCCTGACATTATTCAAGCCCAAGTCACTCAATTTGACCCTTTCTGGGCTCGACGATTCCCCTCAAATAGTGAAAAAATAGAGATTGTAGAGGTCTTAAAATAAGCCCGATTTTTAAGGCTAAAACCCTTGACGTCTGGGGATATCTTTTGCTACTATACCTAAACCCTAATGACAACAAACGATTCCATTGATTTGAAAGAGGGAGTAGTTCTCGAGGCTCTTCCGAACACTATGTTTCGGGTAGAACTTGAGCCGGGTAAAGAAATTCTTACCTACCTCTCTGGGAAGATGCGAATGCATAGAATCAAGGTCCTTGTTGGCGATAAAGTAACCGTAAAATTAGATGATTACGGCGAAAAAGGGAGGATCATTAAAAGACTATGAAAGTAAGGGCATCAGTCAAAAAAATGTGCATGAATTGCAAGCTGGTCAGACGTTCTGGTCGGCTGTATGTTTTGTGCACCAATCCAAAACATAAACAACGACAAGGATAAATATGCGAATCGCAGGTATTACCATTCCAGATGAAAAAAGACTCGAAATCGGCCTCACCGCCGTTTTTGGTGTTGGGCGGACCAGAGCGCATCAAATTTTAGATAAAACAGGAATTGAACGAGGTTCAAAGCCAAAGGATCTTAAACCAGAAGATGAAAATAAGATCCGAAAAGAGATTGAAGCTTTTGCTATCGAAGGAGATTTAAAACGAGAAGTTTCTGGAAACATTAAGCGATTGAAAGATATTAAAAGTTACCGAGGGGCACGTCATTCACATAACTTGCCAAGCCGTGGTCAACGAACCAAAACCAATTCACGAACCGTTCGTGGAAACGTACGAAAGACCATGGGTTCAGGTAAACGAAAGTTAGAAAAGAAATAGTATGGGAAAGAAGCGTATTATCACAAAATCAGGTGGAGAATCTGGAGAGGGCGTACGCCGCGCTAGTGCTCGAGGTTCAAAAAAGCGTGTGGCACAAGGAGTGCTCCACGTTCAAGCTACCTTCAATAATACAAAGCTTCTTCTTTCTGACACAAAAGGAAACGCTCTTGCATGGAGCTCAAGTGGATCACTTGGTTTCAAAGGAGCCAAAAAAGGAACTCCCTTTGCTGCTGGGAAGGTTGCAGAAATCGTACTAGAGAAGGCAGAAGGCATGGGAGTAAAAGAAGTTGATATTGTAGTAAAAGGAGTTGGTTCAGGCCGAGAGTCAGCAATTAGAACATTCGTAGGACGAGGAATGGACGTTTCAAGTATTAAAGATATTACCCCTATTCCACACAATGGTCCGCGAGCTAAAAAACCACGACGAGTATAACCATGAAAGTAGGACCAAAATATAAAATTTGTAGACGACTAGGAAGCGATGTGTTTGGGCAATGCCAAACACAAAAATTTCAGCTTGCTAAAAGCAAAAAACAAGGAGCTCAAAGAACATTCCGAAAATCTCGAACCGAGTATGGAATCCAACTTCTTGAAAAGCAAAAAGTACGATACTCCTACTACATTAATGAAAAGCAACTTTCTAACTACGTTAAAAAAGCCAGAAACCAAAAAGAAACCACTCCTACACAGTCATTGTTTGCATCGCTTGAATCACGACTCGATAATGTTGTATTCCGATCAGGGTTTGCCAATACACGAGCCTTTGCACGGCAAATCGTAAGTCACGGACACATTCACGTAAATGGAAGAAAAGTAACCGTGCCATCATACAAGCTAAAAGTTGGGGACGTCGTGTCGATTCGTCCTGAAAGTAAAGAAAATCACATTTTTGCTGGAATTGGTGAAAAAACAAAAGACGTAGCAACACCAACCTGGTTTAGTTACGACAAAAAGAAGGGCGAAGTAGCCATTAAAGGAACTCCAGCACAAGAAGGTGCGCAAGACGAAACACTCGACCTTGCAACCGTGATTGAGTTTTATAGCCGAGTATAAATCTAAACGAGTAATTTTAAATACTATGCCAGATTACAACATTGTATTGCCATCAAAGCCAAAGATAACCCACGAGGAAGGAACCAAGGGTGTCTATGAGATTGAAGGGCTTTACCCAGGGTACGGTCATACTCTTGGTAACTCTTTGCGAAGGATCATTCTTTCAAGTCTCCCAGGAGCTGCTATTACGTCAGTAAAAATTGACGGAGTAGATCATGAGTTCTCAACACTCACCGGTGTTAAAGAGGATGTTCTTAACATTATTCTTAACCTTAAAAAGGTTCGGTTTAATATGACCGTTGACGAGCCACAAGTAATTAAGCTCGATATTAAAGGAGACAAAGAAGTAAAAGCAAAAGATCTTACCTTGCCAGGACAAGTAGAGGTAGGTAATCCAGATGAACACATCCTTACTGTTACCTCAAAAGATACTCATTTTGTAATGGAGGCAACGATTGAAAAAGGTCTTGGTTACATGCCAAAAGAGGCGCTTTCTAAAGAGAAGGTAGACATTGGAATGATTGCACTTGATGCAACCTTTACTCCCGTACGGCGCGTAAACTACGAGGTAGAGAACATGCGAGTAGGAGACCGAACCGACTTTAACCGATTGCGACTTGCTATCGAAACAGACGGAACCGTTTCTCCAAAAGAGGCTCTTGAGAAGGCTATCGAGATCATGATCAAGCAATTAAAAGCAATTGTTGGATTTAAAGAAGAAGAGCCAGAACCAGCAGAACTCGCAGAAGAAATTAAAGAAGAATTGAAGGGCGAGGCAGAAGCAATGGTTGAACAACCAGATGACGATGTATTGAAGACCCGAATCGAAGACCTTAGCCTTTCTGTTAGAACCATGAAAGCGCTCGGTAATTCAGGAATCCGAACCATTGGTGGATTGGTACGAAAAGGAGAAGAGGATCTTCTTGATGTAGATGGTCTTGGAGCAAAAGGAATCACCGAGATTAAACGAGTATTAAGTAACTTCGGATTGACCCTGAAACAATAGAAGCAATAGAATCATGCGACATCATAACGCTAACCGAAAATTTGGAAGGACACGAAATCAAAGGAATGCTCTTTTGAAGCACCTTGCAGAGTCTTTGGTGCGTTATGAAAAAATTGAGACGACCGAAGCAAAAGCAAAAGAACTCAAAAGCTTTATTGAAAAGCTTGTAACACGAGCACGAAAGGGCGATGTTGCTGCTCACCGAATTTTGGTGGCACGCCTTGGATCAAAGACTGCAGCAAAAAAACTTATCGATGAAATCGCCCCAAAGTACGAAAAGCGAGAAGGTGGCTACACCCGAGTTATAAAATTACCGGCACGTAAAGGGGATGCTGCAAAAATGGCAGTAATTGAATTTGTATAATATGGCAACATTTACGATTGACGCACAAGATAGACAATTAGGACGAGTAGCAAGCGAAGCTGCGCTTTTATTGCGAGGCAAAACGACTCCAGATTTTAAAGCAAATGTTGCTCCAAAAGTTAAAGTGCATGTAGTAAATGCAAGTAAGCTAAACATTACTGAACGAAAAGCAAAAGGAAAAGTGTATACACGGTACACCGGTTATCCAGGGGGATTGCGAGAACAAACGCTTGAAGAGCTTATTGCTAAAAAGGGGCACGGTGAGGCGGTACGGAAGGCAGTATATGGAATGCTTCCCGGAAACAAATTACGAAAAGAAATGTTAAAGAATTTAACTATTACGGACTAATATGGCAACCACAAAAGATAAACAATATACCGAAGGAGTAGGAAAACGAAAGGAGTCTGTCGCGCGAGTTCGTATTACTCCCGCTGGTAAAAATACCTTGAGTGTAAATGATAAGTCTTTAGATGAGTACTTCCCAACAGAAGAACTTAAAAAGATTGTCCATGAGCCGATCGAAAAGTCTGCGCCAGGCGAAAAGTTTAGTGTTTCAGTAAAAGTATCAGGTGGTGGAATCCACTCTCAAGCAGAGGCAGTTCGCCATGGATTTTCTCGAGCGCTTCTTTCATTCGATGGAGAACTCCGCAAATCACTCAAAAAGTCAGGACTCCTTACCCGAGACGCACGAATTAAAGAGCGACGTAAGTTTGGTAAGAAGAAGGCACGGAAGTCGCCACAGTGGAGCAAGCGATAATCTCGCCCCATATAATCTATGTCTAAAAAGGATTCATACGATGACATTGAATACGAATCCCTTGAAGATACTCCCGAGTACGCCAAAAAGCTAAAGAAACTAAAAAAAGAACTCGAAGCCTGCCGAAAGGAAAAGGGTGAGTATCTCGAAGGATGGCAACGCTCAAAAGCGGATTTTGTTAATGCAAAACGTAATTTTGAGGACGATAAAACCCGTCTTCGTTCTCTTGCTAAAGAAGATTTAATTAATGATCTTTTCCCGGTTATCGATAGCTTCGATATGGCCTTTAAAGATAAAGAGGCATGGGAGAAGGTAGACCAAGTATGGCGAACAGGGGTTGAGTATATTTATAATCACTTGATGGAAACCCTAAAAAACCATGGACTCGAGCCTTACGAAGACCTTGGAAAGCCTTTTGACCCTAATCGTCATGTGTCAGCAGAAGTTGTAGAGGCAGACAAAAAAGGAGACGACGGGAAAATTACTGACATTATTCAAAAAGGTTTTATGTTAAATAATCACATTGTTCGGCCGGCGCGAGTCAAAGTGGCCGAATACAAAAAATCGTGATAGTATATAGTCCCTTAAGAGTAGAGTTGTATATCCTTGGAACTATATAAGCTCCTCGGCTCGCCCGACACCCACTTTTATAAAAAGTAGTATCGGATCTCACTCTACGTCGCTTAATAAGACACTTTCATTACTAATTAACCACTAAATATCATGGCAAAAATCATTGGAATTGATTTGGGAACCACTAATTCTGCTGTTGCTGCGGTTGAGGGTGGTGAACCAAAAGTTATTGAAAACCAAGAAGGAAACCGAACAACACCATCAGTTGTTGCGCTCTCAAAATCAGGTGAGACACTTGTTGGTCTTTTAGCTAAACGACAGGCAGTTACCAACCCAAAAAATACCATTCACGGAATCAAGCGCCTTATGGGACACCGGTTTGAAGATAGTGTCGTTAAGGAAGAAAAAGATATTGTCGCCTACGAAATGGAGCGATCAGACGATGGCGGTGTAAAGGTAAAAATGGGAGACAAGTTCTTCCGTCCAGAAGAAATCAGCGCAAAAATTCTCCAAAAACTTAAAAAAGATGCAGAAGCAAAATTAGGAGAGAAAGTAGAAGAAGCAGTTATTACCGTGCCTGCATACTTTGATGACTCTCAACGACAAGCAACTAAAAATGCAGGAGAAATCGCAGGGCTCAAAGTTCGTAGAATTATTAACGAACCAACCGCAGCTGCACTTGCTTACGGCCTCGACAAAAAAAAGAATGAGCAAGTAGTGGTGTATGACTTTGGTGGAGGAACCTTTGATGTGTCAGTTCTTGAAATTGGAACAGGGGACGAGGAAGGTCAAAGTATCGAAGTCAAATCAACCGATGGAGATTCTCACATGGGTGGGGAAGATATCGATCAAGAAATCATTAAATGGATTGGAGAAGAATTTAAAAAAGAAAACGGTGTAGACATCTTAAAAGATGAACTTGCTCTTCAACGTCTTAAAGAAGGAGCAGAGAAGGCAAAGCACGAGCTCTCAACTACAACAGAAACAGAAATCAATATTCCCTTCATTACAAGCGACGCAGATGGCCCAAAACATTTGCTACTAAAAATGACAAGAACGCAACTTGAGGATTTAGCAAGCAAATTTGTAGATCGATCAATTGATATCACAAAACAAGCAGTAGAAGCTTCAGGATTTGCAATTAGTGACATTGATGAAATTATTTTAGTCGGTGGGCAAACCCGAATGCCGATTATTCAAGAAAAGGTAAAAGAACTCTTCGGCAAAGATCCAAACCGAACCATTAACCCAGACGAGGTGGTGGCTATTGGCGCCGCTGTACAAGGAGGAATCTTCCAAGGAGACGTTAAAGATGTTCTTTTGCTCGATGTTACACCGCTTTCGCTAGGAATCGAAACTCTTGGAGGAGTAGCCACAAAACTTATCGAAAAAAATACCACTATTCCTGCAAGTAAATCTCAAACCTTCTCAACTGCAGCAGACAACCAAACCAGTGTTGAAGTGCATGTGGTGCAAGGGGAACGAGAAATGGCAGGAGACAATAAAAGTCTTGGACGCTTTATTTTAGATGGTATTCCACCAGCACCGAGAGGAACTCCACAAGTAGAGGTGTCATTTGATATCGATGCAAACGGAATCCTTTCTGTTAAGGCAGTAGACAAGGCAAGTGGTAAAGAACAATCAATTAGGATTGAAGCTAAATCAAGCTTGTCAGCAGAAGACATTGAGAAGATGAAAAAAGATGCAGAGCTCCACGCAGAAGAAGATAAAAAGAAAAAGGAAGGAGCAGAAACAAAAAATATTGCAGAATCTCTTGTGTATACTGCAGAAAAGGCGCTTAAAGATGCAGAAGGTAAAATTAGTGATGATATTAAAAAAGCAGTTACTGAAAAAGTAGACGAAACCAAAAAGGCACTTGCTGGTAACGATAACGAAGCAATCAAAAAAGCAACAGAAGATCTTTCTAAAGAAATGCAAAAAATAGGAGAGGCAATGCAAAAACAAACCGCCCCAGAACAAAATCAAAACCAAGCAGGCAAAGAAGATCAGGATAGCACCCAGAATGGAGACAGTAACGTAAAAGACGCAGACTTCAAAGAGGAAGATAAAAAAGAATAATGAATATTCCTAAGGTAGAGTTTATAACGCAGCATAAACTTCACCAGATGGCTGCATTATATGCCCAAGAAAAAAAGTGGGAACCCCTTTCTTTAGAAAAATTACAGGAACGAGCTGAAGAATATAAAAAGAGGTGGTCGCAGGTAGAAGAGAAAATACTACTCGGACTACAAGACATATGTGGTCTGACATACAAAGAAGATACGATTAATGTGTATTTACTACCTGCTTATAAGGGTGGTTTTAGCACACCCCTTGTTACTGGTTCCTACCTGGAGCCTGACCGCTATATTGATATTCTTTCTCATGAGTTGATACATCGATTGTTTAGTAGAGACAAAGAAGAATACAGTTTTTTTCAAATTCTTAAAGAAATGTATCCAAATAAAGAGAATCTGGTAATTATCCATGTTGCGGTGCATGCTGTTTTAAAAGCTCTCTACAAAGATGTATTAAATGAACCGAGTCGATTAGAGCGTGATATAGAAAAATCCCAAATGTTCCCAGCATATAAGGAGGCCTGGGAAATTGTTGAGAGAGATGGGTATGAGAGTATAATAAAAAAACTTTTTCCTAAAACTAAATTAAATATCCAAAAATAATGTCAGCCAATAAAGACTACTATCAAGTATTGGGGGTAGATAAAAAGGCTTCTAAAGACGAAATCAAAAAAGCCTTTAGACGTCTTGCGCATAAATACCATCCCGACAAAGGGGGAGACGAAGCAAAATTCAAAGAAGTAAACGAGGCCTACACAGTCCTTTCAAACGATAAAAAACGAGCCGAATACGATACCTACGGCCAGGCATTTTCTGGTGGCGGTGGACAAGGTTTTGGTGGTTTTGATTTCTCTGGTTTCCAAGGAGCAGATGGGTTTAATGTCGACTTGGGTGATATTTTTGAAAACATCTTTACCGGGGGTGGTCCGTTTGGTGGCCGTGGTGCAAATGTCCGCCGAGGGAGCGACATCCAAGTAGATATTCAACTGCCTTTTAAGGAAAGCATTTTTGGAACGACTCGCATCATAAAACTCACTAAAAACTCTCAGTGTAAAACCTGCAATGGTACGGGGGCAAAGAATGAAAAGGAGACAATCACCTGCAATACCTGTAACGGTAAGGGTAAACTCCACGAAACAAGAAAATCTCTGTTAGGGACCTTTACACAAGTTAAAGAGTGTTCTGATTGTTTTGGAAAGGGTTCAATTCCTAAAGAAAAGTGTAAAGACTGTAACGGCTCTGGCGTAGTAAAAAGTGATGAAGAAATTAATATCACTATCCCAGCAGGTATCCAACATGGCGAAATGATTAGGCTTTCCGGGAAAGGAGAGGCTGTGCCACATGGGGTAACAGGAGATCTGTATTTGCGAGTGCATGTAGAAGCACACGAAGCCTTTAAACGGCAAGCATCAGATCTTCTTATGGATTTAAATGTAAAACTTACCGATGCCGTGCTTGGTGCAGACTACAGCGTAGAGACACTTGAAGGAAACCTAAAAGTAACGATCCCTGCAGGTGCTTCAAGTGGCGAGGTGCTTCGTTTGCGTGGCAAAGGAGTACCGGTAAGTGACAATAAACGAGGAGACCTACTTATAAAACTCATTGTAAAAACTCCAGGCAAGCTTTCTAAAAAAGCAAAAAAACTCATTGAAGAGTTAAAGGAAGAGGGGGTGTAGTTAAACATTGACAACAAAGTTTTAATTGTTAGACTTCTGATCAGAACAAGGTCTTTGCCAAGCATCGTGCTTGTCACCTAGAGTTAGAAACCTTCGGAGGAGTAGACGTGAATAAAGAGACCGTGCTTTCTGGAATCAGGGCTACAGGAAGACTCCATTTCGGAAACTTCCTGGGTGCAGTGAGGAACTTTGTGGAGCATCAGGCGGAAGGAAATCGCTGCCTCTACTTCGTTGCAGATCTGCACACCTTGACGACGCTCGACGACCCCGAAGAGCTTCGAAAGAACCTCCTCGAGATCGTTACGGACTACCTCGCTGCGGGTCTCGACCCGGAGCAGTCCGTCATCTACGCTCAGTCGAGCGTTCCCGAGACGGTGGAACTCTTCCTGTATCTCTCCATGTTTCAACCGCTTGGAGATCTGCAGAGGGTTCCGACCTTCAAGGATCTGGTGAAGAGGAATCCGGACCGTGTGAGTCTCGGTTTGGTTTCCTACCCCGTGCTGATGGCTGCGGACATTCTTGGTCCGCAGGCGACCCTTGTGCCGTGTGGCGAGGACCAGGTCCCGAACGTTGAGATGGCGCGCTCCATTGCTCGTCGTTTCAACAGCCGCTTCGGAGATGTTTTCGCAGAACCGCGAATGCTCTCCGAAATGGTGAAGGTGCCTGGTCTCGACGGTGGGAAGATGGGAAAGTCAGACGCCAGTAACGCTGTCGACATCAATCTTCCTATCGCCGAAATCGGTAACTTGTACAAGAAGCGCGGAGTCACGGACCCTGCACGAAGGACACGAACCGATCCCGGTGACCCGTATCACGGATGCAAGTCCGTGTATCCGGTTCACGAGCTCATCACTCCTGGCGAAAAAGGCAACCGAGAGATTGCACATGCGTGTCAATCTGCCTCGATCGGTTGCGGTGAATGCAAGACTCTCCTCATCGAAAGCCTTGCGTCGGTCATCGAGCCGTTCCAGGAGAGACGACGTGAACTCGCCAAGAAGCGAGATTACGTCGAAGAAGTTCTGGTAGAAGGTGGAAAGACCGCCCGAGCCATGATCAAGGAAACGACCGAACAAGTACGCGACCTGATGGGAATCAGGCAGTACTAGAAGGATCCAAGAGATGACAGAACTACCCAACCTCGAGATCCTCGCAAAGAGGCTTGGGGCAGTCGACGAGACGATCCTTGCGATCTTTGCTCGTCGGATGGAGCTTGCGGCACAGGTGGAACGTTACAAGCGTTCCCAGGGTCAGCCGATCATCCGAGAGGAAATCGAGGATGCTCGTGTGATGAAGGCAGCCCAGGAGTGGGCAAAGAAGTACGGAGTACGTTCCCATTTTGCTGGGGCGCTGATGTACTTCTCCATCCTTCAGTCGTGTCACGAACAGCTTCGACTTCTCCAGGGAGACCATTCCCTGGAGAAGACTCCGAGGGATCGTAAGCAAGCGCTTCTCGACCTAACCGAGCGTGTCGCCCCATGGTACGAGGAGAAGTTCCTGGGGGGTACCTTCAGCACGGACTCGTATCTCAGGTTCGAAAGAGAGGTACTCGATCGAATCGTCGAGAACATGAGCAAGGACGAGCGTGAGCGCGCCCTTGATCTTGGCTGTGCTACAGGGATTCAGGCCGCTCGCCTTGCGGCAAGGTTCGATCGTGTGGTGGGCTATGACATCAGTCCTCACATGATCAGAGAGGCCAAGAAGAAGTCCATCGGAAATGCCGAGTTCTTCGTCCATGACCTGGACGAAGGAAACCTTTCGTTCCCGCAGACTTCTGTCTCGTTTGCAGCGCTTTCCATGGGCACAGGGAGTGACATCAGGGAGATCCGCAAGCTTCTTGCGAACCTTCACGACGTCCTCTCCCCGGGTGGAAAGCTGTTCGCCTCGTTCTATAACCTGGATGCTCTCGTCTACAAGCAATTCCTTCCGTGGCCCCTGGGTCTCGCAGCCCAGATCAACCTCGACGAGGAATGCCTCGATGTCCACCTGGATACCGAGACGGGACCTGAGGTGTTCTCCGTGTTCGCACGGCCGTACACCTTTGCGGACGTCGAGAGTATGGTGAGCGACCAACATTTCGTCATCGACGAAATGTACACCTATCCGACAGTGTCGTCCGTGCTTCCAGGCAACCTTCTGGTGGAGGGGCTTCTCGGTGAAGAGATCGAGAAGATTGACCGAGGTCTTTCCAACGAAGGTAATGAGCATGGTGCATACACGATCGTGGTAGCGACTCGTGTCTAGAAAGTGGGGGCGCAGGCGTCAAGGTCTGCGCCCCCTGCTTTTCTGTATTGACAGTTAAACTGTTGGTGTTTATACTTTCAATAGAAGTATATTTAAGAAATAAAATCCTTGATGCAGGTCCCGAACAAGGATTCGGGGTTGGGCTTGTATCGCCTCCGTAGGCAGGATGGCTACTGCGATAGTGGTAGCTCGGCTTCCTCCGTAATCATAGGAAAACTGATATCTTTATGAGTCAGTTAAGTGATCCCATTTCATTAATGGGATAAAAAAGGTGGTACCGCGGGAAAACTCTCGTCCTTTTGACACAATACAGATGGTTGTGTCGTGAGGACGGGATTTTTTGTTCCCGAATAGTTCTTTAGAAGGAGGATACTCTCGTGAAAGAATTCTTGGATCGCTTCTCTTTCGACAGAGAGAGGTCCTTGTTTCTCGGTATCGAACGGGAACGTTTCGTTACCGATGACAAGGGAGAGATCGTTCCGAGAGCTCACGAAGTTCTTGCCTCTCTTGGAGAGTGTGAGGAATTCGGTTTCGAGCTGTCGGCATGTCAGATTGAAGATCGTATCGGGCCTGTTCTTCCCAAAGACGTGCTCGGTACTCTCATGAGGAATGATCGTGCGCTCAACCGAGCATGTTCGTTCCTAGGGCTCTCGGTGCAATTCTTGGAGGTAGCCCCTCCTGGTATGTGTCTCTCGGTGTACCCCGACCCGACTGGCAGGTACGCGGAGATCACCAAAGACATGCCCAGAGAAGTTCTCGATGCGGCATGTCGTGTAACGGGAACCCACATCCATGTGGGTATGCCCGATCATGAATCTGCTCTGCGTGTCTACAATGGGGTAGTGGATCATGTCGACGAGCTTCGAAATGTCGGGGACCACTCGAACGGAGAGCGTCACAGGCTCTACCAGGTTGTCGCCCCTAACTTCCGACCTCCCAAGTTCAAGGGATGGGAAGAAGTTCACGAGAAGGCACGCGCCGACGGATGGTCGGAAGATCTGCGAAGCTGCTGGCACTACATCCGAATCACTGGGCACGGGACCATCGAGTTTCGAGTCTTCGGTGCAAGCGGGTGTCCCGCCGAAGTGGCTACGTGGGCCTTCACATGCAAAGATCTGTGTGCGAAGTACCTCTAGGGGCATGTGCGGTGGTGTCGTCGTATGATGACACCACCGCCCCTCCCCAAATTTTTTTTAGATAATGAAACTGTATAAAACTACAAGTAAAATCAAAGGGCCATCAATTGCCATTGTCGGTGCCGTCCACGGTGATGAACCAATTGGTATTGAGGCTATAAAATACTTAAGAAAAAATATTGACCTTAAAAAGGGCTCAATAACTTTTATAATTGCTCACCCAGAAGGAGTGAAGTCAAAGACACGACACATCCATCAAGATCTCAATAGAAGTTTTCCTGGTAAAAAAAGTGGGAATCAGGAACAACAACTCGCATATCATATCCGAAAAATTATATCTAAATGTGATTATGTTTTAGATATTCATGGTACAAGTTCAAAACTAGATAGACTTCTTATAACTACAGATTTTAATAAAAATAAAAAAAGACTTCTTTCTTGTTCTGCAATATCAAAAGTAGCCCTAATTAGAAAAAATAAATTTGGTAAGGGGTCTTTAATAGGTGCATCAAAATGCGGTGTTTCTCTAGAATATGGACCAGATAAATCAACTAGGAGATATAAAATAGTAGCAAGAGATATAGAGGAAATCCTTGGCAATCTAGAAATGTTAAAAAATCAGAGAAAACGACATCGCAACAAAGAGCTTTATATAGTAAAAGACGTCTTAAAAACACCCAAACCATTTCATCAGTATAAATTTAAAGAGTTTCAAAAAATTAAAAAAAACACACCGCTCGGTAAAAATGGAAAATCAGTTATTTTTTCAAGTATAAGTTTCTACCCACTTTTTGTTTCAGCAGGTAGATATGATGAGACCTTCTCTCTTGTCACAGATAAAAAGAATATAAAACTTTAAGCATTCTTTAAAAGGCCTAAAGGAGGGCAGTTTAATTGACAAATAAAATTTACGTGTTATTTTAATACTGGATATGCGCATTTCGCGCATGGATCTTCGAAACTCCAAGGAGGTGAGCCATGCGGCTTGCTATCATTTTGTTTCTGGTAGGCTCTCTCCTTGGTGGCGAGAGCACCGCCCGAGCGATCGAAGACGCCATTCCGGTGAACCCGGAACAGATCCTGGAACGTGCTCTTCGTCAGAACTTCGCTCCCAACTACGCTCGAGTAACGCTCGAGAACGTCGATACCAAGCGAGGTAAGCGGCGACTCAAGGGCGAGCTTGGTGTGTGGACGGTAGAGCGTGACAACGAGTACTGCTTGTTTGGGCAGTTCTTTGCCCCGACAACGGTACGCAACACCACCATGCTCGTAATGGAGCGCGCGATCGACGAAGGATCGAACGACTACTGGATGTATCTCCCGTCCATTCGGAACCGGAGACGCATCAGCGGCGCAAGTCGGGGTGACGCGTTCTTCGGAACGGAGCTCTCGCAGGGCGACATGGAGTTCAGGCGAGGTGAGCACTTCTCTGTCCTTCGGATGGAGGAGAGCATGCTCGACGATGAACCCGTGTACGTCTTTGTGCTCCGCCCGCGGTTTGCGAGCGGGTACGACCAGACCACGATGATGATTGCGAAGAGCGACGGCGCTCTTCTTCGTGTCACGCAAGAGAAGATGCAAGGCACGGAGCTTGTGCCGGTGCGAATGATCGACATTGGGCGCAAGAACATCATGGCTGTGGGTGGGCGAGCACTCCCCACAAAGCTTGTGGCCTGGGATCCAAAGACTCCCGAGCGTACCACCGAGGTGACGTGGAAGGAGCGGGTCATTGACCCCACGATCAGGGTGCCTGTCTGCACCCAACAAGCACTCCAGCAGGGAAGGAAGCCCCCGAAGAAGTAGGGGGACAAGGAAGGCGGCACGCGCGCGTGCCGCCTTTTCTCTTTCTCTATCCACAGGGGCACGATAACTATTGACTTTTTTATATATTTATGGCACTTTTAACCTAGATTCATACCTTTTTAGGCGTTCTTTGAAAGTCCGCCAAAGGAGCAAACGGTGAGCAAAAAGACGGCAGGTTTCATTCTGACCGCTCTCGTGGTCTTTTGGGCCGTATCCCTTCTGGGGATCAGTCCGGAGATGACGCCGGTTCTCGAGGGTCACCTCGAGTCGGATCATCCCCAGGCCATCGAGAACGCAGCGTTCGATCGCGTCTTCGTCGACTACGACTACGCGGTCATCGGACTCGAGTGCAAGGGCCCCATGGGTTCCTACTCGGCCAGCTGCATCCAGAAGATCATGGCACTCCACGCCGAGGTCGAGACCTCCTCGATCCTGGCGCCGGGAGCCGTGGTCCATTCGCTTACGGGCTACGACTACATCGAGAACGTGGGCGAGGGCGAGGTGCGCGTGGGTGATCTCATTCGAGAGGTCCCCGCCACGCGCGAAGAGGAGCGTGCGCTTCGGGCAAAGATCGAAAGCGATCCGCTCCTCTACGGGCGCATCGTCTCGACCGACAGCTACGCAAGCCTCATGGTCTTCCGTCTCGACGGAAAGAAGGGGCAGAACGAGGTCTTCGACGAACTCGAGCGTCTCGCAGATTCGTTTACGGAGGGTGCCACCTTCCGTGC
>CESG01136833.1_pt1 | contig 22653 bp, 19 predicted proteins | sample 531121 | NCBI WGS metagenome assembly CESG01 (sample SAMEA2621287, study PRJEB7988) | marine metagenome | biome: marine biome (ENVO:00000447); feature: mesopelagic zone (ENVO:00000213); material: "saline water (ENVO:00002010), including plankton (ENVO:xxxxxxxx)" | depth 800 m
GAATATCTCATGTATTCCATACCGCCTTGATAGAACAAATCCACTATGAGTTTCAATTCGTGCATACATTCAAAATAAGCGGATTCTGGTTGATATCCCGCCTCTATCAAAGTCTCAAACGCAGCCTTTACCAAGGCCGCAACTCCGCCACACAAAACAGCTTGCTCCCCAAAAAGATCTGTCTCTGTCTCTTCTTTAAACGTAGTATCCAGCACCCCAGCCCTAGTACAGCCGACACCTCTTGCATAAGCCAAACCCAATGCATGAGCACCCCCAGTTGAATCTTGGTGAATCGCAAGTAGCCCAGGCACCCCAGAGTCTTTTGTATAAACTTCCCTCATCCTATGCCCAGGTGCTTTAGGTGCAACCATGGATACGTCGACATTATCGGGTGGATTTATCGCGTCGTAATGTATATTAAAACCATGAGCAAACATTAAAGTTTTGCCCGGCAGCAGGTGCGGCAATATGGATTCCTTGTAAACCGAAGCCTGGAGATGATCAGGAATCAGTAGCATAATAATGTCTGACTGGGCAGCGGCCTCTGCAACTGTGGCCACCTTTAGGCCTTCCGATTCTGCCTTGGGCCAACTATTACTACCTTCGTACAGTCCTACACATACATCTACCCCAGAATCCTTCAGGTTTAACGCATGGGCATGACCCTGACTACCGTACCCAATAATACCCACAGTTTTGCCATCTAACAGACTCATGTCTGCATCTGATTCATAATACATTTTCGCCATGTAATTTCTCCTAGTAAATTATTCTCTGTTTAAGATGCATTCTCTAAAATTCTTGGGCTGTTCGCAGACTTATCTTGCTCGAAGGATGCCCCTCTACTCATGGCCACTGTGCCAGTTCTCATCACCTCAAAAACCCCAAAAGTATCCAGTAAATCTACAAGGGAATTAACTTTATCTTCATTACCCGTTACTTCAACGATCAAGGTATCCTGGGAGACGTCTACTATCTTAGCCCTAAATATATCGACAATCTGCATTATTTCACTACGAGTCGCAACATCGCATTTAACCCTTATCAAGGCTAACTCTCTCGACACCGCGTTTTCTTCAGATATATCGGCTACTTTAATGACTTCCACTAATTTGTGTAAGTTTTTAACAACCATTTCCACTGTCTTAGCATCCCCATCAACAACGAACGTCATTCTTGATAAGCCCGCGGATTCACTCTTCCCGACAGCCAAACTTGATATGTTGTAACCACGTCTCCTGAACATACTAGATATACGGTTTAGGACACCGGCACGATCCTCAACCAATGCCGTTATTGTGTGTTTCTCTGACGATTTCAAGTTGTCACTTTCTCCGATATCGGCTCCTCTATCATGTCGTAAACAGTCATGCCTGATGGAATCATAGGGTATACGTTCTCTTCCTGTTCCACTATAAAATCAACCAACACAGGGCCGTCGTGAGCCATCGCCTCAGCAATTGCCGTTTTCACCTGTGTTTTATCCGTAACCCTGATGCCTTTTATACCATACGCCTCGGCCAAGCGAACAAAATCAGGATTACCCGTGTAGGCGGTCGACACATATGAACTATCAAAAAATATTTCTTGCCATTGCCTAACCATACCCAAAAACCCATTGTTCAATATCGCAAATTTCACTGGCAGCTTATTTTCGGCGATGGTTGCTAATTCGCAAAGTGTCATTTGGAAGCCGCCATCACCAGCAATAGACCAAACGGTAGAATTAGGGTCGGCAACCTGTGCTCCCATAGCAGCAGGTACTTCATACCCCATCGTTCCTGAACCACCCGAAGTAAGAAATGTGCAAGGTTTTTTGAATCGGTAATGTTGTGCAGCCCACATCTGATGTTGGCCAACACCTGTCACTATAGTAGCCCCCCCTTTTGTTTCGTCAGAAATGTCTTTGACTACCTGTCGGGCCAGTAATTTAGAAGTCTCAGGTATGTCCAAGGATGGATGGTCTTTCTTCAAAACATCTATTCTTTTCAACCATGAAGGATGGGTCGCAGCTACAACATGAGTATTCATTCGGCTTAGAACTTCTTTAACATCTCCCACTATCGGCACATCTACTGCAATATTTTTTCCTATTTCCGAAGGATCAACATCTATATGTATCTTTTTTGAATTCAAGGCAAACTTCGATGGATTTCCAGTTATTCGGTCATCAAAGCGCATACCCAGTGCAATAACGAGATCTGCTTCCTCAATTGTGAAACTAGAATATGCCATTCCGTGCATGCCGGGCCATCCAGTCCATAAGACGTGGTCTTCTGGAAAACAGCTAATACCGAGCAAGGTGGTAATAACAGGTATCTGAGCCTTCTCCGCCAATTCTTTTAGCTCATCATATGCCTTTGATATTATGACTCCGTGACCCGCAATAATAACGGGTTTTTCTGATTCATTAATCAAATTGGCAGCCTTTCGTATTTGACCGGAGTGCCCGGAGAAATTGGGGCTATATCCAGGTAAATTCAACTCTCCTGGTTCTTCGTATTCAACTTCCTGTACAAAAACGTCCCTAGGTATATCTACTAATACCGGGCCAGGTCTGCCTGTATTTGCAATATAAAATGCTTCTTTGATTGAAGAGGCTATATCTGAGGCATCCATCACCAAAAAATTGTGTTTTGTCACAGGTAAGGTTATCCCCGTGATATCAGTTTCCTGAAAAGCATCTGACCCTATAGTCCAGCTATTAACTTGTCCAGTTACAATGACAAGTGGGACAGAATCCATTTGAGCCGAAGCTATTCCTGTCACAAGGTTTGTAGCCCCTGGACCTGATGTTGCAAAAGCCACTCCAGGTTTACCGGTGACCCTGGCGTATCCGTCAGCTGCTAAAGAAGCACCTTGTTCGTGCCGTGTCAAAATATGACGAAGCTCCGGGTATTCTGGTAACGCCTGGTATAAAGGCAAAATGGCCCCACCTGGTATTCCGAAAACAACGTTACACCCTTCCCTGAGCAAACTTTCACAGACAATCTGTGACCCTTTCTTTATCATTCCACTTCCTTAATTAACCTACATATAAATAATAAATAAATTCTTATTTCGATTAAAAGGGCTGGGGTCTCGAAAAAAATAAATCCCGCCCTTAAACTGGGACGGGATAACAAAAACCACTCCCGTGGTACCACCCAAATTGCCCTGTAAAACACTTCAACAGGACCACTCGTTGAGCTATAACGTAGCTACCGCCTGTCCCTACTTTATGTTAGGAAGCCACAATATAGCATGCGAAAATGTTGGGTTTTCCCATCATTAATCGCATTACTGACTCCTAATTTTCAAGAAAGGCGCTCAGGGGCGAGTTCGCAGTCGTTGTGTACCAGACTTACAGCAGAAGCGTCCGGTTCTCTTTCACACAACCCCTCTGTTACTACTCCCCGTCACAGCAAATCTATTTACCTTTTTCCAAGACGTTGCATTCTAACACTCCATGCCTATAGGGGTCAAACTAAAAACTTACATTTTAAGCACCCAGATACCTTCCTTTCAAATGAGAAGACATAACTTAACCCACTGAAAATTTTGTTGTCCCGTAAGGTGTCCTATGCTATCTTTTCCTTATTAAGTCTTTATTAGCAATGTGGGGGTTAATTCAGGTAATATGCTTGACCACGATATTTTGATAATCGGTGCGGGCCTAGCTGGTATGAGAGCTGCTTTGTCGGCTAAAGAACTTGGGGCCGACGTTGCAGTAGTATCCAAAGTGCATCCAGTGAGAAGCCATTCTAATGCTGCTCAAGGTGGGATAAATGCCGCCCTGACGGATAGGGGGGATGACTGGCGAGATCATGCTTACGACACCATAAAGGGAAGCGATTTTTTAGGGGATCAAGACGCGATCGCGCTGATGTGTCAAGAGGCAGGTAGTGAGGTCATCGCTATGGAGCACATGGGCGCCATATTCAATAGGGATGAAGATGGAAAGCTTGGTACTAGAGCCTTCGGTGGGCAGCGAGAAGCAAGAACCTTCTTTGTAGCAGATTTCACTGGCCAAGCTCTTTTACACGTTTTGTATGAGCAGATTTTGAAGGCAGGCGCCTTGGTATATGAGGAGTGGTTTGTACTGTCTTTAATTGTGAGAGACGGCAAATGCGGTGGGGCAGTAATGATGGATATTCGTAGTGGAAGAATCGAGGTTGTCCGTGCTAAAGCAGTGATCCTTGCAGCCGGCGGCTTGGGTAGGGTATTTGAACCGAGTACGAATGCATTGATATGTACTGGTGACGGAATGAGCCTGGGATACAGGGTCGGCGCTTCATTGATGGATATGGAAATGGTGCAATACCATCCGACAACACTAAAAGGTAGCGGGGTTTTGATAAGTGAGGCTGCTCGTGGTGAAGGTGCATATCTGCTGAATTCTGATAATGACAGGTTCATGCTCAAGTATGCACCAGAATTTAAAGAATTAGCATCCCGTGATGTGGTCTCAAGATGTGAACAGACTGAAATCAACGAAGGTCGGGGACTAGATGGGTGTGTGCTACTTGACGTACGGCATCTCGGAGAAAAATACATAAGTGAGCGATTATCTCAGATACGTGAATTAGCAATGGATTTCGCCAACGTAGACATGGTCAAGGAGCCGGTGCCTATAATGCCCGGAATGCATTACCAAATGGGAGGGGTGGCGGCGAACGTTGACGGTGAAACTGGTGTACCTGGTTTGTACGCAGCTGGCGAGGTGGCATGTGTTAGTGTACATGGAGGTAATAGGCTCGGAGCCAATTCGCTCCTAGATACCCTTGTTTTTGGCAGGAGGTCGGGAGTACACGCAGCTGAAATGGTCAAATCCACACAACATTTGAGTGTAGATGACTCGGCCGCCGACGATGACAAGAACAACATCCAAAAATTATTGGCAAACGATAAAAATGAGTCATTTGGACAAATTCGTTTAGATATGGGAACCGCAATGAAAGAGCACTTCGGGGTGTTCCGAGATGAAAGCGGTATGCGGGAAGGCATAGAAAAGATTGAATCAGTGAAAAAAAGAGCTGAGGATGTGTATGTAGCCGATAAGGGCAGTATCTTTAACACCAATCTTCTTTTCACTTTGGAATTAGGTTTCATGCTGGAATGTGCGGAATCAATAGCTGTGAGTGCAGCAACTCGAACAGAGAGCAGAGGAGCTCATACACGAACTGACCTGCCAGATAGGGATGATGCAAACTGGTTGAAGCACATATTGGTCTCCCAAGATGAGGATGGAGGACAGGAACTATCCTACAAAGACGTTGTCATCACCGATTGGGAGCCAGTAATAAGGCAATACTAATAACCAAAAGGATATTAATTAATGGAAGTCAAATTTAACGTTAGGCGATATGATCCTGAATCGACTGATGCAGTGAGCCATTTTCAAGAGTACCAAATGGATATGGATGACTCATCCACAGTCCTTGATGGTTTAATCCGTATAAGGGAAGAAGTTGACGGAACATTAAGTTTAAGATGTTCATGCAGGAGTGCAATATGTGGATCCTGCGCGGTGAGGGTTAATGGTGAAGCTGGCCTTGCTTGCAACACAAAAATCATAGACGTGTTATCTGAGGATGGGAACACCATAACCGTGGAACCTGCTGGTAACCTGCCAGTAATAAAAGACCTGGTTGTAGATTTTCAGCCGTTTTGGGAAAAGATCAGAGCAGTGGAACCATGGCTACAACCAGAAGGAGAAGTGCCCGAAACAGAGTATTTGGCCCCAGATGAGGATATGCTTCATCTGGCAGGAGTTGTATCTTGCATACTTTGCGGAGCCTGTGTCTCAGACTGCACCGTTATGGAGGTCGATTCCAACTTTCTGGGCCCAGCAGCACTCGCAAAATCATACAGGTTTGTTGGGGATCCGAGAGATGATTCAGCCCAACAACGATTCAAGACTCTTAATGAGTACGGAGGAGTATGGGATTGTACGAGATGTATGAAGTGCGTTGAAGTTTGTCCAAAAGGGGTAGCCCCAATGGATAGAATAATGGCATTGCGTGAACAGGTGATGGAAGCAGGATACACAAATACCAACGGAGCTAGGCATGCCAACGAGTTCAATAACTCTGTTAAACACAGTGGATGGCTTGATGAAAAAAAATTGGTGATAAAAAGTTTCGGTATATTTAATATTAAGGCAATGATAGGGCTAATCCCATTAGCGATTAGATCTCAACGTGCTGGTAAGGTTCCACCCATATTCCATAAAAATATACCGGGAGTAGAAAACGTTAGAAGAATTTTTGAAAAGGTTGAGAGTAAGAAATGAAATATGCTTTTTATCCCGGATGTGTATCAAGAGGCGCATGCCCAGAATTATATTCCGCCACTATCGAGGTATGCAGAATACTAGAGATTGAACTAGATGAGGAGGCCCTGAAGGGTGCTTCCTGCACTGGTGCCGGCGTTTTACAGGAAAAAAACCTTAGGCTTGGCGACACCCTTAATGCTCGAACTTTTGCTATGGCAGAAAAATCCGGGAATCCTTTGATGACTATATGCAGCACATGCCAAGGAGTCATGTCTCAAGCTAACGAACGACTTCTAGCAGACCCTGAATATTTAGCATCAATTAATGAGGACTTGCAAGAAGAAGGCCTTGAATACAAAGGGACGGCGGACCCTAAGCATTTATTGTGGATAATTGCCGAAGACTTAGGAATAGATTTCCTTGAATCCAAATTGGTAAACAAACTTGACGGGCTGAAATTAGCCCCGTTTTACGGTTGCTATATCGTTAGACCTACTAAAGCATTAGGGTTCGCTGAAAACCCTGGTCGCAAACAAGCATTGGAATTGGTTATAGAAAGTGTAGGAGCTGAAGTAGTAGATTTTCCAGGCAAAACTTTGTGTTGTGGTTTCCCCATTTTAACTATAAACCCAGAAAATTCGGTCAACATGGTTGCAAACCACACCATAGATGCCAAAGATCGGGGGGCCGATGCAATGGTTACCCCATGCCCTCTATGTCACCTCAATTTGGATGGGTATCAGCCAAATGCAGCATCCGCAAGAAAACGTGAAATAGATTTGCCTATAATCCACCTGCCCCAATTATTAGGTTTGGCATTGGGCATCTCCCCGGAGAAAATGCGCTTGAATAAGCACATTGTGTCTACAAAGAAACTTTTGAGCGAGCTTGTAATATCCCCCTAAATTCACTCCAGCTTGGTACAGACCAATATTAGGAATCCTATAAGTGAGCATATGCTTAACCACGTAATTGAGGCCACTTGTCCCCATCCTAAAGTTGATGATATGTAACCCCATGCAAAAGGTCCTGTAATAGCCGCAAGTCTACCGACCATGTTATATACTGCGAAATATTCCGAGACCCTATCGGAAGCAGACATAGAAAGTACGAATGGTCTCTCTGACACATATAAACCTGCCATGAATACACCACTCATCACCCCTACAGCCCACCATAGCTCCCCCGGAAGATCAAAGACTGGCAAAATGGCAGCCAATCCCAATATCAGAAACCAAGCCATAACATTAATTTTCAAATTAAAAAAAGAACCGTACCTGTCAACCAAATATCCCCAAAAGGCACCACTCGGGATACCAAATATAATACCCACGGCTAATATTAATTGAACTTCTCTCTCTGACAAATCGACGGTTTCAACCCCATACAAAACAGCAAATACTGAACCGGCATATATACTGGAAAAATACCAAAAACGAGCAAAGAGAAACATTGCCCAAGGTTTTTTCTTCCTGGCCTGCCATAGAGACAAAAAAGCCTGCTTTAAGGCCATTAACAAAACTGATCGGAACTCAGTAATTTTTGTATTTCCTATAAAATAGTTCCCTGATAAAAACAGTGGTAGGACCAAAATAAACATCAATAGGGCCATTAATTTGAATAAAAAAACAGGCCCTTCAGAATCATAAAACAACAAACCGCAAACGACGGCGAATATAGCACCTATATAACCAATCCCAACCCCCAACCCTCCAATATATCCAACATTTGATTCAGTAGTTATGTCTGCCAACAACGCGTTATAAAAAATATTGGCTAAATGAATCAAAATGACGGCAGCACAAAAAAGAACTATTGAAGCCTCATAGTCGAATACACCTATTAACGCTGTCGCAAAAATCGCGACCAAAGTAGTGAAAAGTAAAAATGGCATTTTACGTTTGATAACATCAGAAATTGTGCCGGCAACTGGGGAAAGGATAAACACAATGACCATCGATATAGAAAGTGAAAACCCAAATGTACCGTCATTCCCTCCCATATCTCTGGTCAACCATAGTGGAAAAATCAACCCAACGATACCAGCCGAAAACAACGTGTTCCCCATGTCATAAACGACCCATGATGCGATGCTTAGTTTGGATCGAGAGAGCTCACTTTTTGGCATTATAGGAATTACTCATAAGTTCCAAATTTATAGTATTTCTAATGAATTGGTCGGGGCGACTGGACTCGAACCAGCGACCTCCACGTCCCGAACGTGGCGCGCTACCAACTGCGCTACGCCCCGATGTTCATATCAATTTTAGAAGCCTTTTACGAAATTAGACAATATACATTAGATATTGAAATCGATAAATAGGATTAGGAAGGTAAGGGTTTTTTGACCCCCCAAAATCGATATGCTACGGTTAGTAAGTGAAAAAAAACACATAGTGCTGTTTTGTTAAATTAGACACCGATCAAAAGAGGTTAACCTCATTATTGGAAAGGGCAGTTAGACACAAAAACCGTTCCAAAAATAGCCTCAGGTTGCTATCAGTAATCACATTGATTTCTGCATTTAGCCAAGTAACCTTAGGAGGTTATGTAAGGTCGAGTGAATCAGGATTGGGATGCCCCGATTGGCCTCTTTGTCATGGTCAAATAATCCCTCCCTTCGAATTTCACACACTTGTCGAGTACTCTCATAGATTGAATGCATCCTTATTGATGGTTTTAGTAGTTACCCTTTTCTTTCTGTGCTTGACTAAATTCAAATTAGAGAAAGCTACCATCCGATTATCCGGGGTAGCTTTAGCCTTAGTCCTAAGTGCTGCAGTACTTGGAGGCATAACAGTCCTTACTGAACTAGCCTGGTGGATAAGATTAATTCATTTATCGCTTGCTGAATTACTTATAGGATCCATCACCGCAATGGTCTGGTTGGCTTTTTACAACAACAGATCATCAAGCGTGAATACTATGGGAATTACAACGCCCCACTGGAGGAAAAAATTATGGATACTTTCTGCAGGCCTTTTCCTTTTAATAATCTCCGGATCTTACATGGTTGGAACTGGAGCCAGTTCCGCTTGCTCAACATGGCCGTTGTGTAGAGGTGATTGGTTTCCCAACGGAACGATGTATGCGATCCATATGGGGCACAGGTATATAGCAGGCTTAATGGTTTTGATAACCGCTCTTATTGTTTGGTCTTTCATCAAAAACGATGGGCATATACCAGCTGTGAAACGTGTCTCCATGGCCTTAATGCATAGTATTATTCTACAAATTGTGGTCGGGGCCGTTTTGGTATGGGGTGGTTTTAATCCTGCACTAAAGACTATTCATCTAGCCTTGGCGACTCTATTATGGATAGCTACGATATATATGGTCAGTTGCATAATCCAAAATAATGTTGCGTATTCAAGAGATGATTGAATGATTTCTTCCTATATAGCTTTAACAAAACCGAAAATTATTGTCCTGCTGTTGATAACTGCTTTAGGCGGACTGTTTCTAGCTTCAGACGGATTTCCTGATCCTGTGATTGCAACCGCAGTGTTGGTAGGCGGTAGTCTAGCTGCCGGTGGTGCCAATTCTTTAAATCATTTCTGGGATCGAGATATAGATGCAAAGATGAAAAGAACAACCAATAGACCTGTGGCATCAGGTGTAGTGGCACCTGCAAACGCATTGGTTTTTGGGGCCATACTAAACTTAATGGCTTTCGGCCTTTTGTACTATTACGCTAATTTATTAAGCGCCTTGCTTACACTATCAGCCACCCTGTTCTATCTTTTTGTTTATACCATGATCCTGAAAAGAACCACTCCCCAAAACATTGTGATAGGGGGTGCGGCTGGATCCATACCACCAGTGGTCGGCTGGGCAGCGGTGACAGGCAATATTTTGGACCCTGCTCCACTTTTCTTATTTCTAATAGTGTTTTTTTGGACACCCCCTCATTTTTGGGCACTTTCCCTTATATTGAAAGATGATTACGCTAACGCAGGCGTACCCATGCTACCGGTGGTTTCAGGAGTACCTGCAACCAAGACCCAAATATTTGTCTACACATGGATATTACTGGCCCTCCTGGTTGCAACGGTATATTTCGTGGAGGAATTAGGAATTATTTTTGGGATTTCTGCTATTGTGTTATCCGCAGGTTTCATCGGGGCGACTTGGTTACTAAAACGCAGGGACTCCATCGAGCTAGCCATGCCGATATACTTATATTCCATGGCTTACCTTGCACTGCTTTTCGTGGTTATGGTGGTCGAAAGTTTTATTTCTGTATGACAAATTTTATTATGAAAATAAATAAACAGTATTTTTGTACGTCAATCAGCTTGACGATGGTGCCCATACTTTGATAAATTTTCCAATTGGTTTGGAATGAGATTAACATAAGGTTTTAAATGCACTCTAGCAACACAAAATTAATGCGATTTAACAAAATTCCCAGGACTGCTGCCTTTCTTTCTCTAGCCCTTCTGACTTTATTACTGACAGGTTGCTACCCTGACCACAACCAATCAACTTTTGATCCACGAGGCCCGGTTGCGTCAGAACAGCTCGAGGTTTTTTGGTGGATATTAGTAGGTGGATTTATAGTCTTCCTATTAGTTGAAGCAGCACTGATATATGCAATTTTTAAATTTAAGGTTAAAAACGAATCAGACATACCGGTCCAGACACACGGAAATCACACATTAGAAATTATATGGACAGCTATACCTACTGTTTTGCTCATAATTCTCATGGTCCCAACAATTCAGACACTTTTTTATATGTATGAGGCTCCCAAAACTACACTACCTGAGCACACCTTAGAAGCGATAGGACATCAATGGTGGTTTGAATTCAGATATCCAGATCCAACTAACTCAGAGAAAGAAATAATTACTGCAAATGAAGTTTATATACCTGTGGGATACCCAGTTGCAATAAATTTAGAATCAGTAGATGTCATACACAGTTTCTGGGTACCTAAATTGGCAGGCAAAACCGACATGGTTCCATCCGAGGGAAATTTCATGTGGTTTCAAGCTGATGAACCGGGAGAATATTACGGGCAGTGCGCAGAATACTGTGGCACCTCACATGCAAACATGAAATTTAAAGTGATTGCCGTGCCTGAACCCGACTTCAAGTCTTGGTTACAAGCACAGTCCAATCCCGCATTGGAATCATCCGACCCGCTGGTACAGGAAGGTGCCGGAGTGTTCAAGAGTGCAGGATGCACTGGATGCCATTCTATAAAAACCATTGTAAATAAGGGCTCAAAAGGAAGGGTTGGCCCTAATTTGGCTCATGTGGGATCGAGAAGGGATCTTGCCGCTGGAATGTTGAGAAATTCTGATGAAAATGGTTCAGTTAATGATGCCCTTTTACAGAAAAACCTCAGAACTTGGTTGGAAAATCCTGCTGAGGTAAAACCCGGTAACCTGATGTCAAGTGGTGCTCAGGTATACACAAACCCAGATAAAAAGTTAACAGAGGAACAGATATCTCAACTAGTCCACTATCTGTCGTCATTAAAATAGTCATGAATAGAAAATTATGCTGCCGAATCGAGTTGGAGGCCACTAAGTGAGTACATTTCCAATATCAATACCGAGGCCAGTCCATCCGACTGGAATCTGGAATTGGATCACCACGATCGATCACAAAAGAATCGGCATTTTGTATGGAGTAACTGCTTTTATAATGTTTCTTTCAGGAGGCGTAGAAGCTACCCTGATGCGGCTACAACTAGCTGGCCCAGAGCTAGACATTGTAAGTGCAGCTGTCTATAACCAGCTGTTCACAATGCATGGTACAACAATGATATTCCTTGCTATTATGCCGCTCTCAGCAGCCTTCTTTAATTTCATTATACCGCTGCAAATAGGAGCCCGTGATGTTGCCTTCCCTAGATTAAATGCTTTTAGCTATTGGACTTTCCTAGGTGGAGCCGTGATGCTAAAGCTTAGTTGGATTGGTGGTGCTACAGATGCCGGTTGGTTTGGATATGCTCCGCTTACTTCGGTTGCCCAGAATCCGGGTACTGGCATCGACTTTTGGATTATCAGCTTACAAATACTAGGTATAGCTTCTCTGGCAGCTTCATTTAATTTTATTGTGACGATAATTAACATGAGAGCTCCGGGGATGACGATGATGCGCCTGCCCTTATTCACCTGGATGAGCTTCATCACAGCAATTCTTTTAGTATTAGCCTTCCCAGTTATCACTGTTGCATTAATTGAACTTACATTTGACAGGTATTTCATGTTCAATTTCTTTAATGTGGCAAACGGAGGGAGTGTTGTCTTGTGGCAGCATCTTTTCTGGGTGTTTGGGCACCCGGAAGTGTACATTCTTATCCTTCCAGCGATGGGTATTGTTTCTGAAGTGCTACCTACATTCTCCAAAAAGCCTTTGTTTGGATACAAAACAGTAGTTTTGGCTGGAGCAATCATAGCCTTTATGGGTTGGATGGTATGGAGCCACCATATGTTTACGGTTGGGCTTGGGGCTGTCGCAAATGCAGTTTTCACAGTGACAACTATGTTGATCGCCGTCCCCACAGGAATAAAAGTTTTCAACTGGATCGGAACAATATGGGGTGGATCAATCAGGCTCAACACCCCAATGCTTTATTCTTTGGGATTTATTGCCATGTTCCTATTGGGTGGCATTAGTGGGGTTATGCACGCCGTATCGGCCCATGACGCACAACAACAAGACACATATTTTGTACCCGCTCACATACATTACGTATTGTTTGGCGGGGCAATAATGGCCATTCTGTCCGGTATTTTCTACTGGTTTCCCAAATATTCGGGAAAAATGTACAGCGAGCGTGAAGGCAAGATCTCTTTTTGGCTGATAATGGTGGGACAGAACGTGACTTTCTTCCCAATGCACTTTGTTGGACTAGATGGAATGCCGCGAAGAATTTACACCTACGTCGAAGGTATGGGGTGGGAATTTTGGAACGGTGTAGCCACAGGGGGAGTATTTATATTAATAATCGGATTCCTTCTGGTCATAGATAACATAGGAAGGCACTGGAAAAACGGCGAACCGGCTCCAGCAGATCCATGGGACGCAAGAACCTTGGAATGGTCTATACCGTCACCGCCACCAGAATATAACTTCAAAGAAATTCCAATCGTTCGATCTCTCGACGATTGGTGGGCAACTAAGCAAGGTGGAGCCAATAAAGAAGTGCCAGCAAGTGACGGTTCAGGGGATGAAGGTCATGGAATTCACCTGCCCCAACCTTCATATTGGCCTTTCGTTACAGCACTTGGACTATTTGTTGCGGCATACGGGGTCGTCTTCAATGATCTATTAATCCCTTGGGCCTTGGCTGTAATCGGATTGATAATAGGCTTTATCGGAGTCTATTCATGGTCTCTTGAACCCGTAAATGATCCGGAAGAAGATCCCACTCATTAAGGAAGGTTGTAAATTGGCACAGGAACACGCAGCCCCATTACACGGCGAACACGAAGATACAACAACTGGTCTTAACCACAGGAAAATGCTCATGTGGGCATTCCTAGGTTCTGACTGCATGTTCTTTGGTGCTCTAATAGCTACATACTTGGTATATCAAGGTAAAAGCTTACAGGGCCCTATGCCGATAGATGTATTTGACATACCGGTCACCTCAGTGAGCACTTTTGTACTTTTAATGAGTAGTATGAGTATGGTACTAGCATACGCAGCGTTGACAAAGAACAACATGAAGGGTTTCAGGATATGGATGATATCCACCGCAATAATGGGTGCAACTTTTATTGGGTTTCAGGTTTACGAATTTAGCAGTTTTGCGAACCATCATGTAGATATTGACTGTGTTAATCCCGGAGAGCTGACCACATACGAACAACACATTTTTGATGACGGATGTTCTGCAGGGGAAGCCCACGCAGAAAGTCATGAAGGGTTAAAACCTCAAACAAATTTATTTGGCACAACCTTCTACACTCTGACTGGTTTTCACGGTGCTCACGTTACTTTGGGAATAGTCTGGCTCCTTTCGTTATTACTATTATCATTCAAGAAAGGTGTCATCACCCCAGAGAAGAATTTAGACGTGGATCTAGCAGCACTCTATTGGCACTTTGTAGACGTTGTATGGATAGTCATATTCACAGTCGTATACCTATTTGGAGTATTCCCCGGATTCTAATGATAATTGGGAGATAACATGAGTCAGGAACTTTCTGCAGAGGAACATACAGGGCACCCAACAGCTGGACAATATTTCCGGATAGCCGTGATTTTATGTGCTATAACAGCAGTGGAAGTTGGAATATTCTACCTGGAGTTCATAGGACACTGGATGATTCCAATATTGTTCACGTTGTCGGCCTGTAAGTTTGCCTTAGTTGCTATGTATTACATGCATTTGAAATTCGACCATAAACTTTTTACATACATGTTTGTAGCGGGATTCATATTAGCAGCATGTGTTATTAGTTTTCTACTACTGCTTTTTGGTGTGTATTCCTAACCTGGTTAAACTGAAACTAAACACCGAATTCTACATATGTCGTTTTTAGGTTTTCCTGACTCAATATGGTTACACTGGCACCCTCATTTAGAGGTTGTATTTGGTCTGATCCTGGTCCAATGCGCCTACCTGTATGGAACAGGACCATACAGAAAAAAACAACCTATCCCCCAACCCTTAAACCCTCGACAAACTATCATGTTTACCGTAGGTACCTTCATCATTTTTCTTTCGCTAACTTCCCCACTCCACATATTAAGCGACCACTACTTATTTAGCGCCCATATGCTGCAACACGTTCTGATAACCCTTATATCCCCTCCTCTTCTAATATTGGGAACCCCCGATTGGCTGGCATCAAAACTCTTCCAACCCCGGTGGTCAGAAATGGTATTCAAGCGAATATTCCATCCACTCGGTGCCATAGTTATATTTAACATGATATTTTCAATATGGCATTTACCCGTCCTTTATGACATTTCCGTCACTCATCACTGGGTCCATATCTTCGAACATTCACTATTTATCATCGCTTCGATCATAATGTGGTGGCCTATTTGCAGTCAGGTGCAATCTATTCCAAAACTCCCATATCCAATACAAATACTGTACCTGTTCGCTATGTCTTTGGCACAAGTGATCGTATTCGGAATAGTCACATTTGCCAGGGAACCAATTTATCAACATTACATAGATGCGCCGAGAATCTGGAACATAAGTGCACTAACCGATCAGCAGCTTGGTGGAATTTTGATGAAAGTAGGCAGTGGTTTTCTTTTTTTGCTCTTAATCATAATCGCTTTCTTCAAATGGTTTGAGGAAGATTCTAATTCGACAAAAACAGGGTATAATAGGAAGGATTCTACATAACGGGAGCTATCGTGAACAAAGTCATTTTATCTGTAGTAGTACCCTTGGCCTCTTTAGCCATGATTGCTGTATTTGCTATTACTCTTGGGTACACCTTCTATCAAATACATCACAATACGAGTTTAGGTACGATCGGAGTTGTAGTTATTGGGCTAGCATTAATGATCCTCACTCCTTTAGTGGCCTTTCTTCTCGAAAAAAAGACATCTCCATAAAAGCATTGTTGTTTAGGGAACTATATCCCCATAGTAGTAACAAAAGCCTCCACTCTCTCAATTTACTATTGTTAGTGGTTTTCTCTCTAACTTACCTCGTGGGGTGCACCTCCGCAAATAACTCTAGCTTATACGGAACATCTCTCAACAATCATGACGGATCAAGATTCTCTCTACTGGATGAGAATGATTTTGAAGTAACAGACCAGACCTACATGGGCCAAGTGCACCTGATCACCTTTTTATTTACAAACTGCACCAGCCTTTGCCCATTGGTGACCTCAAGCATTAAGCAATCCTTGGAAAGGTCAGAAGACACACGAAATACTCCTGTCTTAATAATTTCAGTTGATCCAAAAGGAGACACCATTGAATCCAGAAATGCCTTCAAAAATAGATGGGAACTTTCATCGAACTGGCGTTACCTCAATGGAAATAAAAAGGAATTAAACACTATTTGGAAGAATTTTTACCTAAACCCACAAGAATCTGCTATTGAATCCCTTAACAGGCAAATGGGCAGAAAGTACGACATTATACATTCATCTCCCGTTTACATAGTAGATGACGAAGGCCGTCCAGCAGTGGTACACACGAACCCAATAAATCCTGACCATTTATATGAGGATATTATTCGAATTTCAAACCGTTGAAGATAGGCTCGTTAACTTAAATATCTAGGCTGCCTCAAGAGCAGTTTTAGCGCTTTCTACGACACCAGTGAATGATTCCGGGTTGCTGATAGCCATCTCGGCCAGCATTTTGCGATTGATATCAATGCCTGCCAATTTTAATCCGTATATCAATTTACTGTATGTGATTTCATTTGACCGGGCTGCTGCATTTATCCTGATGTTCCATAAACGCCGCATATCTCCCTTTTTCTTCTTTCTATGGTCATATGAATATTGCAATGCATGTATCATTGATTCATGAGCCCGCCTATAAAGGGTATGGCGAACACCTTGATGACCTTTAGTCATATTCAATATCTTTTTATGTCTACGGCGTCTCGTTACGCCGGTTCTAACTCTAGTCACCTAAAGATCTCCTGTCTGAAATTACGATTATTTACTGTATGGGAGCAGTTTCTTAAGTCGAGGTACGTCAGATTCGCTAACAGGCAATGTGCCCGAGTACAATCTTTTCACACTTTTTGGTTTTTTCCTGCGCAGGTGGCTTCTCAGACCTTTCATCCTCATCAGTTTTCCTGACCCTGTGACTTTGAAACGCCTCTTGGCACCTTTATGAGTTTTAAGTTTTGGCACTTTCTGGTTCCCTATTATTTTTATTCTTTTTTAAGGACGGACTAGGTGCCAAAATCATGGCTAAAAATCTGCCTTCAAAAGAGGGTGCTTTTTCCAACAATGCATCTTCCTGTAAATCTTCTGCCACATTTTTAAGCAAAGCCATTCCTATTTGAGGATGTTGCACCTCCCGCCCTCTAAACATAACTGAAACACGCACCTTAGAGCCCTCAGTTAGAAGTCTTTTCACTAATCTAGTTTTGGCTTCCCTGTCATGGACTCCAATTCGGGTCTTCATCCGTACTTCTCGCACAGAATTATTAGATTTGGTTTTGGAGGCTTTTCTGGCTTCACGTTCTTTACGAGTAGCTTCATACCTGAATTTCCCGTAATTTAACAATCGACAAACAGGAGGATTGGCTGATGGTGCGACCTCCACAAGATCCAAGCCCTTCTCTGTCGCCATCTCTAGTGCCTTGTCGGTACTCAACTCACCCAGTTGATTTCCCTTGTCATCAACAACCAGTACAGCTTGGGCAGTTATTTGATCATTAACTCGATAATTTTTAGGTATGTTACTTCCCCTTTACAAAATAAATAGTCCAGTGAATACACTGAACCACTATGAATATAGCACACCCAGAGTGGGTGATCAACAAAATTAGGTAGCAGGTCTTTTAGGTAATTTTATCCTCCACCTCAGAAGAAATTCTTTTTTTTATTTCATTTAGGGAGAGGGCCCCTAAGTCCTCTCCTGATCTCAATCTTACTCCAACGCTTTCCGATTCTACTTCCCTATCCCCCACTATAAACATATATGGTACTTTAGCCATTTGAGCATCCCGAACCTTAGCGTTCATTCGTTCACTGCGAGAATCTACGCTGGATCTTATTCCACTTTCTGACAATTCGCTGTGCAGGAAGGTAGCATAGTCAATATGCCTGTCAGCAATTGGGATGATTTGAACTTGTATTGGCGCCAGCCAGGTAGGAAAAGCTCCACCATAATGTTCGATCAATATTCCCATAAATCTTTCCAGGGACCCAAAAATGGCTCTATGCACCATAAAAGGCTGGTGGGAACCACCGTCCTCTCCTATATAAGTTAACCCGAATCTCTCAGGTAAATTAAAATCAAATTGGACAGTAGTACACTGCCAGGATCGACCTATTGCATCTCTGATATTTACATCGATTTTAGGTCCGTAGAAAGCTCCTCCAGCCTCTTCAATTTGGTAATCTAACCCCCTAGAATCTAAGGTTTTCATAAGAGATTTTTCTGCCAATTGCCACTGCTCATCTGACCCCACTGCTTTATCGGGTTTAGTGGACAAGTTCAAAGTAAAATCATCAAATCCAAAGGCTTCCAATAAATCAAATGTAAGATCCAAAACGCCGTCTATTTCTGTCTCGATCTGATCTGGGGTACAGAATATATGTGCATCGTCTTGAGTAAATCCTCTAACACGAAGCATTCCATGAAGTGTACCTCCTCTCTCATAGCGATAAACTGTACCTAATTCACCTATTTTCATTGGCAAATCACGATAACTACGCAAAGATGATTTGTAATACATAATGTGGAAAGGGCAGTTCATTGGTTTTAAATAGTAATTTTGCCCATCTGTTTCAGCAGGAGGGAACATGTTTTCTTGAAAAAAATCTAGATGCCCGCTGGTTTGCCACAAATTTTCCCGCCCAATGTTGGGCGTATATATAAGGTCGTAGCCTCTGCTATAGTGCTCCTTTCGCCAGAAATCTTCAAAAATACTTCTTACCCTGGCTCCCTTTGGATGCCAAATTATCAAACCAGGTCCAGTTTCCTCGTGGATGGAAAATAAATCTAATTCTTTTCCTAACGTCCTATGATCCCTACGTTGAGCTTCCTTAAGCCTTGAAAGGTGTTCATCCAAAGTATCTTGACTTTCAAATGCTGTCCCATATATCCGTTGTAGCATCTGACGATTCTCGTCACCCCTCCAGTAGGCTCCGGCGACAGTTAAGAGCTTAAAAGCAGGTATTTTACCCGTAGATTCTACGTGAGGCCCTGCGCATAAATCTTCAAATTCCCCATGGCTATATGTACTAATTATCTCTTGTTCCGGAATACCGGATATCACCTCTAATTTGAGAGGTTCTGACTGATTCATAACCGATATCTGCTCCCTAGTATATTCGGCATAAATGAAAGGTAAATCCTTGGATATGACTTTTTTCATAGCTGCTTCGATTTTTTTCAGATCTTCATCCGAAAAAGGGGTGTCGACCATGAAGTCATAATAAAATCCATCCTCAGTAGGAGGTCCTATGGCAAGTTTTACGTCAGGATAAAGTTGAGTGACAACATCTGCCATCACATGGGCAGTGGAGTGCCTAATCCTCTCTCTCAAATTTTTCAGTTCTTCAGAATTCATGCATACACCTAATCAAATTTCATCAAATGAAAATTTCTTTGACTAAAATAACCGTACCAGCACATATAACTATACCTAGGATCAACCTTCGATAGTAGTTCTGATTGATTTTTTTCACAAGCATAGAAGCAATAAAAAAACCAAGTAAGGCAGGGAAAATACTTACACCGGTCAGTATCAGTCGTTCCGAATCAAACATACCGGTTATAAAATAGCCGATGACCGCGGTTGTCTCGATGAATAAATAATAATACGGAAGGGAACCTCGAATTGACTCCCGATCCCATTCTCGTGACAGCGCTGCGATAGCCATGATCGGTCCCCCTATCCCTGTAGAGGTAATCATTGCACTCACTAAAAAAGCAGCTCCCCACAAGGTAAATTTATGTCTAATTGCCGCTATAGTTGGATTTAGGGCCATAACAAATCCCAGAAAAATAATTAAAAGAGCAATCGAAACTCTCAGGGCCGAAGGATTAGAGTTTGAAAGAATATATACTCCAACAGGAACTCCCATCATTCCGAAAATAACTGGGACCGTCATTTCTCGATAATTTATATGTCGCCTATTTTGGTGAATCATTAAAACGAAGATCAATAATGAAACGGTATTAATGATGATAACGGTAGACTGCGGGTCCAGGGTAAGTAGCATGATAGGGGACGACCCGATAGCTATACCAAATCCTGCTATCACCAAAACGAGACTGCCCACAAATATGGCCAAAAGCGTTAGTAATATGTCCACAACTAAAGAGTCCATTTATATTATGGAATTCTCATGAATTCTGGATCTGGTTTAATCAGACTAACAGGAATCACATTCTCATCATTTCCCCCCATCCGCCAAAATATTTTGAATTGAGGTGAATGAGTCAATGATAGGCCCCGTAGTTCGATGCTGGCTTTCCCGCCATGAATACTTATTTCTCCTGATCGAGTTAATTCACCATCCCGGGCCGTCTCAGTGACCAAAACGTCATTCACAAACAGTTTCATAGCACTGTTTCCTGTTAACGAAAATTTGTATTCTCCCGATATTGGAACCTCCAAAAATCCCGCCCATACGGCCTCATAAGGACCTTCAATTGGCGGGGCATAATAAAAGGTATCAGCAGTGAGTCCCACATGTGAAACAACGGGTTGAGATTCCTGATAAAATACCGCAGCCAATCCCGTCGGAGATCTCTCACCTGAGAAAAGCAGTGTCGATGGTATAGGTTCCATTATATTTCCGTCCCGACCCCATAACACCTCCGCAAAACCTGATTCAGAATGCGCAATACCTTTAAGTCGTAGCGAGTGAAGCCCTACCCCTAATTTAATACCATCCCCATTTTCTTGAATTGAAATACCATCGATATATAGCTGTCCATCACCGGACACTTTGAATTGGTAAAGTCCCCGTTCGCGCACATGTAAATTACTTTGGAAGACAAAATCTGCAGGAAACCCCACCCCTGATAAATCTTTGGCCCACGAGGATGAAAAAGTATCGAATTCATCTGTCTTTATGAGGACACCTTCCCTCTTAAAAATAGCCTCCACTCCTAAAGTATCGGCTAACTGCTGTTTATTTATTAGGACCTCGTACAAAATTGGGTCAACTCCATGAGGAGCCATAATTTCCCTAAATTTGGCAGACGGATAGTATTCCGCCAGCAGGTCATAAACACCGGCATCGCGGGGCTCCAAATAAATTGCCGCCCCATGTAGAACTCGATTGGGAGAAATAGGTAAATCCCTTGGAGCAAACAACGGTTCATAATGAACATTTCCAGAAACTACAGACGCTGTGAGACTAAAAAGAAATTGCCTAGATGAATACAAGGTATATCCATTCTGAGATTGTTTAACCATTTCTTTTGCCATCAAGGTCTCCGCAGTAGAAAAATCTGCAAACACGTCAGGGTGTGATGCCTGTTTTCCAAAATACATACTCACATTGAAATAACCTATAACCCCAAACAAGACAACAATAGAAATCAAACCTCCTTTCCGAAAAATATCCCTAGTGTTTAAGTTAAAAAGACGCAACAAATGAACCAATGGCACAATGCTTATAATCAGTACCGCAGGTATAACTCCTATTGATCGTAATGATTGAGGTGACTCCCAAGGAACCGAAAGTATGCCTGGTATCAACATTACAAAAACCCAGCAAGGAAATAATAGGAACAAGGGCCGTCTCCATTGGGCCAGAATAAGAATTAGTCCAGCTATAAACAATGTGCCTGTAACATCATCCAACATAGGCTCAAAAGGTAAGTTATGCCTCGGATTTGGGTCTCCTGAAATGTGAAACATAAATATATGTTCGACAAAATTTTCCCATACGCCTCTTACCAAACTTACATTTGAAAGATGATTTAGTATGAATGTCTCTTCAGTACGCTTGAAAAATATATCTGGATTTCTGAAGGAATACTGTAGTAGGGGAACTGTACTGATAATTGCCGCAAAGGCCATACTCACTAAACAATCAACTAGCCTTCTCCAACCCGGAAACCCAGAGCAAATTCTCAACACTACACCAATCAGAATGACTATCGGAAACAACCGGAACGGTGCATAAAACCACATTCCCATCCCAAGAGCCAGCCCAGTCCAAAAGAACCAAAAAGGGCTCCACCTAATCAGGGATCTCCACAGTAAAAATCCTGTTAGTGCAGAAAAAACTGCTGCAGTTATACCGTGCATCCCAATTCGACCCCAATTCAGGCTCCATCTCATAATAGCAATACAAAAAGCTCCCCCGAGTCCCCAAAAAGCACCAAATACATCCTTTGCAAAGTAAAACATGGCCAATATGAGAATTACAGAAAACCCAGCCGATACGAGTCGGCCATTCAACCAGGGAACACCTGTCAATTCCTGCAACATCGCGATAGGAACTAAAAAAGCTGATGGAAGGTGGGTCGAAGGAACAAACACAGGGGTATTCAAAGGCGACGCATGTATCTGGCCAGCTCTAATTATGTTATCTGCCTCGTCATACCAAAGTCCGGCGGGCAATTCACTTATATTATAAACACGCAGGACAAACCCCAAAATCACTACGCCTATTATTAAAAAGGTCACAAGAACAGGGATGGTTAATCTGGAATTTATGAGGGGTTTATAAGCCGATACCGTTAACCCTCTAAACAAGAAAGGTACGACCAATATAGCCAACATCGAAAACATATAG
>CESG01058834.1_pt1 | contig 22478 bp, 34 predicted proteins | sample 531121 | NCBI WGS metagenome assembly CESG01 (sample SAMEA2621287, study PRJEB7988) | marine metagenome | biome: marine biome (ENVO:00000447); feature: mesopelagic zone (ENVO:00000213); material: "saline water (ENVO:00002010), including plankton (ENVO:xxxxxxxx)" | depth 800 m
CTGTGGTCGGGGATGGGCGTCTCACGATCACGAAGCTACCGATTCAGGTCCATGACAAGCGTCTTTGGAAGGCTCTGGGTCAGTTGGGTCTCGTGACAGGCGCGTATCAGGCTACCTCTACGATCATGATCGACCTGACTCAGCGTCCCATGGTCGAATACTCCCAGAAGTTTGATGCGACAAGCCTACAGGGTGTGTTCACGGATGTAGCGGAATACAAGATCCTGACCTCCATCCTGAACGCGGTAAAGGGGCGCACTCGATCGGAGTCGATGTCCGCAGATACGGTGGCAGCTCTGGCGGATATCTGTCTGACCCCCGCCCTGAACATCTCCTTCCCGACCATGAACCCCTATGCAGACCGGGACAAGGCGCTCCATGATGGTTCATTGGATACTCGTATTGCGTACTCCGTGTCTCTGGGTACGGATCAGCTTACGGATTGGGGCAGCCTTTCGTCCGCCAATAAGGAGTTGGACCGTCGCTTCGTCGCTACAGGCGCTGACGGTAAGAAGATCTCCAAGCCCAAGATGGATCAGGTCTTCTGGGATGCGTCGATTACGGTGGCCGAGAAGCCGCTTACGAAGCGCACCAAGCTCACTCAGGTGGATGAGCTGACCTTCCCGATCATGTCCAGCTTCTTCCGTCTGGAAGACTTCTCAATCCTCCGCGCGGGACTGTCCAGTGACCTGATTGAGGATTTCGAAGAGGCGGTCTATCGTCAGATGGATGATGACGAGACGGTAGAGACCTTCAATAAGGTGCTCTCCGCTCTAAAGACTGCCCAGAACCGCACTCTACAGGAGATGTGGATTCCGGTAGTCTTCTACATCGGTACCACGGGTTTGGTGCCTGATGGCTACCTCACCTCGGCAAACACTGCTGAGGAGATCAAGAAGCGGTACCCCAGCCTCAAGATCGGGTCCAAGTTCAAGGACAACACCTTTTTCCCTGTGGATGACACTACCATCATTTCCGTGGGAATGTCTGAGGTCTACTACTCTACCATGAAGGAGCGTGAAAATGACTGACAAGACTAACACCCCCAAGCTCTCATTTGAGGAGAGCTTGGAGCTGGCTCAAGGGATTGCAGCTCAGGTGGCAGTCGAGTTTAAGGACCAGCTTACCTCCGAGGAGGATGAGAATGGTCCTGAAATGACACCTGAGCTGGTACATGCGATGTTCCGAAGGGCTATGTCCCTGACAGAGACCGTAGTCAAGGGCATGGACAAGGACCCCAACTGATAAGAGGTTTCATGAGTCACACGAAAATCTACGAGAGCCTCCAAGAGGTAGAACACGAGTTATTACGTCTTCTCCAAGAAGACGTAATAGAGAGCATCACCCATACGATCCCTGACCGTGGATGTACGGGTGATGCGCTTTCTGGTGATAGCGTATCATGTTATCTGTTATGGTGTAACAATATGTCTATGATTGCACCTACCGATGACTCAGAGTATACTGAGTATTTGCATTCACCCGATACGCTTTCATCGTTTGTGTTCTCTACTATCCTGTACAAGTTCGGTACCTATTACATAGAGTCGATCTCTCCTGGGTCAAAGTATGAAGGCTTGTCTGATCGTCATCTGTTTTTGTGGGCTGACCATATTTATGATTTCAGCAAACTACGTACCCTCTTCATGGCTTTCCTCGAAAGCAGTGGGGAGATTTGGGACCCGCTTGGAACCCTTTATGTAGGTTACCTTGAGTATAGTGGCAGACCTGAGAGAGACTCCTTAGGTCAGTACTACACACCGGCTCCAGTAGTGGGCTTGATGTGGTGTATGGTCCAAGAGGTATTATCTCTTTACCACGGACGTAATCTGTCAACTACGGGACCTTCTCATTTTGATATACTTGACCCCTGTCAAGGGAGTGGTGCGTTTCTGACTCATGCTATCGGAAACTATCTTCATCAACACAAGCCATCTTGTATCGAAAATCACCTTGTAGGGCTTGACTTATGTCCCCATTCCTATATCTTAGCAGCCTTCAACATGGCAGGAGCCATGTTGAAGGCAAACATGGCTCCTGCCCACGTAAATACCTATTGCACGGATAGTCTATCTCAAAATCCTCCCACCTTCGGTCGGGGCTCCGCTCAAGTAAAATCACGCCTTTTTGATGTAGTTGTAGCGAATCCTCCGTATGGGTATTGCCCTAAGTCAAAAGAACTAAACTCCTATCTCATCCCCTTTGCAATACCGGCTTTCAACTTTGATGAGGAGGGTAACGAAATCGACTTCTCTGAGAGCGTCTTCCTTCCTATCGCAGGGAAGGTACCTCCTAAAGAATCAAACCGAGGGAAGCTAAGAGACTCTTATGCTCTCTTTTTTGGCCTCGCTGACAGGAAGCTCCGAGAGGGAGGCACTTTGTCGTATATTACACCTAACACGTGGCTTTCCATACCTACATACAAGTATTTGCGAAAGTATTTCCTGACCAACTACACCATCCATTACATTGTAAACTTCAACAACATAAGCTCCCGAGATAGCATCTTTTTGCCGGATGCGGGAGTTGCCGCTTCTGTGGTAGTCATGACAAAAGCTCCTCCTCCGAAAGGTCACTGTGTACGCTTTTTGGACTTGTCCAGCACTGCTACCGTACAAAGTAAGTTTGCCGCATTTTCCACTATTCAGTGGAAAGATGAGGACAAAGCTACAAAGACATACAAAGACATATCCAATTTTACCCTAAAGGAGATTTCCTCGCTCCCTTTCGTAGAAAGGGAGCAGAGCGACTTCCTTCAAGCCCCAGAGTACATATTGCGAACCTCGTCAGACCTTTTACAAAAAATTGTGCGAGGTACTCAGAGACTGTCCGATTTGGTACCCACCTATCAGGGTGTAGGCGCGGGAAGTGTATCATTACTGGTGGCGTCTTCTCGATCTCAACTAAGAGATAAAGTTGAAAACATCGTCTTCACGGGTAAGACGGCCCCCTATGGGAAAACGATTCACAATCACATTCAAAAAGGGTTACGGGAAGGTAACATAGACCTCTCCTATGACTGTAGGAGAGATTTCCCCTTTGCTTTTCAAAAGGATTTTAAGCCTTACTGCCAGCCTCCTTTGCATTGGATCTACATGGACCACAACATTCTTTGGAGGTCTCGGTCCGTTCGGGATGGTAAACCTGTATCAGAGATCTTCGAGACACACAAGTTACTCGTCCTTGAAAGACGAACGCAAGGTCGAATACTTGCCTCGGTCTCTCGAAGCCCCTTTGCGCCTCAGGCGGGTGGGAGATTTTTTTATTCCATACCTGTACAGGGGACTACCGTAGATGACCTTTATGTTCTGGCGGCTCTAATCAACTCTTCTGTAGTGAACTACTACTACAGAAAGATGGGGCAGGGGGATAAGGATATTTTTCTCAAGCCCTTGGCTTCCTTACCGAAGTCTTTGTACCGCGATCTGCTTTGCCTTTCCAAAGAGATTCATGACATTTGTCAGGAAGGGCCTCCTGACAAATGTCCTTCGTACCGATCTCTGGTCGAGAGCGTGGATAGGAAGGTGGCTTCTCTTTATGATCTTACCTCAGAAGAAATCTCCGAGATACAACGGATATTTCCTTGACAGTGGTATGATCCGGGTTAAGGAGTTTGTGAACCCTTTCAGGAGGCTCCTTAATGGACCATCTCAAGTGGCCGAAAATCTACGCACCCAAGAACACTCGTCGCGGTATTCAGAAGTGGACCGAGGCAACGGGGAACCCTTTCCCCGTTGTGCGGTACGCTCCGAAGCTCAAGCTGCATGGTACCAATGCGGGTGTACAGATCCCCAGCGATAAGAGTATGCCGATTCGGGCGCAGGGCCGAAACGTCTCCCTGACTCCTCAGGCGGACAACTTTGGATTTGCACGGTGGCTCGTAGAGACGGAGGATGTGTCTGGTGTCTTCGAAACCCTCCGAGATCCGATGCACGATAGCGTTGTCTTTGCGGAGTGGGCAGGTAAGGGCATCAACGGTGGAGACGCTATCACTCAGGTCCCACGCAAGGTGCTCTGTGTCTATGCGATCGTGGTCGGAGACCAAGCCCTCATCGACCCTACTCGAATCTCTAACCTGATCTACCAGCGCTATGGTAAGGCAAAGACGAACGAGCTGGGTATCTACGTGCTGCCGTGGTACGATAGTCCTGTCGAGCTGGATTATGGGTCCGCAAAGTCTATCGCTGACTTTGAGGCTCGCTACACTGCTCATGTGGCAGACCTTGACAAGGTAGACCCCTGGGTCCAGTCCACCTTTGGTGTGTCCGGCCATGGTGAGGGTCTGGTCTATTACCCTCTGGTAGGGGACTACGACACAACGGGATGTGTCCCGTTTGAGGCCCTCAGCCACTTCATGTTTAAGGTGAAGGGCGAGTCCCATGCCGTGAACAAAGGCAAGAAGAAGTCCCAGAACGCGATGAGCCCTGACAAGCTCAACTCGATTCAGGAGTTTGTGGACGCTTATGTCACGGAGCCTCGTCTTCTCCAGGGGGTCACCGAAGCCTGTGAAGGTCAATACGATTTCGGTAAGATCCGGAACATCGTGCAGTGGGTCGGACGTGATGTGAAGTCTGAGTCTATGGCGGATCTGGAGTCGAATGGGCTGACGTGGAAGGATGTCAGTAAGTTTGTGACTGCTGCAGCCGTGAAGTGGTACAAGGACCAGATTTAGAATCGGGTCACACCCTCTCCTCAACAGGAGAGGGTGTCTCGTTCTTGGGAGTAGTCGCAAGGGTCTCCTGACATATCCACGGAACTTCCGAATAGCTTGTCTAACCACGCACTGCGCACGCCCCAGTTGGCGTTCTGGTTACGGCCCATGTGATGGGCATAGTGCCAAGGCATATGTTTCATGCCCCATTCTACGTCCATGTGAGACCGGTTGTGGGCGTAGATATAGTGTAGAGCGCTAATCCAGAGAGCCGCATAGAACGGAGGGAAGAAATAGGCAAGAGGTGCGTGTGCGAGTAAGAGCAAGACCACGGATAGAGCCTCTCGCTTACAGAAGTGCTCTCGCATCTGGTTTTTGCGCGCGTTGCGGTGGTGGTCTCGCCAGTGGAAACTAAGCAGAGACTTGCGCTTACGTCCCCGTCCGTGCAAAACGTAACGGTGTAGCACGTATTCCAGCACATGAGTGTAGCCCCATGCTGCTGCTATCTGTAGGAGTATTCCGAACATCTCTCCCTCCCTTTTGATTGTCTTTTTATGTTCTGCGAAGCTCTGCCCCCTATTGGAGCCCAATATGAATGAAACAATCACATGGGAAGATTTGTCAGAACTTTTTGAAAAACACGGTGTAGACTATGTTCTGACCGAGTACCTCGAAGAGGAAGACCTGGAAGGAATCGAGGATAAAAAGTTGCGGAAATCCTGCCTCTCTGTTAGAGAATCCTTGATTGCGATGCAAACCCGTATCACTCAGTTAGAGGAACGGGGGTGGTTAGACGAATAGGAGGTGTCATGTTCGGATTGCCTGATGAGGTAGTATCACTCCAATTTGAGAGAGACGCCATTCTGAGTAGGAAAATCCGTAAAGAGGTGTATACAGCTACTGTAGGCGGCACTACTCTATACTTGATGAGGGCTCTGCCTCGAAAGCTGGGCCTATGGTATGTGAAAGAAGACACATTTCACTCTCGTCCCGTAGCGTACTCAAGTACGGGTCTCTCTACAGAGCAGGCGATCCAGTGGGTACAGCAGCGCTATCGTCCTGACTCTCGTTTTGAGGCCATCCTATCTCTGCTGGATGTCGCATGAAACAGATGGAGCTATCAGGATCCACTCAAAGAGGCTTTCGTTATAGGGAAATCACCGACCTGAATGGTAATATCGTATCAGTGCAGGCCAGTAGTGGGTCGCGCGGTATACTATGGTTTGGTTGCAGAGACTCCAAGCTCTGCTTCAAGGAGCGACCCGAAGAAGATGTCAATCTACGTCAGCTAACCGGATGTAGGGATTTTGTCATCACTGATAGAGCATACGCCTCCGCTGAAATGGTCCGACAAATCGCCTCTTACCTACAGAGGTATATACGATATGGCTCGTACTTGAAGCCGTTTCATCAGGTAGACGCAAACGGGGAGACCTTGTGTATGGTACCTCAACCGGAAGGTACTCTGAAAATCTTCATGGAGGGAGACCTACGTTCTCTGGTGTATGTGGGCTACCCTTGGCGAAAGCTTAGTCCCGTGGAAGCTGAAACCTTGACATTGGATGTGTCTCTGGTTATTGACCAAAAGATAGCTCAAAGTGTAGTTAAGGCTCTCTATTCACATATAAGGAGATAGCACATGTACCCAATTGGTACCATGGTTCGACTCCCTGTACCTCTCCCAGAGCCCTTTGATGAGCTAAATCCGATCTTTGGACGGGGTGGCGTGGTCGGTCAGATCACGGCATTTGTGGTCTCCACCAAAGTCGAATCCTATGAAGATGGGCCCGATGAAACAACCTTCGGAATCTCTACAAGCTTGCTGGGAGACTTCCGAATGCGCCTTATGTCTGACTTAATCTCTGAAAGGTCTTTCTCCATTGAGGGTTTGGTGACGTCGCTGAATGTCGAAAAGGCTGGGTATCATAAGGAGATTCCCGAAGATTTCATTACCGCGTATCAAGTGTCCGGCCCATTCCGGGAATGGGTACAGGTGAGGTATGGTGTAGGTAACGACAAGATTATTGAAGTGGCTGACCCTGTACTTTTTGTCCGGCTGGTCGAGACGGCATGGGTGTGGGACACTGTCAATGTGTCCGAGGATCTGGTGACGTATGTTGAAGAGAGCCCTCCTTTCGAGGATGAACCTCCAGAGCATCCTGTCCTTCTGTGGTGGTGCAACCCTGACCAGTACTGACGCTTTCCTGAGAAAGTCTCTGACTTTTGGGGTGCTCATGCGTCTCTACCATGTACCTACTACGGAGAAACGAAAATGGTCGTGACCTACTTCATCGAGACGGACTGGAAGGACGGAACCTCGACGCGCTACAGCTGGCGCCGTCCTTATGGCCGTGCTTCGCGCGCCAATCTGCTCAAGCTGATTAAGGGTCAGCTCCCGAACTTTGTGGAGTGTCGTCTGGTCCACGCGGACAGCACGATCATCACTGTCGTGAAGGGGAAGTGATGCTGGTCTGTCGAGACTGCGAAGAGGATTTCGATCCGAACGATCGATTCTGGGACTTCACCTTCCCAAAGCGGCCCATCCAGCGTAAGCATGGGGAGGTAGGATATCGCAATCAGTGTGGTGATTGCGGCCTGAACGATGACAATCCTGCAGTAGACCGTGTGCGAGCACTGGAGGAGGGCGACGGCACGAAGGCTTCTTGTGAAGTCACTCCGATCTCACCCCTGGCTTTGTCTGGCGATGCGCGACGGTACTATCAGACTTTCGGCCAGCGGTATCAGCCCATTGGCCTCAAGAAGTAAGAAAGCCTCTCCCGAGAAGGAGAGGCTTTCTACCTAATCACTACACCACTACAAACCGTCTATACTGTCTATAGATGGAGTATCAGTGTGTACTGTAGGGAATGTTGTCGCGCATTAGCATCTGTTTTAGATCGGACATGCTCTGCACCTTTTGAAGAGCCTTCTGGTTCTGTACCATCCACTGATACAGCTTCTTGGTCTCTCTCTTCTTGCGAGTGTTGTAGAGGTATGTCTCGTAAGTGTAGAAGTCGCGGCGGCCTTGCTCATTCACGTGAAACTTCACCTCGTGCACATGGATATCGGTAGGCTTCGCCTTGAGGGTCAGTGTCGCCTCTGGGATGTCTACGAGAGTCATATCGAGATGAGGAGTAACAGAGGCTGGAGGGTCGATGTCGACTCCCCTCTCCTGTCGAATGTACTTCTTGGGCATGGGGCTCAGGTTGACCAGCTCAAAGCTGTCTAAGAGAGCGTCCAGTGACTTCTGGGCTTGGTCAAACTTGAGGTTCTTCTTGATGACCTCCTGTAGCCAGCGCTCAAATCGCTCGTTTGAGAAGGTGTCATGCTTGAGCCTGTCCAGGTCCGTGAGCGCGAGGATGTCTACCCGCTTACCGCGTTTGCCTGCATAGGTAAGATCCCAGATACGTAGAGAGTCCATGTACCGGTGGATGCGAAGGTGGCGGGTTTCCACCCGCTTACCTACAGGTAGGGCCACGGTAGCAGCGGTACGTCCTCGATTGGAGGGGTCGTCAAAGACATCTCCATCATGGTATGACATTCCACCGTTACGCTTCTTGATGTAGAGGTAGTTTCGAGACCCTCGATGCTTAAAGGCCCACTCAGTGCGAGACTCTGACATGAGCATAAACTCACCAGCGTCAGCTTGTCTGCGTCCTCGATACCCCGGAACTTTGTTGTAGTACAGCGCGTTTCTCAGCGCTCCGAATGCTGCGTTCGTATCCATCATGGCTCTCTTAGAATGAAAGGTAAGAGTTAAACTTTTTGCCCAGCGAGGCCCCTATCTGTTCCGAAGTCTTACCCAAGGAGACCTTGAACGTTTGGTCATCTAATACTTCCCGCGATCTACTATGGAGGTCGACCACACGCACTCGCACCTTTACGGATGTGTCATCCTTGGCGGAGACCTCGATCTTGATTTCCCCTCCCAATAGATGGTCTCGGATCGTCCCCTCAGCAGACCCCCCTCCCATAGATCCGATAGAAGCTTGGCTCGCCTTTATCGAAGCCTTCCGAGTCAACTCTTCCATGAAGAATGATACTACATCCTCACAAAAAGCTGTACGTACTCGCATGAGCGCGAGACCGAGAGAGTCACTCTTGTTCAGCTTGGGGGCAAAAGCCACCCTAGATTGTGCCAGCTGTGTGGCAATACGTTCAATTGACATTTTCATATACCCCTGTGAATACGTTTGATAGACAGCTCAATGCCTCGAAAAAAGTTGTGCATCTCACGCCGGTCCGTGTTAAAGTCGAATGACCATCGTCCCTTTGTGTTAGGCTTAAGCTGACCCTTGCGTTCGTCAAAGAACCAACCTTTCGTCCCGTCGCTTAATGTAAGCTGGGTTTCTACGCCGTACTCAGGGTCTCCGAATGAGTCTACACCTGTTTGACGAATGGAAATGGTGACTCCCTGGATTAGGGGGTCACGTCGAAACGACAGTAGCACCATATGGCCATACCGCTTAAACTTCCACCCTTGCTTACGTGCATATCCGGATAGAAACTCCAGTAGATTGAGCAACCCCTCTTCGGAGTAGTCCAGCAGCTGGCGGCTTAGTTTTCTGATTTGGTGAGAGAGCATTGATTCCTCAGAGGTGCCGTACCATACCGCGTACTGTGTAAGTGCCGTCTTTGAAAGGGCCTTCCCATCTCAGCATAAACTCCATCTCAGTACGCTTTCCACCCTTTTGCTTGACGCGGATTGGGTATGTCTGATGTGCCTTTTTACCTATGAGCCACGTGGGCCATGCCTGTATGTCAAGATAGAACCCTTCCTTCTCGAAAATCGGGTCAACCTCTTTGGCCAGTATCATACTGAGACTACCCTCAAGGTTGTATGTGTTGATACGGCGCCCAAGTTGGGTGTTTAGCTTGCGAATATCGGGTAAGCTTGCTACTCGGGTAGCCTTTGGCTTGGTTGTACCTAATGCAAATGGGGTTTGCCTTTTAGATGTATAAATCACACCTGTTTTTTGGTCCAAGATCAGCCCCTCATGCTCAAACTTACGTAGTTTCTCATATGACTGATCACGTGCCTTCTCGTACCTATCACGGTTGAAGTTAAACTGCCACAAGATGTCGCCCTGTTCTGCTCGGTCTCTAAATCCCGTAGAGTCTAAGTGCACTCGCTTGGCAGTTTTCAGGAGGGCCTGCGCTACTTTTTGGATGCTCAACTCAACCTCGCAGGTACTTGTTGAAGTAGTGTCCGACTTCGTTTCCAACCTTTGAAGGCTTGCTATCTAAGGAGTACATTCTCTTTAGTGTTGCAAGAGTCTCTTCTTCGGAAAACCCGTCGTCATCTTCCCACTCGCGTGTCGCCACTCCCTTAACTTTGATGCCCTTAGATGTAAAGGTAAACTCTGCATGGACCTTAACGCCTGTATCTCGTCTAGCTATTGTTCCAGCCCCCTCCGGTTCTCTGCGATCCATCCATATGTTTAACGCTCCCGCTTTACCTTGGAAAGGTGTCCCCTTGGAAAGGTCCCGGATAAAGTACAAGACTGTATCATAGATAAGGTCTTGTTGCATACCTTTCAGATATGAGCTGTACGCTACATTGTCTGAAAGGCGAGGACCTCCGGATGCGGTTACGGGTCGAGACAGCTCACTCGCGATGCGGGAGATTTCTTCGGTTAAGTGTTCAATAGACATGGAAAATCCTATTCAGAAGCGTGAAAAGTTGTGTGGTGTGGCATACCCGGCTCAATCTAATATTTGGGCGGATTCCTACTTAATGCGAAGTTGGTCTGTCTTTTACTACGCTCTCTTCGGACATATCCTTTTGAGTCCAGATAGAGACCCTCGAAGGTGCTTTCCTTCTTCAAGTAGTCCCATGATTGGGGGAAGGTAGGTCTATACTCCTCTCTGGCCAAGTCTCTTTTCCAGAGAGTGTATCCCTTACTGAATAGGCTTTCAACAACCTGCTTGGTAAGAAGTGTATTTTTAGCCGTTTTTTGAAGGGCTTGAGCAATTCGATGTATTGACATAAAAACTCCACTGTGACGTTAGAAACGTGAGAAGTTGTGTGGTGTGGCATACCCACGACCTACATAAGGGCCAAACGAGCTACGCGCTCCCAGGCCATACTTGGACTGGCGCAAACCCTTGGTAATCTTGATCGTGCGGTGAGCATTCTCGATCATGGCTTCCAAGCGACTGTGCAAGGTGTCCGCCATGCTTTGGTACTTGGAGCTTTTCTCCAAGTCGAGCGACACCCCGCCAATCGAGTAAGAGTTGTGTGCGAATATCTCGCTACGACTCAATAGAAAAGATTCATTACCTGGAACAGACAGGTCATACATCCACTCCCGGTCAGCTACCTGTTCTACAGCATCAACTTGTGCCATAGACATCTGACCTTGTTCACCATGGATTACGATAGAGTCCCCCTTTTTGATTTCTTGTGATTTAGTTGGGGTTACCCTACCGGCCCTTAGGGTAAATAGTGAATGGTCCTCCGTGAGAATACATGATAGCCCACTCTCCAACTCCAGTCTTAGGATTCTCTTTTTTCGACTGTCATGTCTCATTACGTCGGTAACTGTTTCCCAACTTACCTCACCCAGAGGTGACACAGAGCGCACCTTAAGGTTGCCCGTGAAGAAATCGTTACGGAGCTGTGCCTTATCTACTTCAGATAGAGTCATGAGTAGGAATCTCCGTCTGTATGAGTTGTATTGCTTTGTTAGGCTCAGAACGTATTATGTGTCCTGGGATCCGCAACACGGACCATCCTCGCCTTCGCAAAAAAGTATTCTTTGCTTTATCTATTCGAGCGTTATCTCCAAAAGGTTCAAAGCCGCATACACTACACCCGTGCCAGAAACACCCGTCGATTTCTACCGCCACCTTAAGGTCAGGATTACCTTCATCTATTTGGTAAGGCCCTACGGTGTACTCGGTTACGAATCCTTGTAGCCCTGCATGGACCATCTTCTGTTTGAATCGCAGATGCATTTTGCTCGTGCGATTATTCAGTTGCCTCCCTTTCCGAAGAACTTCCCTAACCTTCGGGTTGTGGAGTGCTATAAGGGACTTCTTTTTCCGTGCGTCAGGGGCTTGAGCTGCTCGGCGTATTGATTCGGTGAACTTTTTTCGTTTGTCAGGACACTGCCAAAGTTCCTTCATTGCTCGCGACTTTGCAGCCTTAACCCGCGGCAAACTCGCAGACTTTTTAGCAGCTCTACGTATCTGTTCTCGTGTAATCTCGCCCGCCGCAGTCTGAAACCTTTTTAGCAGACATTCGCTCTGTCTACGTTTCGCTTCTTCGGACTTCCGCCTCCTCTCAATGTGCCAACTTCCACTGAGATTGGATGGGGGGCGGGCATTGGGATGTAACTTGGCAAAGTGAGTGTCAGCGGTTATCATCTTCTTCTCACACTCAGGGCAAGTTATGTAATGCACTCCCTCCGACAACTTTTGAAACTCTGATGGGTCTACTTGGTATCGAATAGCCTTAGCTTTCTGCACCTTCTTCACGCAAATCAACCCCTCCTTTACAAAGGTGTCAAAGGATTGCATCTCCAGATTGTTAGATAGACAAAATTTTCGTTTGCTCATGGACACAGATCCGCCTTAAGCCCACCGATGAGCAAGTCTCTGAAAACTTTGGAGTCTCCTACAGTTTCCCATAGTTCTGACATTGTGAGCGTTACTTCTTTCCCCGTGGAAAGTCGGAGAGTCACCTCTTCTTCACCTCCTACCGAAAACTCCTCCCCAACCCAATTTATTGAAAGTGCCGTTAGAGCGTGTACCGCAGCCGCCGTGAGCAGCAGCGTGTGCCAGTTACGTGGGATACTGGCCAGTGTGTAGAGAGTCTGAGGAGGGTAGAGGTTAATGATATCCAACCCACGCTCCAATGCCTCTTTGAGTTCGGAGTCTTCCCATATGTACCCAAAGACACGAGTCTGCTTTGATAGGGCGTCCTGAGAGGACGGGGGGCGGAAGCGGTAGTTTCGGTCAGGGTTATGATCGCGAACCATCATACGCAGTGACTGGATTAGTGACCACTCCTTGGCGGTGTAGAGAGACGACTCGGTGGTTTGCGTGCCTTCCTCAACTACCCCAAACTCCATTGCTACTTGGTGGTCAGGACCGCCCGCAAACTGCTTGAATGTCCATCTGACGACATAGTCTCCCAAGGGAGCTGCGTCGGGGATCATGAAGTTTGCGTAGTACTCCCCTACCTCAGGATTAACAGGAGTGCGGGTAGCAGAACCTATCAGTAGCTCGGTTCCGGTAGTGTTGTCAAATATGGCATAGCTGATCTCATAGGCATCCTGCCTTTGGCCATCATCATTGGTGAGGAAGAGGTCTAAGTCACCTCTTCCTATCACCTCACCGGGTATGAACACTACACTGGACATGGGCCTCTACCTATCGAGGGAAGATCTCACTGCGTCGCGCGTCACTGTAAGCGTAAGGACGTCCGGTCTCAGCTACCAACTTACGCTCCTGGTTCAGGAACTTCTCAAACCTCTTGGACGCAATGTCGTCCAGAGCCTTGGATAGAGCGCGGCCCTCCTTAACCAGAGCCTTGATATTCCGATCTTCCTTCCGGCCGCGGGAGTAGCTCAGTGTCCTCTCCCACTCATCTACCGCCTGTGTAAGACGTGACTCAATATCGTGAATCTGGTTCCAGACCTCAAGCAATACCTCCTCGATAGGACCTTCCTGAGAAGCGGTTTTGTCGAGAGATTGTGCAATACGGTTCAGTTCATTTACGATGTGGTCCATTATGGTACTTCCTATTGAGGGAAAGTTTCGTTGTAGTAGAAGTCTTGATAATCGTTAGGCCCCTTACCTTGAGTCATATTCATGACACGTCGCTCCAAGTGCAGAACGGGCTCCACTTCCTTGCGGGCTAATGTGTCAATCTTCTTGGCGAGCGCTTCGCCTTTCTTTACCAACTCCTTCATCGCCTTCTCCTCCTTCCGACCTTTGGCGTGGGAGAGTGCAAACTTCCAGTCAGTAATCGCACGGGATAAGCCGCTCTCAAACTCGTGCAGTATTTGCCAATATTGCTTGAGACGTGTCTCAACAGGCCCTTCTTTTGAGGCTGTTTTCGTTTCTATCTCTGCTGCGATTCGACGCAGCTGTGATGCGAGATCAGTGTCCATAAAAGCTCCACAGGTGACTCACTACTCCTATCTATAGATAGGTTAGGACCAGAACACTTTATCGCGCCTCTTGAGTATCACGTTCACTTTAGAGGGGTTGTAGTCCAAGTCACTGTAGTACGTCATGAACGACACATGCGTGTTGGAACGGGGGAGCCACTTCTTCATGAATTTGACACCGTCATCCTCTAAGGAGGAGACCGAAAACAGGTCACCCTTTTTCATGGATTGAATGATGGTGTTGGTCAGTGTAGATGCCAACCCTTTACCTCGATATTCCGGAAGTACCGAGACATTCCAGCCGCTATACCATCTCCCTTTGACCCGTGCAAGGCCCTGTGTGTCTCGCCACTTATTGAGGGACGCCACTTGACCCGAGATATCCACCCACTCCCACAAACCAACGGGGGTGTCTCTGTCAAACGCCACGGTATATCTATGATCGGACTCTATCCGGGCCCTCCCCATGAAAGGGAGCGGGCGTAATGACGATAGGTCGTACTCTAACCTTTCTACCAGCTGATTTCCCGACAGAGTGGCTATCTCTATGGAAGACGACTGGCGAATAGAAGTCAACTTGAGAGTACGATAGTCCAGCTTGATACGTTTGGTGCCATTCGAGAAAACCCCTCCGTCCCGTGTAGGTAGCGCAGGATGCTGCACCATGTAGTTCCAGATTCCTCGTGCATGGTCTGTCTGGTTCGAGTCTGCCCATAGAGCAAAACCTTGCTTGGCCAGCAATCGAGCCGCATACTGGTACATGGCGACTGCAATACCTTGCCAGTTGGTGTCTGAATCTCCCACGTTGACAGATCCTAACATCTTCGGAGCAAAGACCCGGGCATATGTCACGAAAGGCTTATCTACAGCGAAGGCTTTCTGGGATTGGTAGCTCTTCATGATGGCAGCGTTGGAGTAACTGTTGCTCTCTAACCATGCTCTTAACTCGGCATCTCGCTCACGCCGCGGAGGTGCTTGGTCTCTCGTCGGCCAGCCTCTCTTACCTATAGCCTCTTCCCACATAGGCATCTATTCGTTGGTTCAGATATCCCTTGTCTTCTCCTAATGAATCGTTAGGATTCTTTTTGTAGTAGACGAAGGTGATTTCCTGACCATCCTTAGTGAAAAACTTCAGTGAAAAACTTCTTGGACATCATGCATCCTTGACAATTGCGAAGTTCACCCTAACCTGTTTCCACATTGACGACGCACCTTCTCGAAAGTCCCATCGGATCTGGTACGTGCCGGGGGTTCGTCCCGGCTCGATCTCCCAGTCTACCCAGTATTTACCTGCGGTATCCGACTCCTCTGGGGTTTGCTCCGAGAAAGTGGTCCCTAATGATACCCAATCGCCTCCGTCTTTGTAGTAGATAGAATACCTGACGGTCAGGGAATCGAGAGAGGTTCCTTGCCGGTCCCTCAGAAAGACCCGCAAGTCATTTTCGGTCAGCTCTTGTCCAGGGCGGAACACTACGGACATGCTTACTCCACAAATGAAGTGGAGATTCCGCTACCTTGTGCAGCCTCAATGGATTCCACGGTTGAAAGAACTTCATCGACGTTTGAATCAACTGTAGATACTGCGCTACTGAGGGCCTCTGTGGACGTATCAACTGTGTCAAAGCGATTATCCATGTCAGTAGAAAGGGTTCCCAGGTCCACTCCAATTTGTGTAAGGAGTGATGTGTGGGTATTGTTTTCGACTACCTGTAAGTGTGTTATACTATCCTGGAAGTCGAGACTCCCAGGGTCATCCGCAGTCACAAGTAGTGTTAATGTGCCTAATGTGTCAGTTTCACTGTCTGTAAGGAGAATCCCATATAGTCCATAGCCATACTCCACAAAGTTCTCCCCCTCCGCGGGTGACCCTGGCGTAGTCACGTCGACTAAGGGTGAAACCTGTGAGAGTTGTGTAGAGTTGTGCTTGGCTATGTATATGCGAACCTGTGAAGATTCCAACAACAATAAAGGCTCGGAGGAGGTGTCCACCACTCGGAACATGGTCCACGAGTTAGACTCTTTTTGTATGTGAATACTCATTCGATTGTCGGTCTCCTCGCCCCAATGGTGTTTATAGAAAGATTACACGGTAATCGTGTATAGACAAAGGCCATAGCAGGAGTGCTATGGCCTTTGTACGTTATCGACAGGCTGTCAGAATGACTTGTACCTATTAGAGGACTATCGGAGTTTTGGGGTCGATGACCATGGCATCTGTACCCGTAGCAATACCTACCTGCATTACAACCTCACCTCCTGTGGAGGGGGCTGTCTGGGTAAGCGTACCCGCGGTAGTACTAAGGTAAACAGCGTCGCCCACTGTGAAGGACCCTCCTCCTGTGAGGGAGGAGACTGACCCTGAAGTACGAATTGTCACCGCGTCTCCTGCGGAGCTGGCGGATGTCATACAAATACCAATCACATCGGCGGTACCGATAGCTGAGGCATCTGCCTTGGTTACTCGGTTTGCGGATCCCCCGCTGACCAATACTACGGCATCTCCGACTGCAATAGCTCCATTTGCTTCCAAGTCAACTTCGACATAGGACGCGGATCCGCTCTGCATGGCTGACCATGTAATGCTGGATGTAGAGTCTATCGAAGCTGCCTCAAAACCTCCTGCGGACTTAGACCGAATGATAGATATGCGCACCTGCTGCAAGGTACCCTGGACTGAACCTTGGACAACGGCTGAACCCTGTAGGAAAGGGAACGTACCCGCTGACAGACCTGCCTTGAGGGTAACCGTATCAGACGACACTCCCTGCACCTCAAATAGACCATCGTTCGCAACCGTACCGTTCAGAATGACCAGATCACCCGCAGAGAAGCTTGCTCCCTGTCCGGTATCCACCACAACAGTAGCGTCTGTAGTCGCAGGTACAGACGCAGTGATAGACTGTACATCCGCAGAGGTCCCACTGGGGTCATCGATCATGACGACATAACCCGCAGAGAAGCTGTCCGATGTGTACCCATAGTTCAGAAATAAGGCTCCCATGGAGCGGACTTCATTAGTAGCCTTGAACACATCACCTGTGACTGCCGCACTAAATGATGCGTCTACTCCTGTTAGAGTACCCGTAAGATCTGCATTTACTGCTTCGACATCGCCTGAAAAGGTTCCGTCAACCGCCCCAATGTTACCCGAGAAGGTACCCCCTACAGCTCCAATGTTACCCGAAGTAGTAAGAGACCCCGCAGTGATTTCGTCATTGGCAGTATCCATCTGTGCCCAAGATGTACCGTCCCATTTTAGCAGCTTAACCTGTGCCATTCAAACCTCCATATGACTTAGTAAGTCATACTCTTAAGTTGATTCAGACGAGCATTGAATTTGGCTTCCGTAGATTTGCCCCAATCGCACTTGATACGGTTGAGGGTATCAGTGTCAATATCAAAGTGGAATATCCCTTTTCCAGCCCTTTCAACTTCCAGGTGCTCAACAGGATATCCTTTCATGACAAGGTAGGTTGCAAATGCAATGTTCGTACATGAGTAGTAAGACGAGTTTTTCATGATAAGTACCTTTCTGTGTCTATAGCTGAATAGGTGGTGTGCGTTGTATGAGTAATTGTGTCGTGCTCAAAGCTACCCCAACTCTTTGTACGATTTGACCCACTGTAGTAGGGGTAGCAGATGTAATCGCACCTGCAATAGTTGGAGAGAGGAAATAAGTCTGGCCTGCAGAAAGACCCGACAAGGTGACGATTTTGTCTGTTACTATCGTAGCTTGGGTGGATGTCTTGGAGGAGATGAATCCGATTAGATTGGAAGTGGTTATACTGTCTGCCTTGGCCTTGACCAATGAACCTGACGAGTTGATGGCAAGCAACTCCCCTGCCACAGCTGAACCCGTATAGCTTAACGTAATAGAGTTTGGTGCAGACCCCGCTTCCAGCTCCGCGACTCGTCCACTAAGAGTATCCGCATCTATTAGAATAGAGTATAAGTAGTTTGACCACCCCCGCTCCCCTTCTGCGGGTATGGTCCAGCCGTTATTGGCCGTTCCTACTCTGATATGGGAAAATGCAGAATCTGGAGCTGTTCGGCTAATGTCCGAAACTCTCCCGTCCTCTGTAGTTACCTTGAGCCGAACGCGATAGCTACCTACTACATCGGGCACCAAAGAAGGAGTCGCGGTAGTAGGCCCTGTAAGAGTCGCTTCACTATCCGGTGGCTTCGATAGAAGCACCCATTCGTAAGAATCTATCAACACGCTTCCCGGATCATAGCTTCCGGTACCATCGAGAGTAGTAGCCTCATCAATGGTACCCACTAAGTTGTCCGTAGCTACAGCTATAGGTATGATAGTGGCCACCTAAACCCCTGTGTATGTTTTTCGTATACGCTACCTACAAAAGTCCTATCACGCCGTTATCGTGTGATTTTCTGGGAGATAGCCAACTTGCGCAACGTCTCCAAGATCTCCTGCCCGCAATGTAACGCTTCGGACACGTGGTGTAGGTACCTGACATGGTTTCGGTAAGTCCACCTTTTTGCAAGACGCAACTGCAACCACATCTTATAGTACAGCTTGGTTAGCATCGCCTCGTTAGGTAGTCCCGCAAACTCTACCTGCCCCAAGTCATGGTAGAAGTTGTCCATATAATCGGTAAGGAGTCGAGTTTGTGGGGTCCTTAACAAGTTTGCGGGCATCCATTCGATGCCCGCAAACTGACTCTGGTACTCATCCAAAAGAGTAAATGCTGTGTTGGATGAGATGGAGGCGACCCTGATCCGGCGAGTGATACCGTTAGGATCTGTCATTACCTACCTCAGGCAAAGACCGGAAGGATCTCAAGGTGGACGTTAATCTTGCCCGCAGTAATGTCAGCACCACCCAGAGTGAAGAGAACCGAAGAGGCCGACGCATTCTTCGTGGATGCGGGGACGACCTGAGCGGTAACGTCCGAGGCTGACATGATACCGTTACAAACCTTAGCACCGTTGAAGGGGATAATCGAACCCGCAGTCCAACCCGTCTCAATGTTGGAGTTGGTGGTGATGAAGCCATCATCGTCCGCAGTGTAACCAATCTTACCTGTAGGGGTACCCGCAGAAACAGGCGCCGTTACAACCTCAAGCCAGCCACGAAGCATGAGACACACAGGAAGTTCCTTCGCAAGTCCGTCCAGCCCCTTGAGAGTAAACGCACCCTGAGCGCCTCCATCCACGGAGAAATCATACTGCCAAGTGTGGACCTGGACAGCGCCGCCTACTTGGGAAACCGTAAGATTTCCTGCATCTACCTGCTGACGGATTGCGCCACTCTCGTAAGAGAGTAGGACAGGACCGCTAAGAGCCAACTCTACAGAGTCGTTTGCAGGTACGTAGACAGGTCCCGGACGGTTAACGCGCATAGCGGCGTTCTGGCCCGTAAACCCACTCTCGATGTCTGCGAGAAAGATTGATGCGGATGTGGTGTTGGTCACCCGAATGAAGAGAGATTCAAGAGCCATAGGTTTCTCCTAAGATTGCAGTCAATGGAAGCCTGACCGGTTCGACAAGGCGATCCATAAATGGAATATAATCGCACTGGTATGTCTGCGAGAGCTAAGGCTGTGATGCTATCAACTTATCAACCTTAGAGTCAAACTCTGTTGTGTTGTAGCCCTTCTCAGAGGCCAGCTTTTTGGCATCACTCCATGAGTCTACCCTCTCCCCCTCAACATTGGGGGCCAATGTAGCTACAGGGTAGGTATCTTTTTGCTGTTCCGCCAGCATGTTAGAACGTTTTGTACGGTAAGAGTTTTCCTGCTCGCTTTTATCGAACCATCCATTCCCCCTCCGGACAAAGTGGCCTCTCCACTTGGAGGGGTTGAAGGACCGAGCTAAGGTCCCCCCACACGCGCACTTCTCAGTATACGTACCTCTTTGTGCGAAAGAAATCTTACGGTCTGCTGAAAACCCGCAGTTTGGGCATTGGTATGTGTAAGTAGGCAATTGTTCACCTGGAGTGAGTAGTAAGTCCCGCCCATATGGGGAGTATGTAAGTAACCGTACCATACTACACAAAGAGTCTATTGGAGCTTAAACTTGAGGAAGTGCTTGGATGCCGCGTACACATGCTTACAGACACGGTTACTACTCTGTGGGTCTTTCTGGACGGGCTTAGACCCGTCCGACCGCGCTTTCTGGTCTAAATAGCCATGTTGCTTTGCGTGGTAGTCGGGGCCCTGCCACCTCCAGAACCCGCAACTGCATCCAACTTTCAAGTCAACTCGTGAGAGAGACTTGGCACGTCCTGTCTTAACTCCCTGTATATGGACTACGTGAGGATCCACAGCTGTATCGGACAGCACTTCAAAGGTCCACCGTCCTTTTTCAGGGTCCGCACTCATAAGGCGGGCTGTACATGCCTTTGACGATTTTACAATGGAGGGATTCAGACCTTTGATGATCCCTTTCCAGGCGAGTGCTGTCTTGGTATAGGCATAGTCTACAGCTTCTACAGCTTTCATCACGTGTGTTGTAGGTACCTTAGGGTTAATAGGTGTGCCTGATTTTGATACACCTTCCTCTATCTGACCCCACACGTCCAACATACGAATCTCACGCTCTTGTGAAGGGACCAGAGATTCCCAATCCTCCTCGGTACGATCGTTGATATAGGTATGAAGAAGCGTGTTCTGAAAGGGTTTTGACGTACTAATCCGTCGAAACCCTTTCACTCTGCTGCCCACATCCTCAGGCAGGGTGTGTACTGCTTTGGTAGCGGGTGGCATCGCCGCAATAAACTCGTGCACAGTACCGAACACATCTTGTGTTAGATACTCTTTCCAAGCTGCCTCAGAGATATAGAGATCAGATGACATAGATACCGATTACTCAGCTACTAAAGCTTACCTTGTGTTCGGGCCGACTTGGATTCTTGGTAGCATCCGTAGTGTCGGAGTTGGTGGAAATGAACTTACCTGCAGTGTGCTTGTGCTGAAGGCTGACGCCCTTAGCGGTTCCGGGGGTGTTACTTGCAAAACCCATGCAGTTCGAACGTGCCATTGTAGACTCCAGTTTAGAGTGGAAATACGTACCTATGTCTATGCAACAGTCAGCTCAAAGTGACCGTTGTTATCCGTGGAAGACTCATCACGAGCCCCAAGGAATTCTGAATCCGAGTCATTAGAGAGTTCTTGGCTATACTCGCGTACCAACACGGCAACTCCCGAAGAGGTATCAATCTTGACTCTCCGGGTGATCTTCACCACTCCGTTAAAAGTCAACAGGTCGCGTCGGTTGCCATTTTGTGCCATCTGTCACTCTCCTATGAAGCTACTCTTCGCCCGCGGAGGCTCGGATTTCTTCGGTTTGGTTGAACGTAATGTCCGGAAAAGTCTTTTCCATGTTCTTTTGGAAGCTTTCGGTAGACGCATCATAGATGGTGCTGAGAGCTTCAAGGTTTGTGGAGTTTGTCTGACACCACTTAATCCGATGCATCCAGTGACCTGTATGTGGATACCCCATAGGAAATCCCTCGTCATTAAGGGGTAGAGGACGTGCACGCTTTGGAGGCGTCTCTACTGTGAGGGTCTCGTCCTTCTCTACTACTCCTAATAGAGTATTGGGGGAGATCTTACGGACCTTTCGTACTCCAGGGTCCTTCTTGGAAAACTTAGGAGCATTTGCACGAGCTTCGAGCTGGTCTCGGAGATAGGGGTTAACCTTGGCAGCTGCTTCCTTAAGCTTCTGTTCACGTACCTCAACTCCCGCCTTGGCCACCTTGCGATGTGTTTGACGAACCTTCTTGAAAGGGGTGGTAGCTGTAGTAGACTCCCCAGCTTCCTTACGAGTCATGGGTGTGTCGATTTTGGCGATGGTCCGGATCTTCTCTGACCTCTTAATGATCTTGGTCTCGGGCTTTGTCCGAGCCTGGGCAGCTGCACGGGTGACGATTTCCACGTCATCTGAGTTTTGGAGAATATGTCCCGCCTTAATCGCAAGGTGGATACTATTGATATCGTACACCTTACCCGACTTGTTCCGCGTTACCTTAACCCCGTCTACTGAGAGAGTTTCCCCTCTGGACAATGTCAGGTCGACTTCTCCAATCACAAAACTTCGTGCCACAACATATTCGGTAGCTGACATTCAAACACCTCGTGTATCTATGTGTTGAGGGTTGTACCTCACCCTCTGTGAGAAATAGGAGGAATATAGGTTGACACAAGCTATCGACAGGGTTAGTGTGTCGCAGACGCAAAAAACCCGGGGGATATGCCCCCGGGTCTCTGGTCTTTGACAGCCTTAGCTATCAGCCACGAGTAATCGTGAGCCGGACCAGACCCTTCGGGTTGAAGGCGCCGATACCGAGACGCTCGAACATTGAGAAGCCGATGGTACGGTCCTCAGCGTTGTCAGCGGACAGAACGGTAAGCTCAGTACGGACCGGGATGCGGCCAAAGTACAGAGGCTCACAGACTACGTAGACCGTACCGACAGCGACCTGACTGGTCGTGATGATCTTGGCGCCCCAAAGGGTACCCATCAGGCCCGTGTTGAGAAGCTTCTCCTGTGCCTCCTCGTGGAGGATGGAGTGGTCCCACTTACGGATGTCCGTGTAGTCACGTGCGTTCATGTAGATGCGAGCAACGCGAAGGCGGTGCTGCTCGACAAGTCCGAAAGCGTCAGCCAGAACCGAAGGAGTGATCGGAGCGGTGACGGGGATATCAGGGTTGGTCTGGCCTGCAATGTCATCGAAGCCGGAG